>LIDZ01013337.1_pt11 | contig 25047 bp, 25 predicted proteins | sample 644651 | NCBI WGS metagenome assembly LIDZ01 (sample SAMN03856242, study PRJNA289617) | food metagenome | isolation source: wine grapes on drying loft during traditional withering process | host: Vitis vinifera cv. Corvina | place: Italy: Gargagnago di S. Ambrogio di Valpolicella | collected 2014-01 | reverse complement strand
CCTTCCCGGCTAAAGCCGGTCCCACATTCAGGTTCGCAGCCAGTCCCATTGACTGCACGCAAATCCCTTAGTGGGACCGGCTTCAGCCGGGAAGAGGCCCGCATGAACACCGTGCGATCTGCAGTGTGACATCCGAGGCCTTGCCGGCTAATGCCCGTTCCACATTAACGGCCGCTCAAGCGCTTACCAGCGGTCATTGCGCGGACCGTGGTCAAAACCTCTGCGGTATCCGCCGTCGTAGTAGCCACGGGGCGGCGGTGGCGCGAAGCGACGATATTCGACCCGCTCACGCACTGGCACATAGACAACCTGCTGGTACTGCGGCTGATAACGCGGCGCGTAGCGCGGTTGCGGGCGGTAATCCTGATAGCGATCGTGTCGGTCGTGGCTGGACTGACTGATCACCGCGGCCAGTACGGCACCCACGGCGGCCCCGGCGATGACGGGCACAATCACGTTGCGTTCGCTGGCGCACGCCGCACCGGCGCTGGCGAGCAGACCGGACAGGATCAGGGCTTGGGTCATCTTGGACATCATGGTGTCTCCTTTGGCGAAAGAGTAGGTTCGCCATGGACGTATGAAACACCGGATCCGTGTAAACCCACGTCTAGGATCGGTAAAGGTTGCGTAAACCCGCGTCGAGCTCGAAACGACCCGTGGCGCAGGCCTGGGCCTCTGGTTTTGCCTCCCGACGCATACCATCCCTGCGCGGAACCCGCAAAAACAACGACCGCCGATCAGCCAGCGGCCTTGCGGGCGAAACCTCCGGCGACAAGTTGAATCAACTGGTTACGTATGTGAGGGTGAGGGGAAGTAAGATGGTGACCGACGATCTCGTCCGGTGGAACAGCCACTGGCGGCTAAATGACCACACTGTGTTGTGCAGGACCTGCAAGGCCCGGCAGAGCGAAGCAGAACGGGAAGCGACGTTTGTGCATTTGCCGACGTGCGGCTATGCCCGCGAATCCGCGCACCCCTGGGATGAGCTCGACGCCAGTTGCGGACTGCAGACCTCTCACTGAACCTCGCCGCCCCTCACCGCGCCGCAACGGCTCTGAACATCAGGCTTGGGGCCTGGCCGGGCACGTCATCGAGCTCGCCGCAGCGTTGCATGCCGATTTTCTCCAGCACGCGGATCGATGCAGCGTGGGTCGGCCGCACGTAACCCAGCACCTCATCCAGCCTCAGCGTCGAGAATCCGTGCTCCAGCGCGGCCAGGCCCATCTCCGTGGCAAACCCCCGTCCCCACGCCTCAACGGCAAACCGATAGCCCAGATTGACCCGCTGCTCGCCCATAAAATCATGAAGCCCGATGCCACCGAAGCCGATGATGTGTTCGGGTGCATCCTTGCACGCAATCGCCCACCAGCCGAAGCCGTGGGCCTGCCAGTGCTCGATCCACCCCTCAAGCATGGCGGCTGCCTGGGCCTCATCAGTCATGGGCCCCGAAGGGTTGAACAGTTGTGTCTGCGGGTCGCTGTAGATGGCGAACAGGCGGGCAAGATCATCAGGGTTAGGGGCGCGGTAGATCAGGCGAGCGCTGCTCATGGGCATGGCCGGTGTTCCTTCGGTGAGCCTTCACTGTGTGGGCAGCGGATCGCTGCCGTTGACACTCTGATCTACCAGCTGAATGCGGTTGCGTCCACCCCGTTTCGATTCATACAAGGCCGCATCGCTGCGCTCGATCAACGCCGCCAGGTTGGGCGGCGGTTGGCTGAACAGGCTGGCGCCGATGCTCAACGTCACGGGCTGGGGCGTGGAAAAGGTTGCCGAGGCCGTCGCGTGAAAGGCCTCACGCAGCGTGCTCCCTACGGCCAGCAAGTGCTCGCTGGACGTGTCACTGAGCAACACCACGAATTCGTCACCGCCCAGGCGCGCTGCCAGCGACCCCTGGGGCAAGGCCGCACGGATGATGTCGCTGAGCGCGACCAGCAGCCGGTCGCCGGCGCTGTGGCCATAGAGGTCGTTGACCAGTTTGAAATTGTCGATGTCCATCAGCAGCAACGCTGCCGGCCGAGCCTGCGAGACACTTTCCAGCAGACGCTGCCCGCGCATTTCCAGCGCGCGGCGGTTGTACAGCGCCGTCAGCGGATCCCGCGCCGCCAGCCGCGCCATGCGTTTTTCCCGGCGATGACGCTCCGAGCCGGTCATCGACAGGGCGATCAGCATCACCGCCATCGTCCCTTCGACCAGCGAAATCTGGATGATCTCGCCACGAAAGGCCGCCAGATCGATCAGCGTGCCAGGCACCACCGCTGTGACCGCCTTGGAAAAATAGAACAGGCCGTGGACCAGCAGCACATAGCGCAACTGCACCGCGCCGACGCTCAGGGACTTGCCGTGGGGGCGCAGCAGCCCGCTGGCCTTGACCATGAGCAGCGAGATCAACAGCGAGTTGGCGGCCAGCATCACCTTTGACCACCACGGCTGGTCCGGCAGCAGCAACAGCCCGAGCCACAGGACGAAGATCAGGTACCAGGCCTTGGACAGCCGGGCTTCGGTAAACCGCGCAACGCCCAGCAGGAAGAGCCAGTGGGCGGTGACCAGCAAGCCGTTGGCGAACCAGATGCCAATCACCAGAATGCCGCTGCTGCGCAGCAATGCCAGGGTGGAGCCCACCGAAATGGTGGCGAATCCTGCGCTCCAGAACAGCAACGAAGGCCCCCGCACCGTCTGCCATTCCACGGCCAGGTACAGCGCTGCCGCCGCAGCGAGGGCGATGGTGATCGTCAGCAGGGTGGTCGGGTCGAGCGCCATAAGCAGCCTGGTCGGTAAGGAGGGTGGTGGTTGGGCGAATGTCAGCCCTGGCAGGCTTTTTTTCGCAGGCCGATGTGTATCGGCCACCTCGACAAAACTTTAACGCCGGCGCCGTTCCGCTAGAATGGCGCAGACCCGGCCGTCGTTGATCAAGGAAGTCTCCTTGGGGAGCGAACGGGTGCAACCATCGGCACCCCGGGCAGGACGCAAAAGCGAGGCGGCATTGATCGAGCGGCGAGAATTCAGCGGGGGCATGAAGGGCAAGAATCTTCGCTACGTGGATGAGAACAAGCCTGCCCCCTCGGCCCAGACCCGAACCGGCTTCCTGCTGCTCGAACACTTCTCGTTGCCGGCTTTCACCCAGGCTCTGGACACATTCGTCACGGCCAACCTTCTGCGCCCCGAACTGTTCACCTCGCAGACATTCGGCTTGCACGAGGGCGAAGTGATCAGTGATCTGGGGCTCGTCATTCGGCCCGACGCGCGGCTCGACGTCTCGGCGCTGAAGGACCTCGACCTGCTGGTGGTCTGTGGCGGTTATCGCACCGGGCTAAAGGCCGATGAGCGACTGTCTCACCTGCTGACCACGGCTGCCGAGCATGGCATTACCCTCGCCGGGCTGTGGAATGGCGCCTGGTTCCTTGGCGCAGCGGGCCTGCTCGACGGCTACCGGTGCGCGATTCACCCCGAGCACCGCGCCGCCCTGGCGGAGATCTGCAAAGTCAGTGAGGTGACCAGCGAAGCCTTCGTCATCGACCGCGATCGCCTCACCGCCGCCAGCCCTGCTGGGGCGTTTCACATGGCGCTGGAATGGATCAAGACCCTGCACGACAAGGCCCTGATCGAAGGCATCGAGGACATTCTGTCTTTCGAGGAGTCGCGCTATCGGCGGATCAAGCCAAGCCGGCACATGACAGTCAGCGCACCGCTCAAGGAAGTGGTCAAGTTGATGGACGCCAACCTGGAAGAACCCTTGGAGCTTGAGCAACTGGCGGCGTACGCCGGGCGTTCGCGGCGACAGATCGAGCGGCTCTTTCAGGAGCAGTTGGGCACCACCCCGCAACGCTATTACCTGGAATTGCGCATCACCGAGGCCCGGCGCCTGCTGCAGCACACCGAGTTGACCCAGGTGGAGGTGCTGGTGGCCTGCGGGTTTGTCTCGCCGAGCCATTTCAGCAAATGCTACAGCGCCTACTTCGGCTATCGGCCCTCCAAAGAAAAGCGTCTGGTCAAATGAGCGCCGCCTTGATTTACCCGCCCGCCAGCCCAACCCTGTAGGCTTCGTTCTGACAAGGACAGGCAGGCACAGACCAGCACTGCCGGACCCAGGCCTGGCCGCACAGAGACAGCGTCAATGAGTGAAATCAGCACCAAAATAATCACCGTCGAGGGCCATGCCGCCCTCAAGAAAGAGCTCGACTACCTCTGGCGCGAGCACCGCCCTGACATCACGCAAAAAGTGGCGTGGGCCGCTTCCCTGGGGGATCGCAGCGAGAACGCCGATTATCAGTACAACAAGAAGCTGCTGCGCGAGATCGACCGGCGGGTGCGCTACCTGCGCAAACGTCTGGAAGACATGCGCGTGGTTGCCTATTCGCCGGAGCAGGAAGGCCGGGTGTTCTTCGGCGCGTGGGTCGAGGTCGAGGACGAGGAGGGCGAGAGCAAGCGTTTCCGCATCGTCGGTTATGACGAGATCTACGGCCGTATGGACTACATCTCCATCGATTCGCCCATGGCCCGGGCGCTGCTGAAGAAACAAGTCGACGACGAAGTCTCGGTGCCGGTTCCGTCCGGCAGCAAGCAATGGTGGATCACTAAAATCGAATACCTGAACTAGCCGCAGCGTTGCGCTGGCCGGTCTGGCTTCTCGAGCAGACGGTGGCGGGGGATTGCCGCCCACCGTCAGATCCTGCCCCTAACCCTCGCGCAGCACTTGCAGGGGACTGGCGTTCAGCGCGCGCCGCGTGCCGAACACGCCTGCGCCGCCGACCAGCAAGGCGCCGATCAGTGGCAGCACCAGCAGCCAGACGTGGGGGTGCCACTGCAGGTTGAAGGCATAGCGGTAGAGGGCAAAGCTCACCAGTTCACAGCCAATCGCCGCCAGCACACCGCTGACCGCCCCGAGCAGACCGAACTCGATGCGCCGGGCCTTGATCAGCAACGCGCGGTTGGCGCCCAGCGCCCGCAGCAGAGCGCCCTGTCGAATCCGCTCATCGAGCGTCGCCTGCAAGCCGGAGAACAACACCGCCATCCCCGCCGCCAGCACGAACAGCAGCACGTACTGCACCGCCATCGTCACCTGATCGAGAATGCTGCGCAGCTGCTCCAGCAACGCTTCCACCTGCAGGATCGTCACGGCCGGAAAGGCCCGGGACAGCTCGACGATCTGCTGATCATTGCCCGGCGCCAGATAGAAACTGGTCAGGTACGTGGCCGGCACGTCCTTGAGGGTGCCGGGCTGGAAGATCATGAAGAAGTTGGGCTGAAAGGTGTCCCAGTTGATGTCGCGCAGGCTGGTGACCTTGACCTCGCGGGTCAGACCGCCGATCACGAAACCGAGGGTGTCGCCCAGTTTCATGTTCAGGCTGTTGGCCAGTTTGGTTTCCACCGACACGCCGGGGACCACGCCCTCCGCAGGCGGCTGATCGCTAGCCCACCACTGGCCGGCGGTGATGCTGTTGCCTTCCGGCATCGTGGCCGCCCACGTCAGGTTGAGGTCGCGCTGGGTGGCGTTTTCGCCACGGGAGTCCTTGGTGACGAACTTGCTCACCGGCTCGCCATTGATGGTCATCAGGCGCCCTGGAATCATCGGGTACAGCGGCGCGCTGTGGGTCGACAGGCGGCCCATGCGTTCAGCGAAATTATCCTTGTCGTTGGGTAGGATATTCAGCGCGAAGTAGTTCGGCGCATCCTTGGGCAGCTGGTTCTGCCAGGTGTCGAGCAGCTCGCCGCGCAGCAGCGCAATCAGTCCCATTGACAGCAGAATCAGCCCGAACGCCAGGGACTGGCCGGCGGCGGCCATGGGGTGGCGCAACAGCTGACCCAGACCCAGGCGCCACGGCAGCGAGGCCCCGGCCAGCAAGCGGCGCAGGCTCTTCAGGGCCAGCAGCAATACACCGCCGAGCACCAGCGCCGCGATCAGACCGCCGCCGAGCAGGGCGAACGTCAGCACCAGGTCCAGACTCAAGCGCCACATGATCAGGCCCAGCGCGAACAGCGCCGCGCCATAGACCAGCCACGTGCTGGCCGGGATCGGCAGCATGTCCCGACGCAATACCCGCAGCGGTGGCACGCGACCCAACGCTGCCAGCGGCGGCAGTGCAAAGCCGGCCAGGGCGACGAGCCCGGTGCCGATACCGGCGACTGCCGGCAGCCAGCCACCCGGCGGCACGGCGGCGGGCAGCAGGCTCTCGAGCAGATGAAACAGGCCCAGTTGGGCAAACCAGCCGAGCAGGGCGCCTGCCGCACTGGCCGCAACGCCGAGCATGGCCAGCTGCAAACCGAACAGCACCAGTGCTTCATTGCGCGACAGGCCCAGGCAACGCAGCAGCGCACTGGCATCGAAACGCCGCGCCGCGAAACGCGCCGCCGACAAGGCCACCGCCACGCCGGCCAGCAGCACCGCGACCAGGCTGGCCATGTTCAGGTAACGCTCGGCCTTGCCCAGCGCGCCGCCGATCTGTTGATTGCCATCACGGGCGTCGTCGATTTTCTGATTCGGCGCCAACCCGGGTTCGACGGCCTTGCGGTAAGCCGCGAGGTCCTGGGGCGTGCCGCGCCACAGATCCCGATAACTGACGCGGCTGCCGGGCTGCACGACCTTGGTGGCCTCAAGGTCGGCCATGTTGATCATCACCCGGGGCGTCAGGCTGTAGAAGTTGCCGGCGCGGTCGGGCTCGTAGGTCAGCACCCGGGTCAGCTTCAAGGTCTTGGAACCGACGTCGATGCTGTCGCCCACTTTCAAGTTGAGCGCCACCAGGATCCGCGCTTCCGCCCAGGCTTCGCCGGCTTGGGGCTCACCACCAACGGTTTCCGCTTCGTAGGGGGCAGGCGCGCTTTTCAACTCGCCGCGCAATGGGTACGCCCCATCGACGGCCTTGACGCTGGCCAGCTGGATGCCGTTATCGGTGGCCACCACGCTGGAGAAAATCACGATCTGCGAGTGATCCAGCTTCAGCGCGTTGCCGGCATTGATCTGCGCAGGTGTCGCCGGCGTGGAGCCGCCGAGGATCAGGTCAGCACCGAGAAACTCCGTCGCTCGCAGCAGCATGGCGCTGTTGAGGCGTGCGCCGAAATAACCGATGGCGGTGCTGGCGGCAACCGCCACCACCAGTGCGAAGAACAGCACGCGCAGCTCGCCGGCGCGGGCATCGCGCATGAGCTGGCGCGCCGCGAGGCTGAGCAGGCGTGAGAAAGGCAGGCGTGCCATCAAGGCTCCATTGGGGCGACCAGTCGGCCACCCTCCAGACGGATCAGGCGCCGGCAACGGTGGGCCAGGCGCTCATCGTGGGTGACCAGCACCAGCGTCGTGTTGCGCTCCTGGTTCAGCTCGAACAGCAGATCGCTGATGCGCTCGCCGGTGTGGCTGTCCAGGTTGCCGGTGGGCTCATCGGCGAACAGCACGTCCGGGTCGGCGGCAAATGCACGGGCGATGGCGACCCGTTGCTGCTCGCCGCCCGACAGCTGCCGTGGTGTGTGGGTCAGGCGCTGACCCAGGCCGACCCGCTCCAGCAGATGCCGGGCCTGATCGCGGGCGTCTTTGCGGCCCTCAAGCTCCATGGGCAGCATGACGTTTTCCAGCGCGTTCAGGCTGTCGAGCAACTGGAAGGACTGGAAGACAAAGCCCACGTGTTCGGCGCGAACCCGGGCGCGCTGATCTTCATCCAGCTCGCTGAGGTTGCGACCGGAGAGGACGACGGAACCGGCGCTGGGCAGGTCGAGACCGGCCAGCAGGCCGAGGAGGGTGGATTTGCCCGAGCCCGACGCGCCGACGATGGCCAGCGTGTCGCCCTTGTTTAGTTCCAGGGAGAGTTCGTGCAGGATGGTCAAGTCACCTTCGGTGCTTGGGACCACTTTGCTGAGGTTCCGAGCACTGAGAATACTTTCGCTCATGGAGAATCCGATGCGTGCGTGGTTTTTAAGTGCTGGCCTGGGTTTGCTGCTGGTATCACAAGGCGCGATGGCAGGCACGGTGCTGATCGTTGGCGATAGTATCAGCGCGGCTTTCGGCCTGGATACCCGGTTGGGTTGGGTCAGTCTGCTGGAACAGCGTCTGGCGAAGGAAGGCTTCAAGGAAAAAGTGGTCAATGCGTCGGTCAGCGGCGACACCAGCGCAGGAGGCCAGGCGCGGCTGCCGTCGCTGCTTGCCGAGCACAAACCGGATCTGGTGATCCTCGAACTGGGCGGTAATGACGGCCTGCGCGGGCAACCGCCGGCGCAATTGCAACAAAACCTTACCGACATGGTTGAGCAGTCCAAGGCGGCGGGGGCCAAGGTGCTCTTGCTGGGCATGAAAATCCCGCCCAACTACGGTGAACGCTACACCACGGCCTTCGCGGCGGTGTACCCGAAAGTCGCTGAGGAGACCAATGTGCCTCTGGTGCCGTTCATGCTGGAAGGGGTTGGCGGCCGGCCCGACATGACCCAGCAAGACGGCATTCACCCCAATGTTCCGGCTCAGCCGTACTTGCTGGATAACGTCTGGCCGGTCCTTAAACCCTTGCTTTAGTCGCGGCTGCAGACATCAGGCATTCGGCGATGGGGTCAAACATCGGGTGCGAGGGACCGCTCATTGCCAGCACGAAGGTTTGCGCCTATGGTGGCCCAAACCTATACAGGACCCAAAAGATGTACAAGAAAGAGCCGTGGCCACTCACGCTGTACTTCGACGGTGACTGCCCGCTTTGCGCGCGGGAGATCAAACTCCTGCGTTCCCACGCTTGCGCGAACGCAGAGGCAGGCGCAGACGCAACAACCGCGCGACTGCTGTTCGTCGACATGAGCGAAGAGGGCTTTGATGCACCGGCTCTTGGATTCACCCATGAGCAGATGCAGTCTGTTTTGCATGCTCGTTTCGACGATGGCACCTGGGTCACGGGCCTGGATGCGACGCTCTGGAGCTGGCGTGCAGCCGGGCTTGGCGCCTGGGCTGCGCCACTGTCATGGCGGCCGTTGAGACCCCTGTTGAACCTCGGTTATCGGCTGTTCTGCCGCTTTCGTCCCCAGCTGGCGTGGTTACCTCATCCGGATGGCAGCCGCCGATGCCGCGACGGCAGTTGTACGGTTTCCAGGCCCTCAGACCAAAACCGCTGATTTAAAGGCCTGCAGGCCTTTTCCGGACGGGGGCTTTCGGCTAATGTGGCGCCCCCGCTCTGGAGCCCCCAATGCCGCGCCGTCCTGCCTGGTCCCTTTATGCCTATCAACTGATCGAGCCTGACGAACAGCTCGACCTGTTCGCGTGCCAGGAAATCCTTGTGCATCTGGTCGCTCGCCAGCTCGAATTGGCAGGCTCCGCCGACCGCACGTTGTGCGGCACCTTGTTGCCGGCGCAGCCGCGCTGGTCGGAAGTGCAGCAGACGGTTTATCAGGACGAGCGCCTGTGCCCGCTGTGCCGGGCGATCATCGACGCGCAACGGCGCGGCTGGCACCCGATCTGGCCGGAACTGGAAGCCGGCGTTTAAGGCCACGCGAACACTCCCGGACGCGCAGGGGTGCGTGTACAATCGCGCACAATCAAGCCTTCCGTTTACCAAGGATTCTCCGGATGTTGTCGCGCATTCCAGCTTTCGCCCGCTGTCTGTCGCTCGCTGCGCTGTGCGCGGCCGGCCCCGTCTCCGCCCTGGAGTTTCCGTTGCCGCCGCCCGGTGAGGACATCATCGGCCAGGTGCAGACCGTGACCGCCAAGTACGAAGACACTTTCGCCGACCTGGCCACGCGCTACGACCTGGGTTACCTGGAAATGATCGCCGCCAACCCGGGCGTCGATGCCTGGCTGCCGGGCGCAGGCACCCAGGTGGTGCTGCCGACGCGTTTCATCCTGCCGCCGGGTCCGCGGGAAGGCATCGTCATCAACCTCGCCGAGTACCGTTTGTACTACTACCCGAAAGGCCGGAACGTGGTGTACACCTTCCCGCTGGGTATCGGTCGCGAAGGCTGGGGTTCGCCGGTCTCCACCACCAAGGTCACCGCCAAAACACCCAATCCGACCTGGACGCCGCCTGCGTCGGTCAAGGCCGAGCACGCCGCCGACGGCGATATCCTGCCCAACGTGGTCCCGGCCGGGCCGGACAACCCCCTGGGCCCGTTCAAATTCGGCCTCGGGCTGCCGGGCTACCTGATCCATGGCTCGAACAAGAAGTTCGGCATCGGCATGCGCACCAGTCACGGCTGCTTCCGCATGTACAACAACAACGTGCTGGAAATGGCGGACATGGTCCCGGTGGGCACCACCGTGCGCATCATGAGCGAGCCGTACAAGTTCGGCGTCAGCGGCGGCAAGGTCTACCTCGAAGCGCACACGCCGCTGGACGAAAGCGGCAAGCCGTCGGTGGTCGACAAGCACACCGCCGTGATCAACGCACTGCTCAAGCGCGAAGACCTGGCCAACAGCCTGCGGATCAATTGGGATGAAGTGCGGGACGTAGTGGCTGCCGAAGACGGCATGCCGGTCGAAATTGCCGTGCCGACCACGCCGGCCCCCGTGGTGGGCGACGCGCCAGTGACGCTGCAGTAACGCTACGACGCCAAACGCCGGGCAATAAAAAAAGCCGACCCGTTAAGGGGTCGGCTTATCAATAATCCCGAGGGATTATTACTTGCGGCTAGCCTTGTCCAACATACGCAGAGCGCGCTCGTTGGCTTCGTCAGCAGTTTGCTGAGCTTTTTGAGCAGCAGCCATAGCTTCATCAGCCTTGCGGTAGGCTTCATCGGCACGGGCTTGCGAACGAGCGGCTGCGTCTTCAGTTGCAGTCAGACGAGCTTCGGTTTCTTTGGATGCGCTGCTGCAACCGGTAGCCAGAACTGCGGCCAGGGCCAGAGCAGAGAATTTCAGAACGTTGTTCATCGTGTTCCCCTTAAAGGACTTCTATCAAGTTAGTCATCTCTCGAGAGTGAGAAAACGACCGGCGTACATCTTACTCATTGTTTGTAGTAAGTAAACGGACCGCGCGCAACATCTGCAGAAAATTCTTGGGTTTGAACGGGTTCCGTCGAACTCCTCACGCTTTTTCTTCGCAGGCAGAAAGCCCCAGGCGCAGGTGTCTGTCAGGTGACTCCTGCCCAGGCGGTTTCCCGCTACCATCCACGTATCGGCGACCATTTTTATATAGTCGATTATCGTGACAGGCGCACCCTTGAGAGCCGTTTAAATGGCCCTCAAGTGACTTGAGTCCGGGCATGGCGTCTCAATGGACATTCGTCGGCGATAACAGGTTCCATGGGGCGTGCAGTCAGATGCGCGGCAACGCAATTAACAGTTGATTCACTTGAGCGCATTCGCTCGGGGCGCCTATATTCGCCTGTGCTCAAATTGTTTGAGAACAGCGATGCTCTTCGCGGTGTCCAAACGGCACAGGGTGGCGCAGTCAGCTCTATTGCAGAAGGCCCTATTGCAGAAGCCAATAGTGGTCGTACTGCCTGTAGAGGTTCCTTCGCCGGGAAAATGTCGATAAGGTAAGGGTCCAATTCCAAGACCCGCGAGGAGTAGTGATGAGCGAGGCGTTGTCCATCCACCATGACGAGACCGGTCACCAGTTCGAAGTCAATATCGACGGCTACCGTGCCTATCTGACGTACATGGACCTGGGTAAAGAGACCCTGGATATCTACCGTACGTTCGTTCCCAACGAATTGCGCGGACGTGGGATAGCGGCAGCCTTGACCAAGGTGGCCCTCGACTATGCCGACCGGATCGGCTACACCGTGATTCCTTCGTGCTCCTATGTGGAGCGTTACATGGAGCGCAACCAGCGGCAAGCTGCCAAGATCTGACCGAACCGCGCTTCACACCGTAAAACGCCGAGCATGTGCTCGGCGTTGTCGTTTCTGCAGTACGGTCAGTCGCGTTTGCGCGTTGGCAGTACGTCCTTGAGCTTGGCGTGCATGCTGCGCAGGGTTTTCTCGGTGCTTTCCCAATCGATGCAGGCATCGGTGATGGACACGCCGTATTGCAGGTCGGCGAGGTCTTTGGGAATGGCCTGGCAGCCCCAGTTCAGGTGGCTCTCGACCATAAGGCCGATGATCGACTGGTTGCCTTCGAGAATCTGGTTGGCAACGTTTTCCATCACCAGCGGTTGTAGCGCCGGGTCCTTGTTGGAGTTGGCGTGGCTGCAATCAACCATGATGTTCGGCTTGATCTTCGCCTTGTTCAGCGCCTGTTCGCACAGGGCAACGCTGACCGAATCGTAGTTGGGCTTGCCGTTGCCGCCGCGCAATACCACGTGACCGTAGGCGTTGCCTTTGGTGGTGACGATAGACACGCCGCCTTCCTGGTTGATACCGAGGAAGCGATGGGGGCTGGACACCGATTGCAGGGCGTTGATGGCCACGGTCAGACCGCCGTCGGTGCCGTTCTTGAAGCCGACTGCCGAAGACAGGCCCGAGGCCATTTCCCGGTGAGTCTGGGACTCAGTGGTGCGCGCGCCGATGGCCGACCAGCTGATCAGGTCCTGCAGGTACTGAGGCGAAATCGGATCGAGGGCTTCGGTCGCGGTCGGCAGGCCTTTTTCGGCCAGGTCGCGCAGCAACTGACGACCGATGTGCAAGCCATCCTGAATCTTGAAGGAGTCGTCCAGATACGGGTCGTTGATCAGGCCTTTCCAGCCGACGGTGGTGCGTGGCTTCTCGAAATAGACGCGCATGACCAGATACAGAGTGTCGGACACCTCGGCCGCCAGCGCTTTCAGGCGATCGGCGTATTCGTGGGCGGCCTTGAGGTCGTGGATCGAGCAGGGCCCGATCACGATGAACAGGCGGTGATCCTTGCCATCGAGGATGTTGCGGATGACTTCGCGGCCCTGGCTGACAGTGGCCTGGGCGGCGGCGGTCAGCGGGATTTCGCGTTTCAGCTGATCCGGGGTGATCAGTGTCTCGTTGGAGGCAACGTTGAGGTCGTCAATCGGTAAATCAGCCATCGTGTTACTCATCAGGTCACGGATGCTGGCCGCCAGCGTCCCCGTGCGGCGGAGCCGAGCATGATTGAGCGCAACGGGGGAGCCGAACCTTAGCGCGTTAGCCGGTGGTTCGACAATGGGTAAACGTGGCTTTCGTCCAACGGTTGCGGCATTGTCTGACCTGTTTCGGACTGAGGAATGGCACGATGGATATTCCCGACGAAAGCCGACTCGACTGATACCCCGCTATTCCCGGCTAAAGCCCGTCCTGCGAAAGGCGGCGAAGGCCTTCAGTCACCCGAACATCATTCAGAGGAGAAGCGCGTGGATCAACTGCAACTGACGGACTTCGACCTCGACCAGCAACTTCTCAATCTGCCCGGCGTCTCACTGCTGATTTTCACCAGCCTGGGCTGCTCCAGTTGCCGCTGGGCCCGGCATCATTTGCCCGAGCAATCGTTGCCGCTGGATCGGCTGTGCTGGATCGATGCCGAAGAAAACGGCGGCGCGGTGGAGCGCTACGGCGTGTTTCATCTGCCGACGATGTTTGTGATACGCGACGGCGCCTTCTTCGGGGCCCTTCGCACGCAGATGTCAGCCGACGCTATTGTCACGGGCCTGGCACACGCGCTGGCGACGCCGCCAGACGAATTACCCTGAAGCGGAGTTTCCATGAGCGAAAGTGCAGCGAGCGAAAGCGCAGTCAAACCCCGGATCGGCATCATCGGCACCGGTGCGGTCGGCGGCTTCTATGGCGTGATGCTGGCCCGGGCCGGCTTCGATGTGCACTTTCTGCTGCGCAGCGAATTCGAGGCCGTCGCCCGCAACGGCGTGCACGTGGACAGTCAGGTGCACGGCCCGTTGGTGCTGGAAAATGTCCAGGCCTACGCCTCAGCGGCCGACATGCCGCCCTGCGACTGGCTGCTGGTCGCCGCCAAGACCACCGGCAACGGCGGGGTGGCCAACGCTATCGTCCAAGCCTCGGCGCCAGACGCCAAGGTGTTGCTGCTGCAAAACGGGTTGGGCGTTGAGGACCAATTGCGCGAAGAGCTGCGCGATTCCCTGCATCTATTGGGCGGCCTGTGTTTTGTCTGCGTGCATCGCACAGGGCCGGGACAGATCACCCACCAAGCCTTTGGTGCCGTGAACATCGGCTACCACAGCGGGCCGGCCGATTTGGCAACGCGCGGGCACTGGGTCGAGCAGGGCGCTTCGCTGTTTCACCAGGCGGGCATCGACTCCGTGGCGATGGACAACCTCGACAAAGCACGCTGGCAGAAACTGGTGTGGAACGTGCCCTACAACGGGCTATCGGTGCTGCTCAACGCGAGCACCACGCCGCTGATGGCTGACGCCGACAGTCGCGCGCTGATCCAGGGCTTGATGGCGGAAGTGGTGCAGGGCGCCGAAGCGTGCGGGCACGTGCTGCCGGAGGGCTACGCCGAGCAATTGCTCAAGGTCACTGGCCAGATGCCGGATTACCGGCCGAGCATGTACCACGACTTCACCGAAAAACGCCCGCTGGAACTTGACGCCATCTACGCCCGGCCCCTTGCGGCTGCGCTGGCCGCCGGCTGCGACATGCCCAAGGTGCGCGCCCTGTATCACGCGCTGGCGTTTATTGATCGCGGCAATCGTTGACGGCCAATGCCGTGCGCTTGCCCACCTCCCGCTTTAAGGAAAACTGATGAGCACTGAGCTGAACGTAAAAACCCCGGGGAGCAAGCTGGTGCTGGCGATTTCCTCGCGGGCGCTGTTTGATTTGCGGGAAAGCCATGACGTTTATATGGCCAGCGGCGTCGCTGCCTATCGCCAGTACCAGATCGACCACGAGGACGAAATCCTTGAGCCCGGTGATGCGTTCCGGCTGGTGGAAAAACTGCTCAGCCTGAACGCCAGCCTGAACCAGTCCCGGGTGGAAGTGGTGCTGGTCTCGCGCAACAGTGCCGACACCGGCTTGCGCGTATTCAATTCGATTCAGCACTACGGCCTCGACATTTCCCGCGCGGCGTTCGTCGGCGGCCGCAGTCCGTTTCCGTATCTGGCCGCTTTCGGCAGTCATCTGTTCCTGTCCACCCACGCCGAAGACGTGCGCAGCGCGCTGGACGCCGGCTTCGCCGCCGCGACCATTCTCTCTGGTGGCGCCCGTCGCGCGGCCAGTGCCGAGCTGCGCATCGCCTTCGACGGTGACGCCGTGCTGTTTTCCGATGAGTCCGAGCGCGTGTATCAGTCCGGAGGGCTTGAGGCGTTTCAGGCCAATGAGCGCGAAGCGGCGCGACGGCCCTTGCCCGGCGGACCGTTCAAACCCTTTCTCGCGGCATTGAACGCCTTGCAGCGTGAATTCCCTGAAGAGTCCTGCCCGATTCGCACGGCGCTGGTCACCGCGCGCTCGGCGCCGGCTCACGAGCGGGTCATCCGCACACTGCGCGAGTGGGACATTCGTCTGGATGAGTCGCTGTTCCTCGGCGGCCTGGACAAATCGGCGTTTCTGGAAGCTTTCGCGGCGGACGTGTTCTTCGACGATCAGCCGGGCCACTGTGAGCGCGCGCGGGAAGTGGTGGCGACCGGGCATGTGCCCCACGGCATCAGCAACGAGCTAAAACCTTGAGGCGTTAGACCGAAAAGCAGCAGTCGGGCCGCCTGAGTGCGCGGCGCGCTGCTACGCTGATTAAGTCTTCACTTCAAAGGCTGTCCGGGGGTCCCATGATCCGCTCGATGCTCTACGCCACGGACCTCGGTGCTTATGCGCCGTATACCCTGCAGCACGCGCTGGTGCTGGCACGGACCTTCGATGCCGAGCTGCATGTTGTGCATGTGGTGGAGCCCATGGGCCTGTTTGCCGAGTCCGTGTTGCAGAGTTATCTGGCCGCCGACGTGCTCAAAGAGCTGCACAGTGAGGGCGTCAACACGGTGATTGATGGCATAGAGGCGCGGGTCATGGACAGCTTTCGTGAAGAACTGGGGGAGGGGCATGAGGACCTTGCCCTGATTCGCAGCGTTCGCGTGGTCCAGGGCGATCCATCCAATGTGATACTCGATCAGGCGCGCCTGCTCAGCGTCGACCTGCTGGTGGTGGGCAGTCGCAGCCACGGCGGGGAGGGGGATACGCCGATTGGCCGGACGGCGGCGCGAGTCCTGCAACTGTCCGACGTGCCGGTGTACATGGTGCCGATGCTGCACAGGCGCACACCGAGGTGATCGCATTCCGGGAATGTGCCAAGGGCGTCAAAAGCTGCGTGCCATTACCGGATAAAAGTGATAAAAAGTTCTAGCTTTGCCTTCCTGACCAATAATCCAGTTATATACCGTCGCTGATGCCCGTGGCGTCTTCCGGCTTTGAGGGATACATATGAAGCTTCAACAACTGCGCTACATCTGGGAAGTGGCGCACCACGACCTCAACGTTTCAGCGACCGCGCAAAGCCTCTACACCTCGCAGCCAGGCATCAGCAAGCAGATCCGCCTGCTGGAAGACGAGTTGGGCGTCGAGGTCTTCGCCCGCAGCGGCAAGCACCTGACCCGCGTCACCCCGGCAGGCGAGCGCATTATCACGACCGCCGGCGAGATCCTGCGCAAAGTCGAAAGCATCAAGCAGATTGCCCAGGAATTCTCCAACGAGAAAAAGGGCACGCTGTCCATCGCCACCACCCACACCCAGGCGCGTTACGCGTTGCCGCCGGTGATCAGCAATTTCATCAAGCAGTACCCGGACGTCGCGCTGCACATGCATCAGGGCTCACCGATGCAGATCGCCGAAATGGCCGCCGACGGCACGGTCGATTTCGCCATCGCCACGGAAGCGCTGGAGTTGTTCGGCGATCTGGTGATGATGCCGTGCTACACCTGGAACCGCTGCGTGGTCGTGCCCCAGGGCCACCCGCTGACCAAAGTGCCGAAGCTGACCCTGGAAATTCTCGCCGAATACCCCATCGTGACGTACGTGTTCGGGTTCACCGGCCGCTCCAAGCTGGACGAAGCATTCAGCCACCGTGGGCTGACGCCGAAAGTGGTATTCACCGCCGCCGACGCTGACGTGATCAAGACGTACGTAAGATTGGGATTAGGCGTCGGCATCGTCGCGAAAATGGCCGTCGACCCCAAGCTGGACAGCGATCTGGTGGTGCTCGACGCCAGCGAATTGTTCGAAGCCAGCGTAACCAAGATCGGTTTCCGCCGCGGCACCTTTCTGCGCGGTTTCATGTGCGACTTCATCGAGAAGTTCGCCCCGCACCTGACCCGCGAGGTCATGGCCAAAGCCATTCAGTGCCACAATAAGCAGGAACTGGAAGAGCTGTTTGCCGGGGTTGAACTGCCCGAGCACTGAGAGGCGGCGTGCGCAAAACCTGTAGGAGTGAGCTTGCTCGCGATGCGTCGGGTCAGACGCTGAATGGCGCGTGCCAGACCGTCATCGCGAGCAAGCTCACTCCTACAAGGTTGCGATCTGCTCTCAGGACTTCGCGATCATATTTCCCGCATGCAGCCCGCATTCCTTCTGTGTCGCTTCTTCCCACCACCAGCGGCCTTCGCGTTCGTGCTGATTCGGCAGGACCGGGCGCGTGCAGGGTTCGCAGCCGATGCTGATGAACCCGCGCTCGTGCAGGCTGTTGAACGGCAGTTCGAGCATGCGGATGTAATTCCACACGTCAGCGCTGCTCATCTGGGCCAGCGGGTTGAATTTGTACAGCGTGCGTTCCGGGGTCGAGAACGCGCTGTCGATTTCCACCACCGCCACGTTGTTGCGCGTGCTCGGGCTCTGATCCCGACGCTGACCGGTGGCCCAGGAGGTAACGCCGGACAGCTTGCGGCGCAACGGCTCGATCTTGCGGATCCCGCAGCACTCGCCATGGCCGTCGCGGTAGAAGCTGAACAAGCCCTTTTCCTTGACCATCGGCTCGAGCTTTTCGCGGTCCGGGCTGACGATGTCGATGTCAATTTTGTACTGCTCGCGGACCTGATCGATGAAGCGATAGGTCTCCGGGTGCAGCCGGCCGGTGTCCAGGCTAAACACCTTGACGTTCTTGTTGATTTTCCAGGCCATGTCCACCAGCACCACGTCCTCCGCGCCACTGAAGGAAATCCACAGGTCGTCGCCGAAGTGCTGGAAAGCAAATTTGAGGATGTCGGACGGGGATTTGTTGGCGAAGGTGGCGGCGATGTCGTCAACGTCGAAAGGGTGGTTCATCTGGGCGGCTTCCTGATCAGGGCTGGCGCTTAAGCGCTCGTAATGGCGCAGATGGTAACAAAAAACGTCGGGGCGTTTGGCTGAAAGCGAGGAGAGCACGGGTGCTATGGCGGGCGGCAAACCTGTCGGGTTGCCACCCCGGTCACTCCCACAGGGTTGCATTCCCCGCCATACATCACCTAAAGGCTGCCACCCGAAACGGACAGGTTCACCGTCCTGATCACATCCCCTCCAGCGTTTGCATCAACACCCGCACTTTGGTGAAGGTCTCCTGATATTCCGCCTCCCACTGCGAATCAGCGACGATCCCGCCGCCGCCCCAACACGCAACCTGGCCGTCTTTTGCCAGCAGACTGCGGATGGCGATGGAGCTGTCCATGCTGCCGCGCACGTCCAGGTACATCAACGAGCCGCAATACAAGGCCCGACGGTTGGGCTCCAGTTCGTCGATGATCTGCATCGCGCGGATCTTCGGCGCGCCGGTGATCGAGCCGCCGGGAAAACTGCCGCCAATCAGGTCCAGCGCGTCCTTGCCGTCGGCCAGTTCGCCGGTGACGGCGCTGACCAGGTGATGCACGTTGGGATAGCTCTCGAGACTGAACAGCTCCGGCACCTTCACTGAACCGATCCGGCAGGTTCGCCCCAGATCGTTGCGCAGCAGGTCGACGATCATCAGGTTTTCGGCACGGTCTTTCGCACTCGCAAGCAGCGCTTGAGCGAATGCGGCGTCCTCAACGGCATCTCGCCCTCTCGGCCGCGTGCCTTTGATCGGCCGGGTCTCGACCTGACGCTGACTGACTTTGACGAACCGCTCCGGCGACAGGCTCAACACCGCATCCCCCTCTGGCAGGGCCAGATACCCGGCGAACGGCGTGGGGCAGGACACCCGCAGTGCTTGATACGCCGCCCACGGATCACCGAGGTACTGCGCACGAAAGCGCTGGGCGAAATTGACCTGATAGCAGTCGCCGGCCTGAATGTAGGCGTGAATCCGCTCGATGGCCTGCCGGTACTGCTCGGCATTGATGTCCGGCGCGAAGGGCGCTGTCAGCGTGAACGATGGTGCCGGTTGCGCCACGGGTTGCTCGAACAGCGCGATCAGACGCTGGCGTTCGGCGTGATCAAGGGCGGGGTGAAAGACCAGCTGGCTGGTGTGGTCGTGGTGATCGCTGATCAGCGCCCAGGCGTAGAGCCCCAGCCGCGCGGAAGGCAGGTGCAAGTCATCAATGGCTTGATCGGCCAGGGGCTCGAACAGGCGGCCGAAATCGTACGCCAGGTAACCGATCAACCCGCCGGCGAACGGCAGCGCGGAGTGCTCGGGCAGATCGGCTTCACCGAGGCGGGCCAGTGATTCGCGCAGGCGCTGGAGAAAGCCCGGACCGGATTCGTCCGCCACCGGCTGCAGGGTTTCCAGCGGCCAGGCGCTGATCAGATCGAAGCGGCCACGGTCCGCAGTCGGGCGACCGCTGTCCAGCAGCACCGCGCCCGGGGCACCGCGCACGTGGGCGAAGTAACTGCTGGGGTCGGCGTGATAGGGCAGTGGGTGTACAGAGCAAGTTGGCATGCGAGGCGTGGATCAGTCAGTGCACGAGGACGGCGATTGTAGTCTTTCCCAAGGGCGAGTCCTAGGGGGAAGGCGCAGTCGCGGGCGGCTCACCGTGCAAAATTCGTTGGGCCTCCTCTGGCGTCAGCGGGTAATCGAAAAAGCGCCGGTAGAAGTCCGTCGTCTGTGCCGCCATGTCCACGTCCGGGAACAAAGCGGGATGCAACTGTTGCGCCGCCCACTCCAGCTGAAGCGCGACTTCGGTGCCGTACCGATCCCACGGGAACACCCCTGCCGGGTTGCGCAGGACGCGCCCGTTGCGCACGGCCTCAAGCTGGTTCAGCAGTTGCGGTTGCGCTGCTTGGTCCAGCCGGCCTGCGTTCGCCGCGAGAATGACGACATCCGGCTGCCAGGCCAGCAACTGCTCAGCCGACACGATCTGCAGATTGCCCTTAAGTCCCGTCGCGGCATTGCGGCCTCCGGCGAGCTTGATCCAGTCGTCGATCAGCGTGTCGGCGCCGTCCACTTTCAGCGGATTGACCGAGGCGATGTGCAGCACTTTGGGCCGCTGCTCCGCCGGGATACCCGCGACCACGCGATTGACTGCTGCCAATTGCTTATCCAGAAACCCGTTGTAAGCAATGGCCCGAACGCCGGGTTCTGTGCCGCCAAGGGCTTGAGCGGTGTTGAGCATCGAGCGTTTCAGTCCCGCCAGGTCGGTGTAACCCATCTGCATGACCGGCAGGCCCAGCTGTCGATAGGCGATGGCCTGACGGTCGCCGAGGGCGGTGAACACCAGATCGACGTGCTCGGCCAGCAAGGTTTCGGCATTGAACGCCGTGCCTTGGATGGCCGTGGCCTGGTTGAGCGCGGGGAGGACCTTGAACATCCACGGCTGGCTTTCAGGATGATTGACCGTCGCAACGATGCGCGAGCCGGCCCCGAGCGTCATCAGCAGCACGTGATGGGCGTACCAGGCGTCAGCGATACGCGCGGGTTCGCAGGGAAGGCTGACACGTTGGCCGTTATCGTCCTGCACCTGTCCGGGTTTCAGCAGACTGGCCTGAATGTTCTGCCCAGCGTCACCCAGATCAGCGAAGGCGTAGGCACTCAGGCCGGCGAGCAGCACACCGCTCAGCAAGCCTTTTAGCAAATGGCGCATGCCGCCCTGCCGCCGCCTCACAGGTCCACCTGAATCGACGCCTGCACCATGCGCGGCGCGGCCGGGGTTGCGCTGGCTTGCCCGGCACCGGTGTAGCCGTTCAGCCCGCCGGGGACGATGTTGGTCCAGTAGCGTTCGTTGGCCAGGTTGGTGACTTCGAGGCGGTAGACCGTGTCGCGTTTCATCAACCGGGTGCTGTAGCTGGCGCCGGCGTCGAAGGTCTTGTAGCTGCCCACCCAGTGATCGTTGCTGTCATCGGTGGGGCGCGCGCTGGCGTAACGGGCGTTGAGGTTGACGGTGAGGCCCGGCACCTGATCGATGCGGTATTCGGTCAGCAGACTGGCCGTCATCCGCGACAGCCCGACGATGCGCGTGTCTTCCGTGCTGTCGTTGCCGGTGGACAGCAGCTTCGGGTCCAGCCAGGTGATGCCGCCGAACAGCTTGAGATTCTGGCTCAGGTCGCCGTCTGCGAGGAATTCCACCCCGCGATTGCGCTGATCACCCGCCACGGCATAGACGTTATCCGCCTGGGTGTAGGCGAAGGGCCGCTTGATCTGGAACGCTGCCAGCGACAGGTTGACCCCGCGCGCGACCCATTTGCCGCCCAGCTCCCACATGCGGCTGCGGTACGGCGACAGGATCGCCCCGGCGTTGCTGCTGCCGGCCGCCGCACTGTCACCCTGTTGCAGGCTGTCGGCGTACGTCAGGTACAGCGTCAGGTCGTCCACCGGCTTGTACATCACGCTGGTCGCCGTGCTGATGCCCGAGTCTTGGGATGACGTGTGGACGCCCGCTTGAGAATAATTGTCGGCGGTCAAACGGCTCTGGCTGCCGCTGAGCATCAGGCTCCATTTCGGCGTGAAGGTCAGGGTGTCGCCCAGTACGAAGGAATGCTGGCGGGCGTTGGCCGAGTGGTATCGATCGGTGAAGTCGGGGAAGTCAGGCTCGTCGAAGCCGACCGGATTGCTTAATGAGGCGCTGCCCAAGGTCTTCGTGCCGCCGTTCACGGGGTTGTAGTTGTCCCAGTCGAAACCGGTGACACCGACGGTCAGGTCGTGGCGAATGCCGGCGGTGTAGACGCTGCCGTTGAGGTTGGCCAGATAGCTGTTGATGGTGAAGCGGCTGGCGGTCGCGCTCGCCACCGAGCTGCGATAGGTGCCGGCGTTGTTGATCAGCGTGTTGGTGACCGCGGTGGACTCGCGGTCGGCGATCTGCCGCAGCGCGCCGATGTCGAGTTTCCAGTTGCCGTCGAAGTCATGCTTGAAATGCGCGCTGGCGGTGTCCGTGGTGTTGTTGTCGCCGGAGTAATTTTGCCCGAGGTTGCTGCGGGTCGGGTCCGGCGCGTGGGGCAGCGTCACGCCCGAGGCGACGGCGAACTTGCCGGGCAGGCCCTTGGATAGGTAGTTGTAGTGGCTGACGTTGGTTTCGATGACGCTGTCGTCACTGATCTGAAAGTTCGTGGCGAGGCTCACCAGCTGCCGGCGCAACGTGCTGCCGGGGGCATAACTGTGGCCTTGCTCGTCGGCCACGTTCAGGCGGTATTTGATCTTGCCGTCCGGGTCGAACGGGCCGCTCAGGTCGGCGGCCTTGAGCCAGGTCAGCCCGGTGCCCACGCCGAGGGTCACTCGATTGCGGGTGAAATCGGTCGGGCGTTTCGACAGCAGGTTGAAGGTGCCGGCCGGGTTCGCCGGGCCATACAGCGACCCCGACAGCCCGCTCAGCACCTCGACGCCGCCCAGTTGCTCGGCCGGGTAATCGGTGGTCGACACCACATTGAGGCCGTCCAGCCGGCTGTTCTGCACCACGCTCCCCTGTAGACCCCGGGTCTGCGGCCGGGCGCCGTCGGCCTGCACGGAGGGCATGTAGCGGATGATGTCCTTGAAGCTTTTGAGCTGCTGGCTGTCGATCAGGTCCGAGGACAGCACGCTAATGGAATAGGGCGTGTCCAGCAGCCTGCGCTCACCCATCGGGCCGAGGGTCGCCGACTTCTCCCGCGCCTCATCGGCAATCGACTGTTCGGCACTGATGTCCAGCGGCGCCAGGGTCATTTCTTGGGCCAGGGTGACCTGGGCGAAGCCGCCGAACAAGAGTGGCGCGAAGGCCAGGCGCGTGGAAAGGGATCGGGTCATGCAAACACTCAGCAAGGAATGAAAAAGCGGTGGCCGCTGCTGTCGATCTGCTCGACGGCGACCTGGTAAAGACGCGCCATGAGGGCGCTGTCGATGACGTCGTGGGGCGCGCCGTCGGCGATGAGCCGGCCTTCGTGCAGCACCAGCACGCGATTGGCCGAGGCAAGAGCGTGTTCAGGGCGATGGGTGCTGGACAAAATGCTGATGCCTTGGGCGGCGAGGCGCTTGAGCAAGGCCAGCAGGCGCAGCTGATGGCCGTAGTCGAGGCCGGTGACCGGCTCATCAAGAATGATGGTATTGGCGCGCTGGACCATGGCCCGGGCGATCAGCACCAACTGACGCTCGCCGCCGGACAGCTCGGTGTACGGCCGTTCACTTAAATGAAGGATGCCCAAGTCGGTCAGGGCCTGCTGCACAGAGGTCTTGTCGTCGCGGCTCGGTGCATGGCCCAGGCCCACGCTGGGCAATCGCCCCTGCCCAACGATGTGGGCGACGCTAAACGGAAAGCTCGGCACATGGCTCTGGGGCACGTAGGCAATCTGCCGGGCAATGGCACGGCGCTTCATCGAGCGCATCGGTTGGCCGTCTAGCAGCACCTCGCCGGCGTGGGGTGTCAGCAACCCCAGCAGCAGTTTCATCAACGTGCTTTTTCCGGCGCCGTTGGCCCCCAGCAGCGCGATGTTGTCGCCGGCGGCGATGTCCAGCGAGACGTTATCGAGGATCACGCGGTCGCCGATTCGATAGCTCAGTTGACGGGCCTGCAAGCGCTTCATAGCCAACCCTTGCGCACGCGATGCAGCACCAGCACAAAGGCGATCGCGCCGAACAGCTCGGTGATGATGCCGAGGGGGATTTCTCCCGCCGACACGCTGCGAGCGACGCCGTCGGCCGCCAGCAGGAAGATCCCGCCCAGGCAGGCGCTGAGGGGCAGCAAGCGCGCATTGCCGGGGCCGACCAGCAGCCGCGCCAGATGCGGAATCAACAAGCCGATCCAGCCGACCATCCCCGCCAGACTCACAGTGAGTGCGCAGATCAGCGTGGTCAGCACGATCAGGCCGCCACGGATCTGCTCGACCGGCACGCCCAGGCTCAGGGCCTCGTCATCACTCAGGGACAGGGCATCGATGGCGCGGCCGGTCATGCACAACAGCACAATCGCCACGGCGAGAATCGGGCCGATGATCCATAACGCCTGCACGTCGACGGCGCTGAGGCTGCCGAGCAGCCAATAGACGATGCTCGGCAATTGATCCACCGGATCGGCCATGTATTGGGCGATGGACAGCAGCGAGGTGAAGAGGGCGTTCGCGACAATGCCGCCGAGCACCAGCAGCAAGATCGACGGGGTGTGGAACATGTGCGCGATGCCCAGACCGACCGCCACGGCGATGAGCCCGGTCACGCACGCCACCAGCGCAATGGCCAAAGGCGGCAGGTGCCAGATGATCCCCAGCGCGGCGCCGAAGGCACAGCCGCTCAACACGCCGAGCAAACCCGGTGACACCAGCGGATTGCGGAACACACCCTGATACGCCGCGCCCGAGACCGAAAGCCCGGCGCCCACCAGCACGGCGGCGATGACCCGGGGCAGGCGCGACTCGATGATCAGGCTGTGAAGCAGGTCATAGCGCTGGGCGGGCATGTCGCTGAGGCCGAGCATCGTTGCGATGAGCGTGCTGAGTTCGTGGATTGAGATGTGATAGCGACCCAATAACAGCGCGCAGGCGGCGGTCACGGTCAATGCCAACAGGCTGAGCAACAGAGGGGAATACAGCTTGGCAGAAGACATCTGTTACTCATTGTTTCGGTATGTAAAAAACTATACAGCGATAGGCGAGGGTTCTCTAGGGACGGAATGCCGCATGGAATGAATCTTCATTTAGCGAGGGGGTTATGGGTGGGGATTTTCGGCTTGGGTTTTGCGGTGTGAGGCCTGGCGCCTTCCCGGCTAAAGCCGGTCCTACGAATGTGTGCGGTGCCTGGTAGGGCCGGTTCCAGCCGGGAAGGGGTCGGTGGGGGCGCTATCAGATTTGCGGTGTGGCGCGTGACGCTTTCCCGGCTAAAGCCGGTCCCACAGTCGGAATTTCAGCCAGTTCCATTGACTGCACGCGGTGCCTGGTAGGAGCGGCTTCAGCCGGGAAGGGGCCGGTGGGGGCGCCATTAGA
>LIDZ01014766.1_pt2 | contig 25051 bp, 21 predicted proteins | sample 644651 | NCBI WGS metagenome assembly LIDZ01 (sample SAMN03856242, study PRJNA289617) | food metagenome | isolation source: wine grapes on drying loft during traditional withering process | host: Vitis vinifera cv. Corvina | place: Italy: Gargagnago di S. Ambrogio di Valpolicella | collected 2014-01 | reverse complement strand
CCAGATCGAGCTTATCGTTGAGGAACGCCCGTTCGCTGAACTCTCCCGGCCGCGCCAGCCTGCACCCGAGCTGAACGCAACGCTGCAGCAGCATATCCAGCACCACGGGGCCGCCGTGACCCTGCAACTCCAACACGTCTTCGCCGGTAAACGAGTTGGGACCAGGGAAGTACAGTGCCAACCCTTCATCGATTACCTCGCCCTCCGCGCCGTGAAACGCACCGTAATGGGCGTAGCGCGGGGTCAGGGTGCGTGCCGCTATCGCTTGGGCAGCACTGCCGGCCAACGGACCGGAAATACGCACGATGCCCACACCCCCGCGGCCTTGAGCGGTGGCAATGGCGGCAATGGTTTCGCGAGGGACGTTCATGTTTAGGACCTCAGAACAGAAATACACAGATAGCAAAACGCCCCACAGCGGGGGCGTTTTATCCACAGATCAAACTCTGATCTGTCAGGCAGCTGCTTTGGCGGCGGCAGCCTTTTCGATGCTGCGGGTAATGTACCACTGCTGCAAAATCGACAGCGTGTTGTTGGTCACCCAGTACATGACCAGACCCGCAGGGAACCACAGGAAGAAGAAGGTGAAGACGATTGGCATCAGCTTCATCACCTTGGCCTGCATCGGATCCGGTGGAGTCGGGTTCAATCGCTGCTGGATGAACATGGTTGCGCCCATGATGATCGGCAGGATGAAAAACGGATCCTTGATCGACAGGTCAGTTATCCACAACAGCCACGGGGCCTGGCGCATTTCGACGCTTTCAAGCAACACCCAGTACAGCGACAGGAAGACCGGCATCTGCACCACGATGGGCAGGCAGCCGCCCAGTGGGTTGATCTTCTCTTTCTTGTACAACTCCATCATCGACTGCGACATCTTCTGACGGTCATCACCATGCTGCTCTTTGAGCGCAGCCAGTTTTGGCGCCACTGCACGCATGCGCGCCATCGATTTGTAGCTGGCGGCCGAAAGCGGGAAGAACAGCAGCTTGATGAGGATGGTCAGGCAGATGATCGAGAAGCCCCAGTTACCGAGGATCGCGTGAATATGCTTGAGCAACCAGAAAATAGGCTGGGCGATGAACCACAGGATGCCGTAATCGACGGTCAGGTTAAGACCTGGGGACAACTCTTCAAGACGATCCTGAGTTTTCGGCCCCGCATACAAGGTGGCGCTGGTTTCAGCCTTGGCACCGGGTGCGACGGTGATGGTCGGGCCGGTGAAACCAATGATGTAGTTACCTTGGCTGTCCTTGCGAGTCGTAACACTGTTGGTGTCATCCTTTGCAGGGATCCACGCGGTCACGAAATAGTGCTGCAGCCAGGCAACCCAGCCGCCTTGTACGGTTTCCTTGAGGTTGCCCTTGTCGATATCTTTCATCGACACTTTTTTGTACGGCTCGTTACTTGTCCACAGGGCCGCACCCAGATAGGTGGCAGTGCTGGTGGCAGTACTGGCCGACGGGTCATCACTGTGGTCGCGCTTGAGCTGGGCGAACAGGTTGCCGTTCCAGGTTTGAGCACTCTGGTTGTCGATCAGATACGAAACCTTGAGGTCGTACTCGCCGCGGTCCAGGGTGAAACGCTTGATGTAGTTCACGCCGTTGTCGCTGAATTTCAGGTCAACGACCAGTTGGTTCTGCCCATCGGCCAGTTGATAAGTTGGCTGCGCAGTGGTGAACAACGGACGGCCTGAAGCACGTACATCCGGGCCGTTGGTGCCAGTCAGGCCGCTTTGCGCCAGATATGTGCGCTCGCCGCCGTCATCGAACAGCTGGAACGGAATCTCTGGATGGTCTTGGCGGCGGGGGAATTTCGGCAGCGTGAGCTGCACGACATCGCCGCCTTTTGGATCGATAGCCAGATCAAGGACATCGGTCTTGACGCGGATCAGGTTGCTGCTTACGGCAACCGGCGCAATCGCAGGTGCTGCAGCAGTACCTTCGGTACCGGCATTCGGGACATCGGCGCTGGCGGCTGCATTGGTACCGGCAGGTACATCTGGCAGTTCCGAAGCAGGCGCACGGGTGGCGGCAGCATTCTGAGTCGGCAGGTTGGTCTGGCCATAGTCCTGGTTCCACTTGAGAACCATGACGTAAGCCACGATTGCCAGGGCGACGATCAGGATCGTGCGTTTAATATCCATGATTACTCGGCTATCGAAGAAATACGGGGAGAGTGGGCAGGCGGAACGGGGTCGAAACCACCGGTATTCCACGGATGACAGCGGCCCAGACGACGAGCTGCCAGCCAGCCACCACGCAATGCGCCATGCAGTTCAATGGCTTCGATCGCGTAGCAGGAACAGCTGGGGTAAAAACGACAGTGGTCTGCCATCAATGGGCTGATGGCATAGCGATAAAACTGGATCGGTACGAGTGCCAGTTTACGCATCTTCACTGTCAACCCCTTCAGGTACGGCGCTGGCCGCTGGTGCTGGCCGGCTCCGAGCGAGGCGTTTCCAGAGCTTGCCCAGATGTTGATGCAGTTCCGGATTTTCCACGTCGCCCAAACCCTTGCGAGCCACGATCACTATGTCCCATCCGGCCAGGAGTTCCTGGTGCAGACGGAAAGAATCGCGCATCACACGTTTGAGTCGATTGCGCTGAACGGACAGCTTGACGCTCTTTTTTCCGATCACCAGCCCGAGTCGGGGGTGCTCGAAATCGTTTTCGCGCGCAAGGAGCAGGAGGTTTTTCCCTGGAACCTTGCCGGTTGGGGAGTCGAAGACTGTCTTGAAGTGCCGGGGTGTAAGCAAACGCTTATCCCGATTGAAGTCCTGACTCACCCCCTGTGCCGGAGAATCAAACGGCCAGACGCGCACGGCCTTTGGCACGGCGACGCGAAAGTACGGCGCGGCCGTTTTTGGTGGCCATGCGAGCACGGAAACCGTGGGTGCGGGCGCGTTTGATGGTGCTGGGTTGGAAAGTACGTTTCATGGCGTGCTACCTGGTTGTTCGACTACGGGCCGGAATGGCCCCCGTTTTAAGAGACCGGCGATTCTAGTGAAAGCAGCGCCGCAGGTCAATTTCCAACCAGCTTTTACTTCAATTTGTCATGACCGCTCGTCTGCGAGGTCGACCTGAGCGCTTGCCACCCGCCCGGTGTTTTGCCGGGGGCCTCCTTGCTTGAAATAGAAATTAAAGAAGGGACTTATTTTAAAGCTCTTTTGTAATGCTTACTGATGTTAAGCAGACCCTTTTCTGTGGATAACCGCATATGGGCTAACAACCACGGCCTTTTCAGCGATGTCAAAGTCTGTCCGCAAACGGTGCCGTTCCTGTGCTGCGCCCGCGTACAACCTGTGTATTAAATTGCTACTTGTCCACAAGGTAGTTATCCACAGAGTTCAACCCCGACTTGTGCATAGGGCTCTGGCTGCGTTATCCACAGACCTTAGGTTGGCACGTTTTATCCTTCACAAACCCCTAAGATGCTGATTTATTGTGGCCTGCGTCGCTTGTGCATGTGGATAACTGCCCCCGTGGCCGGTACAATGGCCGCTGTTTTTGCCTCAGCTGTGCTCAAAATCAGGGGATATCCGTGTCAGTGGAACTTTGGCAGCAGTGCGTAGAGCTTTTGCGCGATGAACTGCCTGCCCAGCAATTCAACACCTGGATCCGTCCACTACAGGTCGAAGCCGAAGGCGACGAGTTGCGTGTCTACGCGCCTAACCGATTCGTACTTGATTGGGTCAACGAGAAATACTTGGGCCGCTTGCTCGAGTTGCTCGGCGAGCACGGCAGCGGGATGGCGCCTGCACTGTCTCTATTGATAGGTAGCCGTCGCAGCTCTGCCGCGCGTGCCGCACCCAATGCGCCTTTGGCCGCTGCAGTCGCGGCAACCCAAGCCGCCACCGCCCCCGTTGTTGCTGCTGCCCCTGCTGCAGTCGCAGCTCCGATGCTTGCCCCTGCAGACCAAGAGCCGTCACGGGACAGCTTCGACTCGATGGCCGGGGCCAGTTCGCAGCAAGCACCGGTGCGGGCAGAGCAGCGCACCGTGCAGGTAGAAGGTGGCCTGAAGCACACCAGTTACCTGAACCGCACCTTTACCTTCGAGAATTTCGTCGAAGGCAAGTCCAACCAGTTGGCTCGCGCAGCTGCCTGGCAGGTGGCGGATAACCCCAAGCACGGCTACAACCCGCTGTTCCTTTATGGTGGCGTCGGGTTGGGTAAGACACACTTGATGCACGCGGTGGGCAACCACCTGCTCAAGAAAAACCCGAATGCCAAGGTGGTGTACCTGCATTCCGAGCGCTTTGTGGCGGACATGGTCAAAGCGCTGCAGCTCAATGCCATCAACGAATTCAAGCGCTTCTACCGTTCGGTGGATGCGCTGCTCATCGATGACATCCAATTTTTCGCGCGCAAGGAGCGTTCGCAGGAAGAGTTCTTTCACACCTTTAATGCGCTGCTCGAAGGCGGCCAGCAGGTCATTCTCACCAGTGACCGCTACCCGAAAGAAATCGAAGGCCTTGAAGAGCGCCTCAAGTCGCGCTTTGGCTGGGGCCTGACCGTTGCGGTCGAGCCACCCGAGCTCGAGACCCGCGTCGCCATCTTGATGAAAAAGGCCGACCAGGCCAAAGTCGATCTGCCTCACGATGCAGCGTTCTTCATCGCTCAGCGTATTCGCTCCAACGTGCGTGAGCTTGAGGGCGCGCTAAAACGCGTCATCGCTCACTCGCACTTCATGGGCCGAGACATTACCATCGAGCTCATTCGCGAATCGCTCAAGGATCTGCTGGCGCTGCAGGACAAGCTGGTCAGTGTGGATAACATTCAGCGCACCGTTGCTGAGTACTACAAGATCAAGATCTCCGATCTGTTGTCCAAGCGTCGCTCGCGCTCCGTAGCGCGTCCGCGCCAGGTTGCCATGGCGCTGTCCAAGGAGCTGACCAACCACAGCCTTCCGGAAATCGGCGACGTATTTGGCGGCCGCGACCATACCACCGTGTTGCACGCCTGCCGCAAGATCAACGAACTCAAGGAATCCGACGCGGATATTCGCGAGGATTACAAGAACCTGCTGCGGACACTGACAACGTGATCCGCTCAGCGCAGCTCATCAAGGCAAGGGACTAGACCATGCATTTCACCATTCAACGCGAAGCCCTGTTGAAACCCCTGCAACTGGTCGCAGGGGTTGTCGAGCGCCGCCAGACCTTGCCGGTCTTGTCGAACGTCTTGCTCGTTGTCGAAGGCCAGCAACTGTCGCTCACCGGTACTGACCTTGAGGTCGAGCTGGTGGGGCGGGTGCAGTTGGAAGAGCCTGCCGAGCCTGGCGAAATCACCGTACCTGCGCGCAAGCTGATGGATATCTGCAAAAGCTTGCCCAACGACGTGCTGATCGACATCAAGCTCGATGAGCAAAAACTGGTGGTCAAAGCCGGGCGCAGCCGCTTTACCCTGTCGACTTTGCCGGCCAACGACTTCCCGACGGTCGAAGAAGGTCCGGGCTCGCTGACCTGCAGCCTTGAGCAAAGCCGCCTGCGTCGCTTGATCGAACGCACCAGCTTTGCCATGGCTCAGCAGGACGTTCGCTATTACCTCAATGGCATGCTTCTGGAAGTTTCGGCCGGTGTGATGCGTGCTGTGGCCACCGATGGTCACCGTTTGGCGATGTGCTCCATGCAGGCTGATATCGGCCAAACTGATCGCCATCAGGTGATCGTGCCACGCAAGGGTATCCTCGAGCTAGCGCGCTTGCTCACCGAACCCGACGGCAAAGTCGCTATCGTCCTGGGCCAGCACCACATCCGCGCCACCACTGGCGAGTTCACCTTTACCTCCAAGCTGGTCGACGGCAAATTTCCTGATTACGAGCGCGTACTGCCCAAGGGTGGCGACAAGTTGGTATTGGGCGATCGCCAGGCGCTGCGCGAGGCGTTCAGTCGTACGGCGATCTTGTCGAACGAGAAGTACCGTGGCATTCGCCTGCAGTTGGCCAATGGTCAGCTGAAGATTCAGGCCAACAACCCTGAGCAGGAAGAAGCCGAAGAAGAAGTGGGCGTCGACTACAACGGCGGATCGCTGGAGATTGGTTTCAACGTCAGCTACCTGCTGGACGTGCTGGGCGTTATGACCACTGAACAAGTGCGCTTGATTCTGTCTGACTCCAATAGCAGCGCGCTGCTGCAGGAATCCGACAATGACGACTCTGCATATGTCGTCATGCCAATGCGTTTGTAATGGTCCGCATCCGCTAGATGTCCCTCAGTCGCGTGACCGTCACCGCGGTGCGAAACTTGCACCCGGTGACCATCTCCCCCTCCCCGCGTATCAATATCCTGTACGGCGCCAACGGCAGCGGCAAAACCAGCATGCTTGAAGCCGTGCATTTGCTTGGCCTTGCTCGCTCGTTCCGAAGCTCACGGCTGCTGCCCGTGATCCAGCACGAACAGCCGGCCTGTACGGTATTTGGTGTAGTCGATCAGGTCGAGGGCAGCCCTTGCAATCTTGGCGTCTCGCGAGAGAGAAACGGCGAGTTCACGATCCGTATCGATGGGCAAAACGCTCGGAGCGCCACCCAGCTCGCCGAGATCATGCCCCTGCAGTTGATCAACCCCGATAGCTTTCGGTTACTCGAAGGCGCTCCCAAGATCAGGCGGCAGTTTCTGGACTGGGGCGTATTCCATGTCGAACCCCGCTTTATCGGTGCCTGGCAGCGCTTGCAGAAGGCTTTGAAGCAACGGAACTCATGGCTGCGGCATGGTACACTTGACGCTGCTTCACAAGCGGCATGGGACAGGGAACTGTGCCACGCCAGCGCCGAGATCGATGAGTATCGCCGAGCCTATATCAAGGCTTTGAAGCCAGTCTTCGAGCAGACACTGAGTGAACTGGTTTCGCTTGAAGGGCTGACATTAAGCTACTACCGCGGCTGGGATAAAGACCGTGAACTGGTAGAAGTCCTTGCGACTTCCCTGTTTCGCGACCAGCAAATGGGGCACACCCAAGCGGGACCGCAACGTGCGGATTTGCGATTGAAGATAGGCGGCCACAATGCCGCCGAGATTCTCTCCAGAGGTCAGCAGAAGCTGGTGGTTTGTGCACTGCGGATAGCTCAGGGGCACTTGGTCAGCCAGGCCCGTCGCGGACAATGCATCTATCTGGTGGACGACTTGCCGTCGGAACTCGACGAGCAACACCGTCGTTCCCTGTGTCGCTTGTTGGAAGACTTACGCTGCCAGGTATTCATTACCTGTGTAGACCACGAATTATTGAGGGAAGGCTGGCAGACGGAAACGCCAGTTGCCTTGTTCCACGTGGAACACGGCTGTATCACCCAGACCCACGATCATCGGGAGTGAAGGCATGAGCGAAAACCAAACGTACGACTCCTCCAGCATTAAAGTGCTGAAAGGGCTTGATGCCGTACGCAAACGTCCCGGTATGTATATTGGCGACACCGATGATGGCAGCGGTCTGCACCACATGGTGTTCGAGGTAGTCGACAACTCGATCGACGAAGCCTTGGCCGGTCACTGCGACGACATCACTATCACTATCCACCCGGATGAATCCATCTCGGTGCGCGACAACGGTCGCGGTATTCCGGTCGACGTGCATAAAGAGGAAGGCGTGTCTGCCGCCGAGGTCATCATGACCGTGCTGCACGCCGGCGGTAAATTCGACGATAACTCCTATAAGGTTTCTGGCGGTCTGCACGGAGTTGGCGTTTCGGTAGTGAACGCCCTGTCCGAATCGTTGTTGCTGACCGTACGCCGTAGCGGCCACATCTGGGAACAACTGTACGTGCATGGCGTACCGCAAGAGCCGATGAAAATCGTCGGCGACAGTGATACCACTGGCACCCAGATCCACTTCAAGCCTTCGGCTGAAACCTTCAAGAATATCCACTTCAGCTGGGACATCCTGGCCAAGCGCATTCGCGAACTCTCCTTCCTGAACTCCGGTGTCGGGATCCTCCTGAAGGACGAGCGGTCGGGTAAAGAAGAGCTGTTCAAGTACGAAGGTGGCCTGCGTGCATTCGTTGAATACCTGAATACCAACAAGACTCCGGTCAACCAGGTGTTCCACTTCAACATGCAGCGCGAAGACGGTATTGGCGTCGAAATCGCCCTGCAGTGGAACGACAGCTTCAACGAGAACCTGTTGTGCTTCACCAACAACATTCCACAACGCGATGGCGGTACGCACCTGGTGGGCTTCCGCTCTGCCCTGACGCGTAACCTGAACACTTACATCGAGCAGGAAGGTCTGGCCAAGAAGCACAAGGTCGCGACCACCGGCGATGATGCCCGTGAAGGTCTGACCGCGATCATCTCGGTCAAGGTTCCAGACCCGAAGTTCAGCTCGCAAACCAAGGACAAGCTCGTCTCGTCCGAGGTCAAGACTGCAGTTGAACAGGAAATGGGCAAGCACTTCTCCGACTTCCTGCTCGAAAACCCGAACGAAGCCAAGGCCGTGGTTGGCAAGATGATCGACGCTGCCCGGGCTCGTGAAGCCGCGCGCAAGGCGCGTGAGATGACGCGCCGTAAAGGTGCCTTGGACATCGCCGGCCTGCCAGGCAAGCTTGCAGACTGCCAAGAGAAAGATCCTGCGCTGTCTGAACTCTACTTGGTGGAAGGTGACTCTGCTGGCGGTTCCGCCAAGCAGGGTCGTAACCGCAAGACCCAGGCAATCCTGCCGTTGAAGGGCAAGATCCTCAACGTCGAGAAGGCCCGCTTTGACAAGATGATTTCTTCCCAGGAAGTCGGCACCCTGATCACTGCACTGGGTTGCGGCATCGGTCGCGACGAGTACAACATCGACAAGTTGCGCTATCACAACATCATCATCATGACTGATGCTGACGTCGACGGTTCGCACATCCGTACCCTGCTGCTGACCTTCTTCTTCCGTCAGCTGCCGGAACTGGTCGAGCGTGGGTACATCTACATCGCGCAACCACCGCTCTACAAGGTCAAGAAAGGCAAGCAGGAGCAGTACATCAAGGACGACGACGCCATGGAAGAATACATGACGCAGTCGGCCCTCGAAGACGCGAGTCTGCACCTTAACGAGTCGGCCCCTGGTATCTCCGGTGAAGCACTGGAGCGGCTGGTGAATGATTTCCGTATGGTCATGAAAACCCTCAAGCGTCTGTCGCGTCTGTATCCGCAAGAACTCACGGAGCACTTCGTATACCTGCCGGCGGTGTCGCTGGAAGATCTGGCCGATCACGAAGTCATGCAAGCCTGGCTGGCCAAGTTCGATCAACGCCTGCGCAACACCGAGAAGTCAGGCTTGGTCTACAAGGCCAGCCTGCGTGAAGACCGTGAACGTAATGTGTGGCTGCCAGAAGTGGAAATCACCTCCCACGGCCTTGCCAACTACGTTACTTTCAACCGGGACTTCTTCGGCAGCAACGACTACAAGACCGTGACAGCCTTGGGCGCGCAACTGAGCACCCTGCTGGACGAGGGCGCGTACGTGCAGCGTGGCGAACGCAAAAAGCCTGTGGTGGAGTTCAAGGAAGCGCTCGAGTGGCTGATGACCGAGAGTACCAAGCGCCATACCATTCAGCGCTACAAAGGTCTCGGTGAGATGAACCCAGACCAACTGTGGGAAACCACCATGGATCCTTCCGTGCGCCGTATGCTGCGTGTAACCATCGAAGACGCGATCGGTGCCGATCAGATCTTCAACACCTTGATGGGTGACGCCGTTGAACCGCGTCGCGACTTCATCGAGAGCAATGCGTTGGCGGTGTCGAACCTGGATTTCTAAGGTCAAGACGCAGCTGATAAAAAACCCCGGCCCTACCCGCCGGGGTTTTTTATTGGCCGCTCGATTGCTATTCCTGATGGCGAAGAAACTGAGGACCGCAACGGCTATGTTCCACGTGGAACAACTGCCAATCTCAGCCGCCGACCACCAATCCATTAGGCGGTAGTGGCAGTGCGGTCTTGTACCTGACCTGCTTGAGCGCAAAGCTCGATCGGATATTGGCTACATCAGGGAATTTGGTCAGGTGGTCGAGAATAAAGCGCTCCAAGGACTGGATATTCGGTACAAGCACGCGGATCAAGTAATCAGCATCACCTGACATCAAGTAGCACTCCATCACCTCCGGGCGATCGGCGATAGCGTCCTCGAAGCGCTGGAGCGCCCCCTCTACCTGCTTTTCCAAGCTGACGTGGATGAACACATTGACGTGCAGCCCCAGCACGTCTGGCTCAAGCAGCGTTACTTGACGTTTGATTACTCCCAGCTCTTCCATGATCTTGACGCGGTTGAAGCAAGGTGTAGGAGACAGGTTGACCGAACGGGCCAAGTCCGCGTTGGTAATCCTGGCGTTGTCCTGTAGTGCGTTCAGGATTCCGATATCCGTGCGGTCGAGTTTTTTCACCGGTTGTTCTTCCTTGTTATGGCCCTGTATCAGGTCAGATTAACTTCAAACGTCCATAAATGCTCGCTGATGATGCAGCCCTGCCCTTGCGGACAGGACCGGGCATGGCCTGCGGCGCAGTGGCACAGATTGTGCGCGCCCTTGGGTATGTGAATGCCGGTCTGTGGCATCCGTCTTTTGGGGCCTTGCCGATAATCGAGCGGTGCCCGTTTTTCCAATCATCCGGACGTTGAGGTCAGCATGACGAATATTGCAGAACCGCAGGTAGACCCCGCAACGCTCAAGCGCGTCATATGCGCGGCCGCCATTGGCAACTTTGTCGAATGGTTCGACTTCGCGGTCTATGGGTTTCTGGCGACTGTTATCGCCGCGCAGTTTTTTCCCAGTGGCGACCCGAGTGTCGCCCTGCTGAAAACATTTGCAGTATTTGCGGTGGCGTTTGCATTCCGGCCATTGGGCGGGATCTTCTTCGGGATGCTTGGCGACAGGATTGGGCGCAAGCGAGTGTTGGCGACCACGATCTTGTTGATGGCGGGCGCTACGACGTTGATTGGACTGCTACCCAGTTATGCACAGATCGGGCTTGTGGCTCCGCTGCTGCTCACTGTCATCCGCTGTGCGCAGGGCTTTTCGGCGGGCGGCGAGTATGCCGGTGCATGTGCTTATCTGATGGAACACGCCCCGCGTACCAAGCGTGCCTGGTATGGAAGTTTCGTGCCTGTATCCACCTTTAGTGCATTCGCGTGTGCGGCGGTGATTGCTTATGCGCTTGATGCATCACTGAGCCCGGACGCAATGAGCAGCTGGGGCTGGCGCGTGCCGTTCCTGATCGCGGCCCCGTTAGGCATTGTGGGTCTGTACCTGCGCTGGAGGCTCGATGAGACGCCGGCTTTCCAGGCAGTGCCCAATGACCACGCTGTAGCCCATTCCCCATTGCGCGAGACCCTCAAGACCCAAGGCGGCGCTATCTGCTGCCTGGGCGCATTCGTCTCGCTGACGGCGTTGTCGTTCTATACCTTTACCACTTACTTCGCCACCTACCTGCAAGTGGCTGGCGGCTTGAGCCGTGCCACGGCATTGCTGATCACCGTAATCGCATTGGTATTTGCTGCTCTGATGTGTCCCGTCGCCGGTGCTTACTCCGATAAGGTTGGCCGGCGCGCGACGATCTTTACCACGGGCGTAGGCTTGATCCTGGTGGTGTACCCAGCGTTCATGATGGCGAGTTCGGGTTCGTTCGCGGCTTCCATCATTGGGGTGATGCTACTGGCCTTGGGTGCGGTGTTAAGTGGCGTGGTGACTGCGGCCTTGCTGTCGGAAGTATTCCCGACGCGCACGCGCTACACCGCCTCGGCGATCACCTACAACATGGCCTACACCATCTTCGGTGGCACAGCACCGTTGATGGCGACCTGGCTGATTGGCATGACGGGGAGCAATCTGGCCCCCGCTTACTATTTGATTGCGGTGTCGGTGCTGGCGTTGGCGGGTGGGTTGGCGTTGCCAGAAACTTCAAGGATTTCGCTGCACGGTCCGTTGCCGCAGGATGGGAATGGCAAGTTGGCTGGGGTCGCTGGGTGATACCGCTGGCCCCTTCGCGGGCAGCGCCCGCTCCCACGGGGTGATGCGTATAAGTGTGGGAACGGGCTCCGCCCGCGAAGGGCTCATCAGCCACACCACTCAGCTAAATAAAAACGCACAACCGATGGGTAAAAATCACCGCGCGCAACTTCGCTATGAGCAGCTAGCATTAAGAGGCAAAAACAATAATAAAGAGGCACCTAATGCCATCGTCTATCCCGTACGACTTCATCGTGGTGGGAGCGGGCCCCGCGGGCGCGCTGCTCGCCAATCGTCTCTCGGCTGATCCCGCCAAACGGGTTCTGCTTCTTGAAGCCGGAGGCCAGGATAACTATGCCTGGATCCACATCCCCGTTGGCTATCTGTTTTGCATCGGCAATCCACGCACCGATTGGTGTTTCAAAACCGACCCGCAGAGGGGCCTGCAAGGTCGAGCCCTGAGTTATCCGCGCGGCAAGGTCTTGGGTGGCTGCTCCTCCATCAACGGTATGATCTATATGCGAGGCCAAGCGGCTGACTACGATGGCTGGGCCGCAGAAGGCAATCGTGGCTGGGCCTGGAACGATGTGTTGCCCCTGTTCAAAAAAAGCGAAAACCACTATCAAGGCAACTCGGAATTCCACAGTGGCTCCGGCGAGTGGCGGGTAGAAAACCAACGCTACCGATGGCCGATTCTCAATTCGTTTCAAATGGCTGCAGCCCAGTCGGGTATCGCCAGCATCGATGACTTCAACACTGGCGACAACGCAGGCTGCAGCTACTTTCAGGTCAATCAGCGTTCAGGCGTACGCTGGAACTCGGCCAAAGCTTTCCTGCGGCCCATCCTCAAACGGCCCAACCTTACCCTGCTGACCGGCGTGGAAGTCAGCAAGGTCATTCTCGAGCGAGGCCGTGCTGTTGCTGTCTGTGCACGCTGGAAAGGTGCCGAGCACCAATTCAAATCGCGTGGGGAGATCATTCTCTGCGCCGGCGCCATCGGCTCACCCAATATTCTGCAGCGTTCAGGTATCGGCCCGCGCCCTTTGCTCGAGCGGCTGGGCATAGCGGTGCACGTCGAGTCGCCTGGCGTAGGAGGCAACTTGCAGGACCATCTGCAATTGCGCCTTATCTACCAGGTCGAAAACGCACGCACGCTTAATCAGGTCGCGAACAGCCTGCTGGGAAAGGTCGGTATGGGCCTGCGTTATCTATACGATCGCAGTGGGCCGTTGGCCATGGCGCCCAGCCAACTGGGCGCGTTTGTGCGTTCGGGGCCGGAGCAGACCCGTGCCAATCTTGAATACCACGTGCAACCGCTATCGCTTGAACGCTTCGGCGAGCCGCTGCACCGCTTCCCCGCGTTCACTGCTTCGGTGTGCAACCTGCGGCCCATGAGCCGCGGTCGTGTCGATATCGTGTCGGCACAGGCCGACCATGCCCCTTCCATTGATCCGCAATACTTGAGCCACCCCGAGGACCTGCGGGTGGCGGCCCAAGCCATTCGCCTGACCCGCAAGATCGTTGGCGCCCCTGCCCTCTCGGCATTCAGCCCCAAGGAGTATCTGCCCGGGGCCGAGTTGCAAAGCGAAGAGCAGCTCTATGAGGCGGCCGCGCGTATCGGCACTACCATCTTCCATCCGGTTGGCACCTGCCGGATGGGCAATGACGCAGACGCGGTAGTCGATGACCAATTACGGGTCCGAGGCGTGGCGGGCCTGCGCGTTGCTGATGCCTCGATCATGCCGACTATCATCTCTGGCAACACTTGCTCACCCACGCTCATGATTGCCGAAAAGGCCGCGCAGTTGCTCACTGACGACCGTTCCCCCGTAGTACGTACCGATACCGGCGCAAGCCACAAACGAGAAGCCGAACCCTTGGAAACCTGAAAAAACTCGCTGTGCTTGTGGCGCGGGGCGTTCTGGCTCGGCGTTGACAGTGGACAAAAACAATAATCACTGTGCCCTCGGGCGAAGGAATCAACTATGTCGGACTACCTCCATAAATCCCCGGCCATGGCCGCGCCCGACCCCGCAGCGGCCGGGCGGGAAGAACGCAAGATCATATTCGCGTCATCCCTCGGGACCGTTTTCGAGTGGTATGACTTTTTTCTCTACGGTGCGCTGGCGGCAGTCATCAGCAAGCAGTTCTTTGCTGGCGTGAACGAAACCACTGCGTTCATTTTTGCCTTGATGGCGTTTGCTGCGGGCTTTTTAGTGCGGCCCTTTGGTGCCTTGGTATTCGGGCGGCTCGGAGACATGATCGGGCGCAAGTACACCTTTCTCATGACCATCATCTTGATGGGTGTCTCAACCTTCGCCGTGGGATTGTTACCGACCTATGCCAGCATCGGCATCGCCGCCCCCATCATTTTGGTATGCCTGCGCATGCTTCAGGGCCTGGCGCTCGGTGGCGAGTATGGCGGCGCAGCCACCTACGTGGCCGAGCACGCTCCCATCAGCAAGCGCGGCCACCACACGGGGTGGATCCAATCGACAGCCACCTTGGGTTTGCTGTTGTCACTGCTGGTGGTGCTGGCGTGCCGTTACTTCACCGGTGACCAGTTTGAAGTCTGGGGCTGGCGCATCCCGTTTCTGTTCTCCATATTGCTGCTGGGTGTGTCCACCTGGATCCGCATGAGCCTGCACGAGTCCCCTTCCTTTGCCAAGATGAAGGCGGAAGGCAAGACCAGCACTTCGCCTATCCGCGAATCGTTCGGCTCTTGGCCCAACCTCAAGATCGTGTTGACAGCGTTGTTCAGCATCAATGCTGGCCAAGCGGTGACCTTCTATACCGCGCAGTTCTACGTGCTGTTCTTCCTCACTCAGATTCTCAAGATGGACCCTGCGCAGGCTAATACCTTGCTGATCATCAGCGTAGTGATCGGTGCGCCGTTCTTCGTGTTCTTCGGTTGGCTGTCGGACCGCATCGGGCGCAAGCCTATCCTGATGCTGGGCTTGCTGCTGGCGACGGTGTTGTACTTCCCGCTGTTCAAGGCGCTGAGTCACTACGCCAACCCGCAGATCGATATGGCCAGCCGTCAATCACCCATCACTGTGATGGCTGACCCCTCCACGTGCACCTTTCAGTTCGACCCAGTGGGCAAAGCCAAATTCGACAGCCCTTGCGACAAGGTCAAGACGCTATTGGTCAAAGCAGGCCTGCCCTACAATTCTGAAAAAGTCGCGCCGGGCACGGCTGTTGCGGTCACCATCGGCGACAAGCGAATCGAAGGCTATGACGAGGCAGCGATGCGCGCGGCAATCGTGGCCGCCGGTTACCCTGCCAAGGCCGATGCCAGTCAGGTCAACCAGCCGATGGTAGTGGGTATCATCGTCGCGTTGATCCTGATCGCGACCATGACCTACGGACCGCTGGCAGCAGTCATGGTGGAACTCTTCCCTACGCGTATCCGATATACGTCGATGTCCCTGCCCTACCACATCGGTAACGGCTGGTTTGGTGGTTTCTTGCCGACGGTGTCGTTTGCCTTGGTCGTGTACACAGGGGATATTTTCTACGGGCTTTGGTACCCCGTGCTAGTGACCGGGATCAGCCTGGTGGTGGGGATTTTCTGCCTCAAGGAGACCAAGGGCGTCGATCTCGACAAGGTCTGATCGCCAACGCGCAGCCATAAAAAAACCGGCATCCAAAGGGTGCCGGTTTTTTGTTGTGCAAAAAACTTATGCACGTTTTTCGGTTTTTTAGACCCTATCGAAATAACCTTTAAAATCAGCATATTGCGTAAGATTAAAAGCGCTTATCAAAAAACTGTTCACAAGTTATCCACAGATGGCGCATTACACCACGGTGGTGTTTTCCACCACAGTTGCCACCTGCGGCAACGAGCCCATTTCACGCTGGGTCTGCTCGTTCCAGGCGAACGCGCGATCGTTCAAAGCGGCGATCGCCCGGGGGCCTGTGCCCTCGGCATACATCGGCGCACCGATCACCAGTTCGATGGTGCCAGGGTGTTTACCCCAGCCTTCGCGCGGCCAGTATTTGCCAGCGTTGTGTGCCACTGGCAGCACCGGTAGCCCGGCATTCACCGCCAGTGCTGTGCCGCTGCGGGTGAACTTGCCAATCTGGCCGTACGGGGTGCGTGTGCCTTCAGGAAAGATCAGCACCCAGACGCCATCCTTGAGCAGCGGATCACCCTTGGCGGCGACTTGTTTGAGCGCAGCCTTGGGGTTGTCTCGATCAATGGCGATGGGTCGCAGCATGGCCATGGCCCAACCGAAAAATGGGACATAGAGCAGTTCGCGCTTGAGCACCTGGCTCAACGGCTGAAAATACGCCGAAAGGAAAAACGTCTCCCACGTGCTCTGGTGATTGGACAGGATCACGCAGGGCGTGGTGGGCACGTTTTCGGCGCCGGTGATCTTTACCTTGATGCCGAGAATGTGATGAGTCAGCAGCAGGGCGAAGCGGCACCAGTACACATTGATGAAGCGATAGCGCAGCCGAAACGGCATGAATGGCGCGACGAAAAAGCTCAGGGTGCACCAGAGTAACGAGCTGGTGCCGAGCAGCAGATAGAAAAGGACGAGCCTGATGGGCTGCACATTGGTCATGCGGTGAGTACCATTGCGGGCTTGCCCGCTCGATGGCGACGGTTCCGGGCTGGGCGAGGCGGTGGATTGCCTGCAGCCTAAGCGTTGGAAACGCCAGCGTTGTGGATAAGTGTTCTGGCGATATCGGCCAGATCCTCGAAAATTAGCGTCCCCTCTGGCAGTGATTTGCCAAGGGTGCGCTGGCCTTTACCGGTTTTTACCAATACTGGCTGAGAGTCGACGGCCACTGCGGCTTCCAGGTCACTGGCGCTGTCGCCAACGAACCAGATACCAACCGGTGTCGTATGGTAATGCTCTGTAATGTTTTGCAACATACCCGGAAGGGGTTTGCGGCACAGGCAACCGTCATCTGGCCCGTGTGGGCAGTAGACGATCAACCCGACTTCACCGCCCTGCTCCGCTACCAGCTCACGTAAACGCTGGTGCATTGCATCGAGGACGGCGACGCTGTAGTAGCCGCGAGCGATACCCGACTGGTTGGTGGCGACAGCCACGGTCCAGCCGGCTTTGCTCAACTGCGCGATGGCCTCGATCGCGCCAGGGATGGGTACCCACTCCTCCAACGACTTGATATAGGCGTCGGAGTCTTGATTGATCACCCCATCACGATCGAGTATCAGCAGTTTCACGGCTTACCCCAGCAGCGAGATGTCGGCAACGCCCAGAAACAGACCGCGCAAGCGCGCCAGCAGCGCGTAGCGGTTGGCACGCACGGCTGGATCTTCGGCATTGACCATCACTGCTTCGAAGAAGGCATCGACCGGCTCACGCAGCGCGGCCAAGCGCGCCAGCGCTTCGCGGTACTCGCGGTTGGCGGCCATTGGAGCAGCAGCGTGGTCGGCTTGCTGGATAGCCGAGTACAGCGAGAACTCGTTGGCGTTGTCGAAGTATTTGGGTTCGACTGTTGCCGCCACACCGCCTTCGGCCTTGCCCAGCAGATTCGAAACACGCTTGTTGACGGCAGCCAATGCAGCGGCTTCAGGCAACCGGCGGAACGCCTGGACCGCTTGCACACGCTGGTCGAAGTCCAGCGCCGAGCCCGGCTTGAGCGCCCGCACCGAAAGGTACACGGCAACCTCAGTACCTTCATCTTCGTAACGCGCACGCAGGCGGTCAAAGATGAAGTCCAACACTTGTTCGGCCAGACCGGTGCTTTTGATCTGGGCGCCAAACGCCGAGACGGTGAAAGCTACGGCTTCGGTCAGGTCGAGGTCCAGGCGCTTCTCGATCAGAATACGCAGGATGCCCAAGGCTGCACGACGCAAAGCATACGGGTCCTTGCTGCCGGTGGGCAGCATGCCGATACCGAAGATACCCACCAGGGTATCGAGCTTGTCGGCAATGGCAACGGCAGCGCCGGTCAGGGTACTCGGCAATTCGGCACCCGCACCGCGGGGCATGTACTGCTCGTTGAGGGCCAGCGCGACATCATCGGGCTCGCCGTCATTGAGGGCGTAGTAATAACCGGCAACGCCTTGCATCTCCGGAAACTCGCCGACCATAGCGGTGGCCAGGTCGCACTTGGACAGCAGGCCCGCGCGGCTCGCCCGTTCAGCATCGCCGCCAATGCGTGGCGCGATGTACGCCGCCAGCTTGGAGACCCGTACAGCCTTGTCGTAGACACTGCCCAACTGAGCCTGGAACACCACGTTTTCAAGACGTTGATTGAAGCTCTCCAGTGGTTGCTTCTTGTCTTGCTTGAAGAAGAACTCGGCGTCGGTCAAGCGCGGGCGCACGACCTTCTCGTTACCGGAGACAATCTGGCTCGGATCTTTGCTTTCGACGTTGGCCACGGTGATGAAGCGCGGCAGCAACTTGCCGTCCGCGTCCAGCAGGCAGAAATACTTCTGGTTGTCCTGCATCGTGGTGATCAGCGCTTCTTGCGGTACTTCCAGGAAGCGCTCTTCAAACGAGCACACCAGCGGCACCGGCCATTCGACCAGGGCGGTGACCTCGTCCAGCAAGCCGGCGGGCACGATAGCGGTGCCTTCCTGTTGGGTCGCCAATTCAGCGGTACGCTTGCTGATCAACTCACGACGTTCGTCGGCATCGGCTAGCACGTAAGCCTTGCGCAGGTCTTCGACGTAGTTGGCAGGGGCGCTGATACGCACGGTTTCGGGGTGATGGAAACGATGGCCACGCGAATCGCGGCCGGCAGTCTGGGCGAGGATCGTGCAGTCGATGACCTGGTCGCCAAACAGCATGACCAGCCATTGGGTCGGGCGCACGAACTCTTCTTTGCGGGCACCCCAGCGCATACGCTTGGGGATCGGCAGATCGTTCAGGGAGTCTTCGACGATCTGCGGCAGCAGGCTCACGGTCGGCTTGCCGGCAATGTGCTGGCTGAAGCGCAATTTGGGTCCGCTTTGATCTATCTCGCTCAGCTCTACGCCGCATTTCTTGGCAAAGCCCAAGGCTGCCTGAGTTGGCTTGCCCTCGGCATCAAACGCTGCCTGACGTGGCGGGCCGTCGAGGTTGATGCTGCGATCGGGCTGCTGCACATCAAGCGCGGTAATCAGCACTGCCAGGCGGCGTGGGGCGGCGTAGGCCTTTTTCGCAGTGAAATTCAGACCGGCACCCTGCAGGCCTTTCTCGATACCGGCCAAAAATGCGTCGGCCAGGGTATTGAGTGCCTTGGGAGGCAGTTCTTCGGTGCCCAGTTCAACCAGAAAATCTTGAGCACTCATTGTGCAGCCTCCAGCTTAGCCAACACTTCATCACGCAGATCAGGGGACGCCATCGGAAAGCCCAGCTTGGCGCGCGCCTGCAGATAGCTTTGTGCCACGGCACGTGCCAAGGCCCGTACGCGCAGGATGTACTGCTGGCGCGCAGTGACCGAGATGGCGCGACGCGCATCGAGCAGGTTGAACGTATGCGAGGCCTTGAGGACCATTTCGTAGGTCGGCAACGGCAGCTCGAGCTCGATCAGGCGGTTGGCTTCGCTTTCGTAGAAATCGAACAGCTCGAAGAGTTTTTCGACATTGGCGTGTTCGAAGTTGTAGGTCGACTGCTCCACTTCGTTCTGGTGGAACACGTCGCCGTAGGTCACTTTGCCGAATGGGCCGTCGGTCCAGACCAGATCGTAGACCGAATCGACACCCTGCAGGTACATGGCCAGACGCTCGAGACCATAGGTGATTTCACCGGTTACGGGGTAGCACTCGATGCCGCCCACTTGCTGGAAGTAGGTGAACTGCGTGACTTCCATGCCATTGAGCCAGATTTCCCAACCCAAGCCCCAAGCGCCCAGGGTCGGTGACTCCCAGTTGTCTTCAACGAAGCGGATGTCATGCACCAGCGGGTCGAGGCCGATGTGCTTGAGCGAGCCGAGGTACAGCTCCTGGAAGTTTTCGGGGTTGGGCTTGAGCACTACCTGGAACTGGTAGTAGTGCTGCAGACGGTTGGGGTTTTCGCCGTAGCGGCCATCGGTAGGGCGACGGCTGGGCTGCACGTAGGCGGCGTTCCAGGTTTCGGGGCCAATGGCGCGCAGAAAGGTCGCGGTATGAAAAGTGCCGGCGCCTACTTCCATATCGTAGGGCTGAAGTACCACGCAACCTTGCTCGGCCCAGTATTGCTGGAGGGCGAGGATCAAGTCTTGGAAGGTACGCACGGCTGGCGTAGGCTGGCTCACAAATTCACCTGTGTCTTGGGCTGCGAATATAAAGAGCGGGAGTATACCCCGATTCTGCTTCGCCTCTCACCCTTGGAGCCTTATGCCGCGCTGCTTTTGGTGTTCAGAAGATCCGCTTTATCAGGATTATCACGATCATGAGTGGGGGGTGCCGTTGCGCAACCCCGCCGCGCTGTTCGAACTTCTTTTGCTTGAAGGGTTCCAGGCAGGTCTGTCGTGGATCACCGTGCTCAAGAAGCGCGCGCACTATCGCAAGGTGATGTTTGGTTTCGATCCGCAGCGTCTGGCACGCATGACAGACGCCGAAGTCGAGGCCCTGATGCTTGACCCAGGCATCATCCGCCACCGTGGCAAGATTACCGGTGCGCGCAAGAACGCCTTGGCCTGGCTGGCGCAAGAAGACCCGGTCGGCTGGCTTTGGTCGTTTGTGGGGGGCCAGCCCTTGATCAACCATCACCCAGACCGCAGTACCATGGCGACCCAGACCGCCGAGGCACTGGCCATGAGCAAGGCGTTGAAAAAGGCCGGCTTCACCTTTGTCGGGCCGACTATCTGTTACGCCTTCATGCAGGCCTCAGGCATGGTCATGGACCACACCACCGATTGTGATCGCTACGCCATCTTGAGCCGCTGACGGTTACAATGGCGCCCCGCATATTCAGGAGTAGCCTGTGGAAAAGTTCAAAGGCGCCGTCATGGTCGGGGCTTTGCGCCTGTTCGCCCTGCTGCCGTGGAGCGCGGTTCAGCGTGTCGGCACGGCCATGGGTTGGTTGATGTGGAAGCTGCCCAACCGCTCGCGCGACGTGGTGCGCATCAACCTCGCCAAGTGTTTCCCCGAGCTCGATCCGGTCGCCCGTGAGCGGCTGGTGGGCCAGAGCCTGATGGACATCGGCAAGTCGTTTACCGAAAGCGCATGCGCGTGGATCTGGCCGGCGCAGCGTTCCATCGATCTGGTGCGCGAGGTCGAGGGTCTGGAGGTACTGACTGCCGCGCTGGCCTCGGGCAAAGGTGTGGTGGGCATCACCAGCCACCTGGGTAATTGGGAAGTGCTCAACCATTTCTATTGCAGCCAGTGCAAACCGATCATTTTCTATCGCCCGCCCAAGCTCAAGGCGGTGGATGACCTGTTGCGTCAGCAGCGCGTGCAGCTGGGCAACCGGGTGGCGGCGTCGACCAAGGAAGGTATCCTCAGCATCATCAAGGAAGTGCGCAAAGGCGGCCAGGTGGGTATTCCGGCCGACCCGGAGCCGGCAGAATCGGCGGGGATCTTCGTCCCGTTTTTGAGCACCCAGGCGCTGACCAGCAAGTTCGTGCCCAACATGCTCTCAGGCGGCAAGGCGGTGGGTGTGTTCCTGCATGCTCTACGGCTGCCGGATGGTTCGGGCTTCAAGGTGATACTCGAGGCCGCGCCCGAGGGTATGTACAGCACCGACACCCAGACCTCGGTGGCGGCGATGAGCAAGGTGGTCGAGAAGTACGTAAGGGCCTATCCGAGCCAGTACATGTGGAGCATGAAGCGCTTCAAGAAACGCCCTGAGGGTGAGGCTCGGTGGTATTGATCAGGTAGTGCGAGGACCGGCCTGCCAAGAGAATCAAACGCTCTTGGCGGGGCCCGGCTTGCTGACGATGAGGCCCTGGGCGACACCCTAGAAAAAACTCAGCCCCACGTGGAACAGCTTCTCTACCTCGCGAATCTGCTTCTTGTCCACAACGAACAGAATCACGTGATCCCCTGCTTCGATCACGGTGTCGCCGTGGGCGATGAACACCTCTTCGTCGCGGATAATTGCCCCGATCGTAGTACCCGGTGGCAGCGCAATTCGCTCGATGGTGCGGCCTATGACCTTGCTCGAGCGCGCGTCGCCATGGGCAATGGCTTCGATGGCCTCTGCGGCACCGCGGCGCAACGAATGCACGCTGACGATATCGCCGCGACGCACGTGCGTCAGCAAGGACCCGATGGTGGCCATCTGCGGGCTGATGGCAATATCGATCTCGCCACCTTGTACCAGGTCGACATACGCCGGGTTGTTGATGATGGTCATCACCTTCCGCGCCCCGAGGCGTTTGGCCAACAACGAAGACATGATGTTGGCTTCGTCATCGTTGGTCAGCGCCAGAAATATATCGGCTTGGGCAATGTTCTCCTCAAGCATCAGATCGCGGTCCGATGCACTGCCCTGCAGCACCACGGTGCTGTCGAGGGTGTCGGACAGGTGTCGGCAGCGTGCTGGGCTCATCTCGATGATCTTTACCTGATAGCGGCTTTCGATCGCTTCAGCCAAACGCTCGCCGATCTGCCCTCCACCGGCGATGACAATGCGTTTGTTGTGCTCGTCCACCCCGCGCAGCTCGGCCATTACTGCGCGGATATCACCCTTCGCAGCAATGAAGAAAACCTCGTCGTCGGCTTCGATCACCGTGTCGCCACGGGGCAAAATCGGCCGATCGCGGCGGAATATCGCGGCCACACGGGTATCGACATTGGGCATGTGCTGGCGGATCTGGCGCAGCTGCTGGCCCACCAGAGGCCCGCCGTAGTAAGCCTTGACCCCCACCAGCTGGGCCTTGCCTCCGGCGAAGTCGATCACCTGCAAGGCGCCGGGATGCTCGATCAGGCGCTTGATGTAATTGGTGACCAGCTGTTCCGGGCTGATCAGCACATCGATGGGGATGTGCTCGTTCTTGAATAGCTCCGGGCGGGTCAGGTAGGCGGCAGAACGCACCCGGGCAATCTTGGTCGGGGTGTGGAACAGGGTGTAGGCGATCTGACAGGCGATCATGTTGGTTTCGTCACTGTTAGTGACGGCTACCAGCATGTCGGCATCATCGGCCCCAGCCTGGCGAAGCACCGTCGGAAACGCCCCGTGGCCCTGAATGGTGCGGATATCAAGGCGATCACCCAATGCGCGCAGGAGGTCGGCATTGGTGTCGATCACAGTGATATCGTTGGCTTCGCTGGCCAGGTGTTCTGCTAGCGTGCCGCCTACCTGCCCTGCGCCAAGGATGATGATTTTCATCCGAACTCCTGTCAGTGAGCTGCAGCGATTTTGATCAGCTTGGCATAGTAGAAGCCATCGTGACCGCCTTCTATAGGCAACAACTGCCGGCCATGGGTCTGTTTTATCCCGGCCTTGGTGGCGAGGTCGAGTTCGCGGGCGCCGGGGGTGCGCGCCAAGAATGCAGCGATGACTTCAGTGTTCTCGGTCGGCAACACCGAGCAGGTGGCGTAAAGCAGGATGCCGCCCACTTCAAGGGTTGGCCAAAGCGCGTCGAGCAATTCACCCTGCAAGGCTGCCAACGGGGCGATGTCATCTGCCTGGCGCGCCAGCTTGATGTCTGGATGGCGACGGATCACCCCAGTGGCCGAGCACGGCGCATCCAGCAGGATGCGCTGGAACACCTGGCCGTCCCACCAGGTAGCCGTATCACGGCCGTCGGCGGCAATCAGTTCGGCGTCCAGGCCCAGGCGATCCAGGTTTTCGCGCACGCGCACCAAGCGCTTGGCCTCCAGATCGACGGCAACCACGGCCTTGAGCCCGGCCTGAGATTCGAGCAGGTGGCAGGTCTTGCCACCCGGCGCGCAGCAGGCGTCGAGTACGCGCTGGCCGGGGGCCAGATCGAGCAGGTCGGCGGCCAGTTGCGCGGCTTCGTCCTGCACGCTGATCCAGCCGGCGCTGAAACCCGGCAGATCGCGTACATCACAAGCGGCCTCAAGCACGATGCCGTCCTGGCTGAACGTGCACGCGGTCGCTGGGGTGCCCGCCGCAGCCAGCAGAGCGAGGTACGCATCGCGGCTGTGGTGGCGGCGGTTGACCCGCAGGATCATTGGAGGATGCGCATTATTAGCGGTGCAGATGCCTTCCCACTGTTCGGGCCAGAACGCTTTAAGCGATTTTTGCAGCCAGCGCGGATGGGCGGTGCGCACGACCGGGTCGCGTTCGAGCTCGGCCAGTATTTCACCGCTCTCACGTTGCGCTCGGCGCAGCACCGCATTGAGCAGGCCCTTGGCCCAAGGCTTTTTGAGTTTGTCGGCGCAACCTACGGTCTCGCCGATTGCCGCATGGGCCGGTACGCGCGAATAAAGTAGCTGGTACAAACCGACCAGCATCAGGGCCTCGACGTCGGCATCAGCGGCTTTGAAAGGTTTTTGCAGCAGCCGTTCGGCCAGCGCCGACAAGCGTGGCTGCCAGCGCGCGGTGCCAAAGGCGAGGTCTTGGGTGAGGCCGCGATCGCGAGCCTCGACCTTGTCCAGCTGCTTGGGCAGCGAGCTGTTGAGGGAGGCTTTGCCGCTGAGTACAGCAGCCAGGGCATGGGCAGCAGCCAGGCGCGGGTTCATTGGCCGAGTACCGTGCCGACCGCAAACTGCTCGCGGCGGCTGTTGAACAGATCACTGAAATTGAGCGGTTTGCCACCCGGGAGTTGCAGGCGGGTCAGGCACAGTGCCTGATCGGCGCAGGCCACCACCAGGCCATCTTTGCTGGCGCTCAGGATCTCCCCGGCGGCGCCTTGGCCTTCGACGACCCGTGCGGCCAGCACCTTGAGCGCCTCACCATTGAGCAGGCTGTGGCCGATGGGCCACGGGAAAAATGCACGCACCAGGCGTTCAAGTTCGTCGGCCGGACGAGTCCAATCGATACGCGCTTCATCCTTGGTGAGCTTGTGGGCGTAGGTCGCGAGGCTGTCATCCTGCACTTCGCCCGCCAATGCGCCGGCGGCCAGGCCGGCAATCGCTTCCAATACTGCCGGCGGACCCATTTGTGCCAAGCGGTCATGCAGGCTGCCGCCGGTGTCATCGGCGCTGATCGGGGTGCTCACTTTGAGCAGCATCGGCCCGGTGTCGAGGCCGGCCTCCATGCGCATCACCGTCACGCCGCTCTCGGCATCGCCCGCCTGCACTGCGCGCTGTATCGGCGCCGCACCCCGCCAG
>LIDZ01005683.1_pt5 | contig 25220 bp, 27 predicted proteins | sample 644651 | NCBI WGS metagenome assembly LIDZ01 (sample SAMN03856242, study PRJNA289617) | food metagenome | isolation source: wine grapes on drying loft during traditional withering process | host: Vitis vinifera cv. Corvina | place: Italy: Gargagnago di S. Ambrogio di Valpolicella | collected 2014-01 | reverse complement strand
TTTTATTCTATTATATGTGAAAATACCTTGTCCACCATGATATAATTGATTTCTCATCTTTACTTCTTCAGTGAAATCTGATATCTGCCAATAACCAAAACTTTCAAGGGTATCGTAATTCTCTAATATATTTTTAGCAATATAAGCTGCTTTATATACAGTATCATTTAATAGTTCATTATGCGATATTGAAGAATTCCAACCAATTAAATAGAGTTTGTCATTTTTCCAATCATTTTCCTTTATCCTTTTTTTTATACATTGAATATTTTCTTTTAGGGCATTTTCAGATTCCATATATACAAGATATTTTCGCATTTCCACATGGGTTTTTCTTGAGATTGTGGTAACATCTTGCCCAGATAAATTCATTGGATAAAAATGCATATTTATAAAATCAGGCAAACAATCATTCAATTTACCAAAATCCATAAAAGTATCTAACCAGTCATTTGAACCTGCTAGTGTATCAGCAAAAACTGGAGAACTTCCAAAATTAATATAAGGATTAATCATCTTTATAGCATTATATGTTTCTTTATAAAAATTAAAAAAGTCAATTCTATTTTCAAAGCCAAACATTTTTATAAGATCTGGTTCGTTCCAAAGAAAAAATGGCCAAGATTCTACTTCCTTTTTACTATAGCGAGAAATAAAATGTTTAATTAGCTGCTGGATAATATAAGTCCACTTTTCCATACTTTTTGGAAGGCTAATAATTGAACCAATAAAAAACATTGTACGAGCAGGGTCCATTGCAAGCTCTTTTGGCATAAAAGAAAGTTCCATAAAAGGTTTTAAATTAATTGAAAGAAGAAAATCTATTACTAAATCAATGTAAGTAAAACATAGCTCTGGCAAGCCTTCTTCATTTTCAGAATAAAACATCATTTCATCATCAAGTAACCCATGAAAACGAATATATTCAAATCCAATATCTTGTTGCACCTGACGAAGCATATGCTGATTTTCAGAAATCAATACGTGCTTTGCCTTTCCGATACAAGTAAGAGTTTTAAATGTATGTCGAAGGAGCACTCCTTTTATTGAAACATCAATTGGATTTATTTCACAAATTGTAGTATGAGGCTTATTTTTTTCTGTAATAATAGCATCATGCTTAAGATACTCCACCAGATGATTAAAGGAAGTATTATGACGCAAAGAAAAATAATTTATACTTTCAGTCATGCTCTTTCGTTCATTAGAATCATTCATGTCTATTTCTTTACGATATCTACTTGGAAGATAGTCATATTTATTTTTAAAGGCAGAAACAAAAGAACGTGTATTTGAAAAACCATTTTTTTCAGCAATATATTCAATTTTTAAATTAGGATTGGCTAAATCTTTTGTTGCATGAGAAAGCCTAACATCCGTTAAATAATCACTAAAACTAAGACCAATTAATTCTTTGAAAATTTTTGAAATATAAGGCATAGATAGATAAAATGTTTCTGCTAAATCATTTAATGATATTTTTTCTCTATAATTTTCGTTTATGTAATTTAATATATTTTTTATTCTCTCTGAGTTTTTATTTAAATCAGTAGAATTATTAGTTCCTTCTACCTTAAAATTAGTGGTTAATATGTACAACAATTCATAAATGTACGATTTATTTAAAAGTTCAATATTGTCTTCAGGATTAGCATTGGATTTTACAATTAAAGCAAGAAGACGCTTTAAGGGGATAAATTTAGTTTTATCTGCTTCTATGGATGAATTGCAGTCAAATCGCTTTTGAGAAAAATAAGAAATTTCAGGGTCAAGTGCAGAAATATCAATTTTTAATGATAGTACTTCACATTGATCACCTAATAAGCCATGTACATCAAACATATTTATAAGGATAAGATCATCTTCATATAAATTATACTGCATATTACGGCATTGAACTTGGACACTACCAGATAACACATATATTAGTTCTATACTCTGATGCCAATACCTTTCTAAATTTTCAATTGCAAGTACAGAAACATGCATAGAAGATGAGGTTTTAAAATTTACAAGTTCTTGATTTATATTCATAATATACCTCCATATAAAAAGATAATGCAGTAATTTTATAGTGTGATAAAATTATTGCACTAATAACAAAGGATTATAACATATAAAGAAAGAGAATGAGAAGTGAAAATGTAAAAATTTAATATTTTAACTGCAAAGATTTATTCGAAATGATAAGGGAACTATTTTATGAGTAAAAATAAATAGAAAGTTACAGTTAACAAAATATAAGAATAGATTTTTAAGAGAGGTTACAACTGTTAGAATAATAAAGAAAGAAAAATAGTGTATAAAACTATATACTAACTATACATAATTGGAGGATATTAATATGAAAATTTTAGGTATTTCAGGCGGAAGAAAAGACGGTAATAATGATGCTATGTGTAAAGAAGCTTTAATAGCAGCAAAGGAAATGGGTGCGGAAGTAGAATTTATTCATCTATTAGATTTAGATATAAAATATTGCACTGGTTGTACAGCATGTGTTAGTTCACTTATGACAGGAAAAGGGAATATGTGTGTATTAAAAGATGATTTTGACTGGTTATTAGATAAGATGCTAGATGCAGATGGAATAATTTTTGCAAATCCAATTTTTTGTAAAGGTGCTCAAAGTATGTTCCTTACAATTAGAGATCGTTTTGGACCAAGAATGGATAGAGGGAATAATGTTGTAGCTACTAAAATTGCAGAAGAAATAGGTGGTAAAGCTCCAGATCCAAGAATCTTAAAAGATAAAGTAATTTCTTATATAGGTATTGGTGGTTCAGATTGGATTACAGCTTTTCAATGTGATTCAGGAATTCAAGCATTAACTCCTATGTGGAAAGTTATAAATAATGAAGTTTTCCCATGGTCTACTGGAATAATTGTAGAAGATGATAAAGTTGCAAGAGTTCATGAGATAGGAGTAAATCTTGCAAAAGCTGCAAAAGATATTGAAAATGCTTCTTATAAGGGAGAAGAAGGAGTTTGTCCTCATTGCCATAGTAGAAATTTCTTTTTAGATAGAGAATCTACACATGCTGTTTGCTGTTTATGTGGTATCGAAGGTGATGTTAAAATTGTAGAAGGTAAAGTAAGATTTGAATTTCCAGAAGAACAATTAGAACACGCTCATGATACCTTATCTGGAAAATTGATTCATGTAGATGACATCAAAAATAATGTTACTACAACTATGAATTTAAAGAAAACAGATGAATATAAGCAACGTTTAGAAAAATATAAGAACTTTATTACAGCAACTAAGCCACAAAGATAGAAAATCAAATGCATATAAAATCTACGACAATTAAAATATTGATTGTCGTAGATTATTTTGTGCCATACCAGGTCTAAGGCACAATCAAACAAATAAAACGAGCAATGGAGGAAAAATAAATTGAAAAATACAAAGAAAATAAACTCAACAGCAATTATATCAATATTAGTATTTAGTGCATTTATTGCAACATTTAATGAAACTATATTAAATGTTGCATTATCAGGAATCATGAAAGAGATGAATGCTACAGCAGGAACTGTTCAATGATTAATTACAGCTTATATGATAGTAACATCAGTTATGGTTCCAGTTACAGCATTTTTTATTCAAACTTTTAAGACTAAACAATTGTTTTTATCTGCATTAGGATTATTATTGGTAGGAACAATATGTGCAGCATGTTCGGGATCTTTTTCTATCTTACTAATATCAAGAATGATACAAGCATCTGGAACAGGTATGATGATACCAATTATGATGAATACAGTATTACAGATTGCTCCAAGAGAAAAGTTAGGCTCAATAATGGCCATATGTGTATGTGCAGTTACACTTGGACCTGCATTTGGACCAACTGTATCGGGAATTATGTTGCAATATTTCAGCTGGCATGCATTATTTATAATGTTAATCCCTATCATAGTAATAGCTATGTTTTTGGGAAAACTATTTTTAGTTAATGTATCTGAGATTACAAAACCTAAAATAGATTATTTATCAATTATTTTATCAACGATAGGACTTGGAACTATAATATATGGAATAAGTAGCATTAGTGGAAATGAGATTAAAGTTACTTTAATAAGTTTTGTAATAGGGGCATTATTAGTAATGATAGCAATGATGATCACTTTTACTATGAATGTAATGTTACCAATGTTTATGGAAGGAGCTCTTGGAACTACAAGTTTCATAGCAGCACTTGCATTATTGCCAGCTGTAGTTTGTAATGGAGTTGCTGCATCAATAGGTGGAAAGATTTATGATAAATATGGTATAAAAGTGCTAGTACCAGTTGGAGTAGGATTAATAACTATATTTACATTTATTTTAGCTCGTTCTAATTGTCAAACATCATTGATAATGATTATAATAGTATATATGTGTGCATCTGTAGGAGTTGGATTAACAATGTCACCATCTCAAACACATTCATTAAATCAATTACCAAAAGAATATTATCCTCATGGAGTAGCGATAATTAATACACTTCAACAAGTTGCAGCTGCAATAGGCTCATCACTTTTTATGGGAATAATGTCAGCAGTTCAACTTAAAACCTTAGCATCAGGAAATGTAACGAATGAAGTTGCAGTAGCTACAGGATTTTCAAGTGCAACTATGGTAGCGGTTGGTATTGGTATAGTTGGTTTGATTTCAGCATTTACTTTTGGGATTGAAAAGGTTAATGAAAAGAGTAAGAGATCAACTATATCTCTTGCAACATGGGTTACTCCTTTCCCTTGTTATGTTACTAACTTAATAATTTCTTCTTTATATTCCGGTGTAAACCTTCTTTGCTTACTCATTTAATAAGCACATCATTCTTATTATCTATTATACGTACGTTCTATGTGTCTATCAATTCAGGTATACACCAATAAATTTCAAAGTGGACATTTTCGAAAATATGTCTAAGCATGGACGTATTGCAAATATTGATAATTGCAATTGCCACGCTTTCCTTTTATACTGATCTTAGTTAGACAACTGTTAAATAATTTGCATATGAAAAAGGAGTGATGATATGAAATACGATGTCTATGACATAAACAATAAACCATTAGAACAGGTTGGATGTGACGGTATTGAAGTTTCAAATGGATATTAAAAGCTGGGGTAGCAACAATGCGTGGGCAGGTGCCGTGGAAAATGATAGTGGCCCAAAATGAAAAGTTAAATAAAATACTAGAATTTGCGAAAGTTTTGTTGGTGTAATTGCAAAGAAAGCGATATCACAACCTCGACCGAAAAATCTATATAATATGAAAGCAGCAATGGCAATCAAAAAGGCTGTAAATATTCCAGTTATTCTATTACGTGGGATAACAAAATTAGAAGAAACTAGCGAATGGAGGAATTAATTATGGAATTAAAAAAAATAGTAGAAAGTCAAAAACAATTTTTTTATAGTAATCAGACTAAGAGTGTTCCGTTTCGTAAAGAAATGTTAAATTCACAGGAAGTCCTAATGTCGGCAAAACTATTATGAAAGTAGCCAGTGAAAATCTAACACCGGTTGCGCTGGAACTTGGAGGAAAAAGTCCTTGCATCCTTGATAAATCTGCAAATCTAAGATTAGCCGCAAAGAGGATTGTTTGGGCAAATTCCTAAATGCAGGTCAAACTTGTATAACCATTGATTATATTGTTGTGGAGAAAAGCGTCAAAGATATCTTTATACAATATTTGCAGGAGGAAATCCAAAAGCGCTATGCTGATGCGGAGAAAAAAGACGACTATGCAAATATTATTAACGTACATCATTACGAGAGGTTATGTAAACTGATGGATACCGAAAACGTTGTCATAAAAGGGAGGAAAAATCCCGAGAAAAGAAAGATTTCTCCTGCGATTTTACCGGAAGCAGATTTTGACCATGAAATTATGAAGGAGGGAATCTTTGGACCACTTCTTCCAATCATAAGTTACAATAGTTTAGATGAAATAATCAAAAATGGACCCAAACCATTGGCCTGCTATATCTTTACTGAAAACAAGAAGGTTGCTAATAGGTTAATTTCAGAGATTTCCTACGGTGGTGGATGTGTCAATGATGTATTTTTGCATATTGCAAATCATCATATGCCTTTTGGCGGAGTTGGATACAGCGGAATGGGTGGTTACCATGGAAAATTCAGTTTTGATACTTTCTCACATAAAAAAGGCGTAGTGAAAAACAAAACCGGTATTGATATAGGATTAAGGTATGCACCATATGATGATAAGAAACTGAAGCTTTTTAAACGCTTCTTTTACTTTTAAGTCTTATGTTTTAAATAGGAAAGGAACTTTATAGTCACTCATTACAAATATACAGTGAATGGTTTGTGTGTGTTACCAAAAGTGCTAATATGGAGAATTTCGGTAAACAATAAAATAAGAAAAGGAGAAAAATATGGGAAACTCATATGCAAAGCGAATTCAAGGGGGCTTACTCATTGATTTTTTCATTTCAGTTGTATTAGAAAAACAGTAAATTTTGGAGAAAGGAAAAGGTTAAAAAACCGGGTGAAGTATATGTTGAAATTATATCCTAGAATTGTTCAAGCAGGTGTTAAGTTATTTTTCGGATTTTTGAATTGGCGAATACCAGAAGTAATTGAAGGTCAGGGGGGGATTATAAAGATCCCTGAAATACTAAGCGAAAAACACGGTCTAAAAAGACCGCTGTTGATGGTAAGCAAGACAGTGGAAAGGTCAGGACTACTTGATCAGATGTTTATTGATATGAAAGAAAAAGGCATAGAGTATGCTATATATGATGAAGTAGCACCAAATCCAACGGAAATAAATGTCGAAGAAGCATTGGAAATATATTTGAAGAATAAATGTGATTCTTTGATTGCAATTGGTGGAGGATCACCAATAGATTGTTGTAAGGTTGTGGGTGCAAGAGTTGTAAATCCAGATAAAACAGTTGCGCAGATGATGGGCATGAAGGTAAAGAAAAAAATACCTTTAATGATAGCAGTACCAACAACTTCAGGAACAGGTTCAGAAACTACCATGTATGCAGTAATTACTGATTCGAAGACTCATCATAAAGGTGGAATAGCAGATTTAGCGATTCTCCCAGATTATGCTGTTTTAGATCCCGAACTTATGGTAGGATTACCTCCTTATTTAACTGCAATCAGTGGAATGGATGCACTGAGTCATGCTGTTGAGTGTTATACAAATTATAAGTACTTGACAGATCTTGAAAAAGAGCATGCAAAAAAAGCTGTAAAGTTAATTTATGAAAATTTGTACGAAGCATATAAGGATGGAGGAAGCACTGAAAGAAGATTGAATATGCAGAAAGCTGCATTTGATGCAGGAGTTGCATTCAACAGAGGTATGACCGGATATGTACATAGCATTGGTCATACACTAGGCGGCTTATATAATGTTCCACATGGTTTGGCTATGGCGGTGATTCTTCCAGTTGTAATGAAACAATATGGAGCTTCTGTGTATAAAAGACTTTCAGAACTTGCAGATGTGTGTGGAATAAAAGGAAACAGCGAAAAAGAAAAGGCGGAGAAATTCATTTCATGGATAGAAAATCTTAATGAAAAAATGGGGATTCCTAAAACATTTGATATAATCCAAGAAAAGGATATTCCTCAGATGATTAAATGGGCAAAAGCAGATGGTTTGATAAATCCAACACCACAAGTTTGGAATAATTCAGAGTTTGAAAAATGCATTAGGAAATTGATTGAAAAAAAAGGGGGAAATTAAGTTAATAACAAAAATAAATTTTAAAATGGACACTTACGAAAAAGTGTCTAAGCGTGGACATGTTGTAAATATTGATAATTGCAATTGCCACGATTTCTTTATATACTGATCTTAGTTGGACAACTGTTAAAAGATGTGCATATGAAAAAGGAGTGCTGATATGAAATACGATATCTACGACATAAACAATAAGTTTGCGATAAGGACACTTAATGATTTTTCAAAAACACTGATGAAACTAATCGCAAAAAAACCTTTTGAGAAAATCACAGTGAATGAGTTATGTGAATTATGTAGCTATCCAAGAGCAACATTTTATAATTATTTTGAGGATATCTATTCATTACTGGATTATTGCTGGTACTCTGCTATACAAGAAATAAATATACAGGATTATTTGTCGATTGCACCGGAAGTAAGGGCATATGTTCTGTTTGAAAGATTTTATGATTATCTTGATAAGAAACGAACAGATGTGGAGCGCATTTTACGACTTAATGAAACAGATGGGATGCTATTGGCGTCAATGCATCGTTATATGCAGAAAATGATGCTAGAGATTATAAAAGACTGCCCTTGTAGTAAACAGCAAGAGATACCTTATGAAGTAGTGGGAAGACATTTTGCAAATACCATTCTTTTGGTTTTGCAATGGGGATTTGTGGAAAAAAAGAAAATAGATAAGGAAGTATCTATTTCGACACTTAAATATTTGTTAAAAGATTTATAGATCAGGAGGGAAAATGGGATATATGAATGATATTTTTGCACCAGCACAAATTGCTGGAATCACATTTCAGAACAAAATGCTTAGAGCAGCAACACATGAGGGGATGGCAGATGAATTAGGAAGACCTACAGAAAGTTTGATTAAACTGTATGAAAGACTGGCAAAGGGCGAGGTTGGAGGAATTATTACAGGATATATTGGAGTATCAGCGGAGGGTAAAACAACTTTTCCTGGTATGACAATGCTTAATCAAGATGATAATATTGCTTCATTTCAGGCAATGACAGATCGTGTACATCAGGCAGGATGTCCAATCATTGCTCAGATTGCTCATTGTGGAAGAAATGGTGTTGCAGGTTCGAAAGGTAAGGTATCAAGCTTTTCTGATGAAGAAATCAGAAAAGTGATTGACGATTTTGTCATGGCAGGAATCAGAGCACAAAAATCTGGTTTTGACGGAGTTGAAATACATTGTGCTCATGGATATCTATTAAGTGAATTTCTTTCGCCTAAAACAAATAAGCGAAAAGATAACTGGGGAGGTACTCCAGAGAATAGATTTTCAATCGTGTTAGAAATTGTTAAAGGAATTAAAAAAGCTTTGCCAGACTATCCTGTATTTGTGAAATTAAATGGGCAGGAAAGAGGAGGAATTCAAACTGCTGATGCTTGTGCCTATGCACTCATGTGTGAAAAGGCGGGTGTAAATGCAATTGAAGTTTCATGTGGTCTTTCCGATGATTTCTTTATGGTTACAAGAGGAAAAGTGCCATATGATATGCTTTGTCATGATTATCCAATGATGAAAGATATGCCAAAAGTGATACAGACAATAGTAAAACCGGTGGTTAAAGCAAAATTAAAATCACCAGAGCCGCTTCGTATGTATAACGTTGATGCAGCACTGGCTATAAAAGCCCAAGTAAATATCCCGGTTATAGCTGTGGGTGGTATTCATGATCTTTCAGAAATCAGAGAGGCACTTTTCACTGGACTTGAGGCAGTTTCTATTTGCAGACCGCTCGTATTAGAACCTACACTGATTCAGAAATTCAAGCAAGGTAAACAGACAGAAGCAAAGTGCATCAATTGCAATCACTGCCTTATTGGTATCTCTCAAAGACCTCTTCGATGTTATTATGGAAGAATTCCAAATGGGGATTAAGCATGAAAAAGTTGAAAATAATAGAAGGGAGAATTACAAATATTGAAAAAACAAATTGCTATAGTAACTAGTGCAACAGGTGGGCTTGGAAAAGAGTTCGTTAAATTGCTACTGGAAGAAGATATAGATGAAATATGGGCCATTGCGAGAAGTCGGGAAAAGCTGGACACATTAAAAGAAACTTATGGAAATCAGATTCAGATATATCCGTTGGATATTTCTGATCGAAACCAATATGAGTTCATAAAAACGAAATTAAAAAAGGAAAATCCTCAGATTAAATATTTGATTAATAATGCTGGGAGTGCCAGGTTTTGTTCCTATGATGATATCAGTATTGAAGATTCGTTAAATATGATTGATTTAAATATTGGTGCGGCGGTGGCAATTGGACTAGAATGTATTCCATATATGCCAGAAATAAGTTATATAATAAATATAGCTTAATTAGCATCGTTCTTTCCATTCCCATATCAAAATATTTACAGTTCAACAAAATCATTTGTTCGTAATTATACAAGAGCATTAAATGTGGAGTTGGCGGAAAAAGGTATATCTGCTACAGCTTGTGCCCTGGATGGATAAAAACAGATTTGATTGCTAAAGGAGATATTGGTGCATCCAAAGGAACAAATAAGTTTTCTGGAATGGTAACACCTGATGTGGTTGCAAAGAAAGCATTAAGAGATGCAAAAAAGAATAGGGATATGTCGGTGTATAGTTTGTATGTGAAATGTATTCATTCCTTATCTAAAGTTCTTCCGCATAAAACGTTCAATTTTCAGGTTTATTTTATTTCACAAATTGTTTTATAGAACATAGAGGATATGATCTTAACATTTTCAAATAGTTCCTGTACTGTTTCTACTTTGCCATGCTGTATCCACATAGATAATATGCTCGCCATTGATGATGTTGCTATTGTAATAAGGTAATCTATTTTTGATTCATCTAAATTGGTATTTATTAAATAGTAGTCTTTAATATCATAAGCTCTTTTTCGATAGGCTTCATAAAGTATATCTAAACGGTTTATAGATACAATAGTTTGAAGTAATAATTCATTCTTCATCCATGATTCAGTGAAAAAAAAGAAAAGATTTTTTATTGATTTTGCATCATGCTTTTTAGTGTCTTCTAAAATATTGTCAAATATATTATCACAATGGTATGAAAGTACATCTGAGAGATTATCAAAAAGTCTGTAAAAAGTAGACCTTCCAACATAAGATTCTTTTTGAATATCAGTTATTGTGATTTTTGAAAATTCTTTTACTTCAAGACATTTTAAAAGACCTTCAGTAATTAATTGTGCAGATTTTTTTGAACGTTTATCTTCTTTTATATGATACATATTAACCTCTTTTGTTATATAACTTATGAAACTATTGTAGCATAAAAAATACCGTGCTACAATAATCACAATTTGAGAAAAAAGTTTTCTGTATTAGCAGAATATTTTATAGAGGTGAATTATATTGAATAATACAAAAGTACTAAAAGGTATATTTGGTGATAATGTATGTGGAATGAATTATGAAACTCAAACAATATCTGGAGTAACTAATGAAAATGGAGAATTTTCATATAAGATGGGTGAAACTGTCACTTTTTCAATTGGAAGTCTTGTATTAGGATCTGCGGTTGGAAAGGGCTTAATTACTCCTGCAGATCTTATTTATGAAGTAGGAGGAAATACTGAAAAGATAACAAATAAAAAGGTTACTAACATGGCCAGATTTATTCAAAGTCTTGGAAAGGTTAAACATATTGAAAATGGAATAGTAATTACTGATAAAATGAAGAATATTATAGGTAAACATAAAATTAATTTTAATCAGTCTGAAGATAATTTTACATATGATAATGAAATAATTTCACTATTTGAAGAGCTTGATACGAAGTTACGTAGTGCAGCACAGGCAAGTAACCATTTACGCAGAACTTTAAATGGAATAAAAAAGATGACAGATGTAAAAATTCCAACAAGAGATGGGTCTTATCTTTTAGCTGATGTTTTTATCCCATCAGCAAAAGGAAAATATCCTGTTATAATGAGTCATGCTGGATATGGAAAAGCCTTTTGGCTTGGATGTATTGCTAATGAAGAAGATTTTTTAAAGCATGAAAAAATGGAAGATAATTATTTTAGAGGTATTACAGAAGAAACACCATTTATACAATTTCATAGTGGTTTGGCAGGAGAAAAGGTTCCTGATAATGTGAAATTTCCACCAGACGGATGCACTGATAATCCAATGCTTGAACATGTAAGTGAAAATTTTGAAGTGGCAAATACAATGGACTGGGTTCCGGATGGATATGTTGTTATAAGAGTTAATGGAAGAGGTTTAGGTAATACACCAGGCTTACATGAACAGTTCAGCCTGCATGAAGCAGAAGATTATTATGATGCTATTGAATGGGCAGCTAAACAGCCATGGTCTAATGGAAAGGTAGGATTATACGGGGCATCATATTATGCTATGAATATGTATGCTGTTTCTACACTTCAACCACCAAGCTTAAAAGCAATGATTCCAATTGCAGGTGACCTTGATTATTATAGAGATGTTATTTATAGCGGAGGAGGTCTTTATAATACTTTTAATTTTATTTCAAAGCATAGCTGTGGCGAATGGAATGGTGTTGATTTTATAAGTATTTACAAAGAACATCCATTTTATGAGCCAAAGAATGTAGTATATCCATGTTTTAGTTCAGATCCTGAAAAAATAAATGTTCCTTTTTATGCTTCAATGCCTATAGAAAGCCCTGGAATACATACAAGAGGGTCAAGTGAAGCATTTATTCATGCAAAATCTAAAGATAAAAAGCTTATGATAAATTCAGAAAGCGGAATTCATTACTGGATGTATACACCAATGATTTTAAAAGAGCATAAGGATTTCTTTGATTACTGGTTAAAAGGTAAGGAAAATAGCATTATGGAACAGCCAGCAGTTAAAATGATGATAAGAACAGGCAACGAAAGTTATTACTGGCAGAATGAAGAAGAATGGCCGGTTGCAAGTACAGAATATAAAAAGCTATATCTTGATGTTTCTAATTTATCATTAAATGATGATACTTGTGATTCTGAAAATTCAATCAGTTATAAAGCAGATGGTGATACTGGTGTTACATTTATAACCGCACCTATGAAAGACGCTGTGGTTATAGCAGGATATTTAAAGCTAAAAATCTGGTGCTCATCAACATCTAGTGATATGGCAGTTAAATGTTATATAAGAGTTTTAGATGAAAATGATAAAGAAGTACCTTATTCATTAAACTTTGATGGATGTTATCCAGGTTCCAAAGGCAAGCCATCCCCAGTGGCAGAAGGATCACTTAAAGTATCACATAGAAAGTTAGATACTGAAAAGTCAACTATTTATAGACCATATCATACTCATTTAGAAAAAGACTGTCAATTCTTATATCCAGGAGAAGTTGTAGAATGCGAAGTTGAAATATGGCCTACTACAGCACGACTTAAAAAAGGGTGGAAGCTTCAATTAGATATTGAACCAGGTCTTGATATACTTGATAACTCATATCAAAATAATGAATTGAATACTATATATTCAGGGGCAGAGCATGTATCATATTTGCAAATTCCGGTAATACCAAATAAATAATATGATTGTGAAACTGTTTGAAAGACAGAAAATAAGTTAAAAAACCTGATAAGTTAATATTACAAAAGGAGAGATGGTTTTTACTTTTCAAAAGATTATATATGTAGAGATTCAAAAGTTGAAATGCATGAAAATGAATTTTGTATAAAAATGCCAACAGGTTATATGTCAGGAAATTAGGATAAAAGGAATATGTAAAGTAAATGAAACATATATGGGGAAAAAGTGACTGGTTATGCCAAAGTTGAATTAATTAATATATAAAAATCGGAGTTGACTATATGAAAATAGTAGCAGTATATGGTAGTGCAAGAAAAAATGGAAATGGTGACGTTTTAGTTGAACGTGCAATTAATAATTTTGCAGATAAAAATCCTGAAGTAAAAAGATATTACCTTACAGATATGGATATTAAGTCATGTATGGGATGCTTTGCCTGCAGAAAGAAAGAAAGAAAGAAAGAAAGAAAGAAAGAAAGAAAGAAAGAAAGAAAGAAAGAAAGAAATGTGCGTAAGGAAAGATGATATGAACGACCCGCTTAAGGATATTATTGAAAGTGATTTTGTTATCTTCAGCAGCCCAGTATATATGGACGATGCATCAGGCAGCTTCAGGCTTATGTTAAATCGTATGTATCCAATGCTTGAAGGAGAACCAGGAAGATATACAAAAAGATATATTGATAAAAAGTGCATGCTTATAATGACACAAGGCGCGCCGTTACTTATGTTTAGCGGTGCATCAAGAAACATAAAGCGTATTATAAAGAGCTTTGGATTTGATGTCTGCGGTCTTGTAAGAATGGGATTTGCTAATGAAAGAGGAGCAGCTGCAAAGAACGAGAAAGTACTTAAAAAAATTGATGCTGTATGTAGTAAAGCTATTAAATTATAATTAGATAAGTTCTTTTACTGTAACTTTATCTATGGATTTGCTTATGCTTATTTTTATAAAGCTATCTATAATTAATAATTTTGTATTTGAAGCCATGAATTTTACCTCCATTCCTTTGATAATAATATTATTCTATTGATTTATAATTGGTAATCTCAATTGTGAATCGTACTGTCCACCAATATGAATAATATATTTTCCTTTGTTTAAAGTTTTTGTAGGAGGAAGTTCTGGACGTGAAATCTTTTCAAGAGGGCAGATTTGAAGTTCAAGAGCTTCACATAATTCCCGTTTTATGCCATAAGGCCAGAATGGGATTTCAAAGGTCACGCTTCGCTTCCACCATGAAACCCACGATATCAATATCGTGGGTTTTTTCATGTATATATACTAAAGTTCACTACATTGTAAATAAAAGAAAATATAACTACTGAAATAGAGGCTTGATTTCTATCAACCGTACTTCATGAGGTTCTAATTCAGCAGTTATTGTTAAGGCATTGCTTTCAGTAGACATTATCTTTTTATGAATTCTTGGAAGAGATACAGATTTCAAATATTCAATATCATTTTTATTTTCTAGGGGAAGACCACCTAATTCAAGCATTTGTCAAAAGAACTTCCATAGTCCTTATTTACAATAGTTTCTGTTAAATGATAACTAGCTTCAGAAAGATTTGTAAGTGGAAGAATTACTTTTAATGTATGTGGCTTTGGAAATGGCGTATATCTGTGCTTAAAAGTCATATCAAATACTTCACCTGCTGCATACAGTTTTGAATAATGTTGATAATTATATAAGATTATTTGAATTGAATCTCCATCTTTAGTTATAAAGAATCCGTCTCCTCTTTCAAGCAATCTGTCACTAAGTTTACTAAGCATTTGAAACACATAATAGTGGGATTTTTTTATTCTATTATATGTGAAAATACCTTGTCCACCATGATATAATTGATTTCTCATCTTTATAGCATTATATGTTTCTTTATAAAAATTAAAAAAGTCAATTCTATTTTCAAAGCCAAACATTTTTATGACATCTGGTTCATTTCAAAGGAAAAATGGCCAAAATTCTACTTCTTTTTCACAAGGCCTTTACTTTTAAGTTACATCAATTTTATTAACATTTTTCTCAGTTAATGAAGCTCTAGATTTTTTTACTAGAATATTTAGATTATTTTTATATTGTCAGTTATATTAATTATGTTAGTTTTTATTTTAAGGTTTTACAATTCTTTATTGACAAGTATTATATATTATGTAACAATTAAACATATAAAATATATTCTATATAAGTTTTAATATTTTTTTGGACATCCCTTAATATTACTATTTTAGTATCTAATTGAAGTTACTTATTGCAATATAATGTTATTATCACAACTTACATACTCAAGCAATCATTTTCTTGTAAACGTATAATAATGATTACTTGATGTAATATAAATAAAAAATAAATTAATAAAGAGGGGATAATGAAATGGGAAGAAAAATTGAAAAAGGTAACCAAATCAAGAAAATTTCACAAAGAGTGATGCTAGCTACTTTAGCATCATCAATAGTTATGGCACCAACACTTAGTGCTAGTGCTACTACATCAAGCGATACTACAAGCACTAAAAGTGCTATAAGTACCACCAGTACTACAGCAGCTGCAGTATCTTTAACAGCTACGACATCTATAGCAAGTAGCGCAGTATCTATATTAGATAGTGAAGGTTGGTTAGAATCAGCAAATGTAGAATGGAGTGCTGCTTCAAATGCTACTGGATATGATGTTTATTACAAATCAGCTAGTGCTTCAGATTCTGAATATAAACAGTTAGATAATCAATTGATTAGAAAATATTCGTCATATTATAGAGCTGATGTGTTAGGTATTGCAGAAGGTAATTATGTAATGAAAATAGTTCCTATTATAAGCAGTAAAGAGGACACTTCAGCACAATCAATAACAAAAACTCTTAGTGTAAAAGCAAATAAAAGAGAAGGGTTTGCCTTTTCTTCAGCTTCGCCAATGGGTACAGGCTCCGGTGGATATAATGATGATGGTACTGTATCTAGTAATGCTCAGATTTTATACATTACAGCGGGCAATGTGAATACAGTAACAGCAAATGTTATAACAAATAGTAAGGGAACTAAAACTGCTTGCACAGGTCTTGCTGATATTTTAGCAAAACGTCAAAAAGGATATGATAAAACTCCACTTATAATTCGTATGGTAGGAGAAATTAAGGCATCTAATATAACTGGACTTAATAGCAATGGATATTTAGAAGTAAAAGGTTGTTACAATGTCACACTTGAAGGTGTAGGAGAAGATACTACAGTTTATGGATGGGGAATTCTTGTTAGAAATTCTCATAATGTAGAAATTAAAAATCTTGGAGTTATGCTATTCCCGGATGATGGAATTTCACTTGATACTGATAACCAAAATATTTGGGTTCACAATAATGATATTTTCTATGGTGCAGCTGGAAGTGATGCAGACCAAGTAAAAGGTGATGGGTCTTGTGATGTAAAACTATCAGATTATGTTACAGTTTCATATAACAGATTCCATGATTCAGGTAAATCTTCACTTTGTGGGATGAGTGATACTGCGGATTTCCATGTGACATATCATCATAACTGGTTTGATCACTCAGATTCAAGGCATCCACGTATTAGGGTCGGAACTGTTCACGTGTACAATAACTATTTTGATGGTAATGCAAAATATGGAGTTGGTGTTACAAAAGGTAGTTCAGCTTTCGTAGAAGCTAATTACTTCAGAAATTGTAAAGATCCAATGCTAAGTTCACTACAAGGTACTGATATTAAAGATGGTGCTGTAGGGGGATTCTCAGGTGAAGATGGTGGTATGATTAAGGCATATAATAATAAAATACAAGGCGCTTCAAGTCTCGTTTATGCTAGTGATAATGCTACTCAATTTGATGCATATTTAGCTACATCAAGAAATGAAGCAGTTCCAAGCAAATATAAAACTGTAAGTGGAGGAACTACTTATAACAATTTTGATACAAGTACATCAATGTACAAATATACTCCAGATGCTCCAGAAGATGTAGAAAGCAACGTTACTACTTATGCAGGAAGAGTAAATGGTGGAGATTTAATATGGAATTTCACAAATGCTGATGATACAAGTTCTAATATGGATGCTAATTTAATGGCTAAACTTAAGGGTTATGAATCAGCTTTAGTATCTGTTGGAGGAAAATAAATAGAAAACATTAAAGTTTAAAACTAGAATTAATAGTGAATAATTATTTATGCAAGAAATAGTTAACGTTAACAATAGAGATATTTCAATTTCTCATACTTTACATTTATAATGTAAACCACGTTATAAAATGTATAAAAAGCTAAAAAAGATTTTACACACAGTAGAAGTAATTCCATTGTGTTATAAAAAATAATGATTATAAGAGAGGCGATTAAATCATGTCAAAAAAAATAAAAATTATATTGGCAAAGTTATCAATTGTATCTATGGCTCTATCTATTTGTTATGTTTCTGAAAATCCTACTGTCAATGCCTTTGCGGCTAGCAGTAGTTCAACAGTAACTACTAGTGCAGCAGTTACTGTAAGCAGTATAAGTACAGCTTCAGTTATTAAAGTTACAACTTTTGATCAATTAAAAACAGCAGTTGCTTCTGCAACTAGTGGACAAACAATAGAAATTGCAACAAATAAGCTTGATTGCACAAGTCAGCTTGTACTTAATAAAGTAGATTCAAACATTACAATTAAGGCGGCAGATGGATATACTCCTATATTAGACTTTTCTAGTTTTAGAAAAATAGCACAGGCAGCAAGCCCTAAAGAAACTGGTGATCAATATGTAGGTATAAGAATTAGTGGAGGCAGTTATACAATCAAAGGACTTATAATAGAAAAAGCATATGATAATGGTATGCTTATAAAACCCAATTATGACAGTACATTAGCAGCAGCTAAGCAAGTAACAGGAGAACCTGATAATAATCAAATTATTGATTGTGTATTCAGCTATAATGGTGATGCAGGTCTTCAAATTTCAGGAAGCAATGGGCTTGAAGATTTAGGACTTAGTGTACGCCCTGATAATAATACCATTACTGGCTGTGTAGCTTATAGAAATTTTGACCCACTTACAACTGGTGGAAATGCAGATGGATTTGCAGCAAAGCTTTTCCTTGGAAAAGGTAATGTATTTTCAAATTGTGTATCAGCTGAAAATTCAGATGATGCTTGGGATAGTTTTGCTATAGGAAGTAGTGATGTAACATACAAAAATTGTGTGGCATATCACAATGGTGATCCAAAGATATTTACTGGAGCATATGATAAGGCACAGGGACTTGCTACTGATAATGATTTAACAACTGGTACATGCAAAGGCAATGGTAATGGCTTTAAAATGGGGTCAGGATCATCAAAATATGGTGATCAAACAAATGGTATTAGAAATATGACTAATTGCCTAGCTTTTGATAACCTATCAAAAGGCTTTGATGAAAACAATGGTGCGGGTACAATAAATATTACAAATGGTATGTCACTCGGAAATACAAAAGGTGATTATCAACTCGATCTTATGAAAGCTGGAACATTTAAGAATGTTCAAGCATTCTCAGCAAAAAATTTAAAACAACCAAGTGGTGGAACTGTAACAATTGTAGATGCATCAAAACAAGCAGCGATAAGAACTGAAGTGGATGCAGCAATAGCAAAGATGAGAACAGAAATTGCAAATAAAGAAATTCCAACATATATGAATTTCAGTTTTTGGAGTTAGATATGATAAATTTTAAAATATAATATAAATAAACTTAATATATGTTGCAGGAAATAATCTAAACTCAACTTGACTATAGGGACTTGATTTTAATGCAACATATATTATAGATAAATAGTGTTCAAATTAAGTAGTTGCAAGAGTATTATTTAATTAAAAACATAACTTTATTATTACGGCATTATAAAGGTAAAATTATTATAGAGCTTGGTTACAAAGCAAAATTAAAGTAACCAGCTCTTTTTTTTATTCATTATTAGAAAGAGATAAGCAATATTCAACTTCTAAAGGTGAATCTGATTTTACATCTAGATTCGTTACAATGGTGCTATATCTTACACATATTTTGAGTGTCATATGCTTGCCACAATTAGGCTTTATAGTTAGATACTACAAGAGCTTATTTTTATTTCAATACTATTATCTTAATAATAAACTTGCAAAAAATGACAATAAAGATTTTGTACAAACTATAATCTAAATGTTAAAAGCTTAATAGAGATTATAAAAGTTGGTAGATAAATTTAATAATAAAAAATAGTTATTTTTAAAATACAAGGAGGAAATTATAATGTTTTTTTTAAAGGATATAAAAGTAAAAACTAAATTACTTTCATCTTTTCTTATTATGACAATATTAATTGCTAGTGTTGGTATAATAGGAAAGACATCATTAAAAACAGTAGATACAAATTCTGGAGAGATGTATAACAATAACCTTCAGAGTGTTTACTATTTGACAGATATGAAACAAAATTTAACACAGATTAAAAGCAATATGTTACAGGCGGCTTATGTAAAAGATACTTCGAAAAAAGCTGATTTCGAAAAAGATATTCAACTAAATCAAAACGAAAACGATACATATGTAACAGCTTATGAAAAAATTTCTATGGATGATGTAGAAAAGCAAATATGGCCAACATATAAAAATCAGCTTGAAGAGTACAACACATTAACAGTAAATGTAATGAAGTTTATTGATGCTGGAAATTTTGACGAAGCAACAAAACAATATCAGCAGTTATCTGCTACGAGTGATGCAATGTTTGAAAACATTGATAAGTTAATAAATATAAATATTGACAGCGCGAAAACAGACAATTTAAATAATAATTCTATATACTTAAAAAGCAATAACACTATGACAATATTTATGATAGTAGGAATAATACTTGGAATTGTGATGGGACTTATTATATCAAAAGATATAGATATTCCATTATTAAAAATGGTAAATCTAGCAGAAAAGATGGCTAAATTTGATTTATCTAATAATTATCAAGTTGTAAGGAAAGATGAATTTGGTAAGACATTTGGAGCACTTACAAAAGCTCAGGAAAATATAAAGGACCTTATAAAGCTAATAATGAGCGATTCACAGAATATGAGTGCATCAAGTCAAGAGCTTTCTGCGACAATACAGGAATTATCAGCAAAAACTGAAGAGATAGATTATGCAGTAACAAACATAGTAGCTGGAATTCAAGAAACAAATGCAGTCGCAGAAGAAATAACAGCATCTGTAAAAGAAGTAGATTCAAGCATTAATGAACTGTCTGGAAAGGCTATGGAAGGAAGCGATAATGCAAACAAATCCAAAGGAAAAGCTATTGAAGTTAAGAAAAAAGGTGAAGAATCTATAAAAGAAGTAAGAAATTTATATTTAGAAAAGAAGAAGAATATGCTAAAGGCCATTGAAGATGGCAAGGTTGTAGATAACATAAAGGTTATGGCAGATATAATTGCAAGCATAGCAGATCAGACCAATTTACTGGCATTAAATGCATCAATTGAGGCTGCTAGGGCAGGAGAACAAGGTAATGGATTTGCAGTAGTTGCAGAAGAGATAAGAATACTTTCGGAACAATCTTCAGAGGCAGTAACTGGTATTAAGGATACTATTATAAAGGTTCATGATGCATTTGAAAATCTATCATCAAATGGTGAAGACTCATTAAAGTTTATAAATGAAAATGTAGATCCGCAATTTAAGTATTTTGAGAATGTGGGAAATCGATATTATAGTGATTCAGATTTTGTTAGCAAAATGTCAGAAGAAATAGCATCTATGTCAGAGGAACTTACTACTACAGTTGGTCAAGTAAACGAAGCAATACAAAATGTCGCAGTAGCTTCACAAAAATCATCAGAAAATGTTGAAACTATAAAAGAAAATGTAGATGAAACAACAAAAGCAATAGAACAAGTAGCTATAACTGCACAAAGTCAGGCAGAATTTGCACAGAAACTTAATGAAATGGTGTTGAAATTTAAAATATAATAAACTTATTTGATTTCTTCATGACTTTCGTATATTCGTGATGATTTCAACAATTTACGTTTAATGAGTATAATAGATAGAATAAAATATTTATAAGATTAGAAGAAGGAGATTAAAATGGAAAATACATTAGTTAAAGAATATTATAATTGGTTTAGTTCTTATGTGAAAAAATTTTACGGAGAAGATAGTTTAGTAAATCAAAATATAAGGCTTAAGGAAATACATACTTTAAATGTTGCAAAGCATGCTGTAAATATTGCAAAATCATTAAATTTAACAGAAAAAGAAGTTAATACTTCAGAAATAATAGGTTTATTTCATGATATAGGAAGATTTGAACAATTTAAAAAATATAAGACATTTAGAGATGCCTTTTCAGAGAATCATGCTACTCTAGGAATTAAGATATTAGAAGAAAATAAAATATTAGAAGATTTAGATGATAGTAGGCAAAAGATTATTATTAAGGCTATAAGTCTTCATAATACAAAGGAGCTTCCAGATAATTTAGAAGAAGGAGACTCATTGTTTTGTAAATTAATCAGAGATGCTGATAAACTTGACATTTTTAGAATAATTATTGAATATGAAAAAGAACGACAAAATAATCCCAATCCGGCACTTGATAATTTACCTTTTACCCCAGGATATAATAAGGAATTATTGGAAGACATCCTTTTAAGCAGAAAAATTAGTAATAATTCATTAAAAAATTATAATGATAAAAAATTATATGAATTAAGCTGGATATCAGATTTGAAGTTCACTTTTTCTTTTAATTACATAAAAGAGAAAAAAGTTTTGAAGACTTTAATTGATTGTTTGCCTGAAAATGAAGATATTAATAGAATTTCAAAGTATTTGGAGCAATATATAGAAAACTTTAGAGATTAATGAACGTAAAGTGTACAGGGAATTGGGGTTTAAATAATTTTAGTATAGACATAGTCTGTGGAAACTTCATAAAAATGCAGTATTAAATTACTGAAATGGAGTAATTACAGACTATGTTATTTATGTGCTAATATATAGTTATAATGTATTTTGTTGGGTGGAATTGAAAGGAGAATAAGAGTGAAGCATTTAGGAGCAAAAAGAATAGAAACAGAACGTTTAATACTACGTAAATTTACAATAGAGGATGCAGAGGATATGTTTAAAAATTGGGCAAGTGACAATGACGTTACAAGATATCTTACTTGGCCAACACATTCAAGCTTGGAAATTTCAAAAGATGTCATAAGTATGTGGGAAAAAGATAGTGATTCATTGGAATCTTATCAGTGGTGCATAGAATTAAAAGAAACTGGTGAGGCAATTGGTAGCATTGGCGTTGTTCATATGATGGAAGACATTAATGCTGTGGAAGTTGGATATTGTATAGGTAAAAAATTCTGGAGACGGGGGATTACTTCGGAAGCATTTAGTGCTTTAATCTCTTTCTTTTTTGAAGAAACGAAGGTAAATCGTATTGAAGCAAAGCATGACTTTAATAATCCAAGTTCTGGCAAAGTAATGGAGAAATGTGGTTTGATAAAAGAAGGCGTAAAACGCCAAGGAGGAATAAATAATACAGGAATATGTGATATGGTTATTTATGGCTTGGTGAGAAGGTAATTTGTGAAGTTTTATTAAGAGATTTAAATGATGGAGTTGCATCTAAATTGAGTTAAATTGGATATATGAAGAAAAAGGATTGGTTAGATAAATTAAGGAAACTAGTCTTTTCTTTACTGATAAGTTTGAGCAAGGGGATTTTGAATGTTCTTTCGGAGCTATGAAGGTGTATTTTGATAAAGCAGTCATTAGTAATGAAAATGCTATAGTTAGGATTAATGCTTCTTTTTCAGGAATAGAATTATATATACCAAAGACTTGGAATGTTGATGATAAAACTAATGTATTTTTGGGTGCTGTTAGTGAAAAAAATAGAAATAATCAAACAACAACAAATAATTTAACATTAGTTGGTGATGTTAGCTTTTCAGGAGTAGAAATAATTTATATCTAAGAAAATATATTTACAAAGCCAAAATTATAGATAAACAATTATTTTCTTGGGATGACCTATCTAAAATTAAACGAAGCACAATTGGCAAAAGAATATTTTAGTAAGGCAAGTAAGGGACAGTATGAAAATTATTTTTCAAAGAAGGCAGTAGAACATATGGAAGGGCTGGAGAATGAAAATATAAATAACTCTTTGGGTTAATATAATATTTGCTGTAAGGCACATGAAAATAAATAACAAGTCCAAAACTGCCATGAATATTTTTCATCAAATGGAAAAATGGCTAAAAATAGGAAAAGCTTATTATGAAAGTATGAAGAAGTATATAATTAGGTTATAATAAAAATATAATATGCTAGGGCAGGAAGTGATAGTATGGAAGATAAGTTAATATATTTAAAACGTGATGCTTATAATAAATTATTAGAATGGAAAAATAACCATACTAATAAAGTATTATTAGTAGAAGGTGCAAGACAGGTTGGAAAGACTTATTTAGTAAAAAGATTTGCTGATGAGAATTATAAAGATATAATTTACATTAATTTATTAGAAGAAAGTTGAGAAGATTTACTTTTGATTCATGATGAAATAAAAAAAGAACGTTTAAGTGGAAAACTTGATAGAGAAAGTACTAATTCTTTAATGGAAATGTTTAAACGATTTTCTAAGAAATTTAAGGACGACGGAGAATGTGTAATAATAGATGAGATTCAGGAATCATATAAAATATATAATATGATAAGACAATTTGCTAGAGAATTTGAAACTCATTTTATTATGACAGGAAGTTATTTAGGAAGAGTTGTAATGCAAAAGGAATTTTGGTCTCCTATGGGTGACGTGGATTTTCTTGAAATAAAACCACTATCTTTTGTAGAATTTATTAATGCTATCAATTTAACAGAGGTTTATGAAGCTTTGGATTTATATGGGGAATCTGAAAAAAGTAATTATGAATTGATTTATAATAAATATAAAGATTATTGTATTGTAGGTGGATATCCAGAAATAGTTTGTGAATACGTGAAAAATGGAATAGAAAATACAGATGATTTATTCAGAAAATCATTAAGAGTGTTTTGTGAAGAATCTGCAAGATATTTTGATGGGGATATATTAACAGCTAGAATGTTTGAAGACTGTATAAATGCAATAGTTGAAATGCTTGCAAACAATAAAAAAGGTTTTAGAGCAGGAAGTTATACAGAAGAATTGCAGCAAATTATAGTAAAGCAATATTCAAGTAATATAAATAAAGAAAATTGCAACAGAGATCTGCAATGGTTTTATACATCAAAGTTTGTTAAAGACTGCGATAAATTAGTAGAATTTGATTTTACTAACATAAAAAAACGGCAAAGATATTTTTTAGCAGATGTGGGAATGGCAAATTATGTTATGAAGAAATCTAATGTATTGCTATCGGAAGCTAATGGGGTGCTGAATGAAACTTTTGTTTATCAATGTTTGCTGTATATGTGATGGAGAATTAGATTTTGTTTATAGGAACAGAGAAAATGGTTATGTTTATGGTATAGAAGTTAAATCAGGAAAGAACTCAGGAAAAACTATAACCAAGTCGTTAAATAATGGGAAAATAAATTTTGCTATTTATCTTAAAGTATTAACTGAAGATGGAGTGGCTAATAAAATTTATACTATTCCTATATATTTATTTCCACGATTCAATTTTGAAGATATTAAAAATATTTAGATGTAGTATCATTGCTAAACTATGATTTTAATAATACCCCTATAGTATCAATTGTTTTAATTGATACTATAGGGGATTTTTGTTAAGATTTAAATCTGTTTCGTTAGGTGCTAATAAGTTCTGAGGGTTCATAGAAAGCTCAACTGGTTCTTCTTCAGAAGATAAAAACTTCACAGAAAAAAGGTTGCTTGAAGAAGTTTTTAAACTAAAAAAAGAAAAGGATATTATTTAATTAAAATAAAAG
>LIDZ01008662.1_pt3 | contig 25235 bp, 22 predicted proteins | sample 644651 | NCBI WGS metagenome assembly LIDZ01 (sample SAMN03856242, study PRJNA289617) | food metagenome | isolation source: wine grapes on drying loft during traditional withering process | host: Vitis vinifera cv. Corvina | place: Italy: Gargagnago di S. Ambrogio di Valpolicella | collected 2014-01 | reverse complement strand
TGCTTTTCCAAGTAACTCGCCGAAGGCGAAACAGTCTGCCCCCAGGCAGACGCTCTTGACCTTGACTTTGATCTTGAGCTTGATCTCGGAAAAGCCAAGCACGATCTGATTGAACTTATGCCCCCAGAACCTGCCGACTACACAGCTGCCGGACACACCGTCCGCTGAGAAATGGAGGCTTATACATGCCAGACGCAAACGGCAAAATCCGCTACGCAGTGGTCGCTGGAGGCTGGATCTCCCAAGGCGCTTTCATGCCCGGACTCGAACAGACCGACAACTCCGTCATGACCGCCCTGGTCACCGGCGACCCGGTCAAGGCCGACAAACTGGCGGAACTGTACGACCTCAAGAGCTACCACTACAACGAATTCGACACCCTGCTGAAATCCGGCGAAATCGACGCCATCTACTTGGCAACCCCCAACTTTCGCCACCGCGAATTCGCCGTCCCCGCTTTGGAAGCCGGCATCCACGTGCTGCTCGAAAAGCCCATGGCCGCCAACGAAGAAGACTGCCTGGCCATCGCCGAAGCCGCCAAACGCTCGGGCGCCAAACTGATGGTCGCCTACCGCCTGCACTTTGAGCCCGGCACCGTCGAAATGGTCCACCGCGTACGCGCCGGCGACCTCGGCGACCTGCGCCTGTTCACCGCGACCTTCGCCCAGACCACCGACCCGGCCAACCACCGCATGCAGAGTGGCTTCGACGCCGGTCCCGTGGCAGACATGGGCCCCTACCCGATCAACGCCGTGCGCAACCTGTTTGCCGCCGAGCCGATTGAAGTCCACGCCGTCGGCATCAAAACGCCGGGCCGTGAAATCAACACATTCGACACGGTCAACGTCACGCTGCGCTTTGCCGAAGAACGCCTGGCGACCTTCACCGTCAGCTACAGCCTGCCGTCCACCGAGCGCTTCCAACTGATCGGCACCAAGGGCGAGTTCGAGGCGTCACCGTGCTTCGGTTTCGGCGAAGGCGTGGCGATTGGTTACCGGGCCATCATCGACGGCCAGACCACTGAGCACACCCACCCGGTGGTCGACCAGTTCGGCGGCGAAACCCAGTACTTCTCCGACTGCATCCTGCAGGACCGCGAGCCAGAACCGGACGGCGACGAAGGCTGGCGCGATGTGCGCGTGGTCGAGGCCATCGAGCGCGCGCTGACCACTGGCCAGCCGCAGAAGCTCGAGCCACTGCCGGAGCGCCCGGGCATCGGCATCGAGCAAGCTCGTCGCCTGCCACTGGCCAAGGTGCCGGAATACATCAATACCGACGAGCCGAATGCATGATCGTGCGGATTGATCACGCGTGGCCCCACGTCAATCAGGCATGGCTTCACGCCGCACGTTGATCACAACTCAAAGCCCGGCTATTTTGATGGCCGGGCTTTGCTCGGCAGCTCATTGCCGCGCGCCTTGCGGCTGAAAAAATGCAGTTGTATGATGACTGTCGACTTTTGCGACGAGCCCTTCAGCCCGTTGCCGCTACGCTTCAAACGATCTCGAATTCCCCATCAGGCGCCACGCCTGATCGATTCGCCCCAAAAATAACAGGAGAAGCAGATGCCTACCGTTCTCGGTCAGAACTTCATCGGCGGCGCCCGCAGTGGCCTCGGCGAAGCACGCCATAAAAGCCTCGACGCCACCACTGGCGAAGCACTGCCTTACACCTTTCATCAGGCCACCGACGCGGAAATCGACGCCGCTGCCTCGGCCGCCAAAGACGCCTTCCTCGAATTTCGTCAACTGAGCCCGGCCCGCCGCGCTGAGTTCCTCGATGCCATCGCTGACGAACTCGACGCCCTGGGCGATGACTTCGTTGCCCTCGTTTGCCAGGAAACCGCGCTGCCGGCCGGTCGTATCCAGGGCGAGCGTGGCCGTACGTCCGGCCAGATGCGCCTGTTCGCCAAAGTCCTGCGCCGCGGTGATTTCCTGGGCGCGCGTATCGATCAAGCCCTGCCGGATCGCAAACCCCTGCCACGTGTCGACCTGCGTCAGCAGCGCATCGGCGTTGGCCCGGTGGCCGTGTTCGGCGCCAGCAACTTCCCGCTGGCCTTCTCCACCGCCGGCGGCGATACGGCGTCGGCGTTGGCCGCCGGTTGCCCGGTGGTCGTGAAAGCCCACAGCGGCCACATGGCGACCGCCGACCTGGTGGGTAACGCCATCGTTCGCGCCGCCGAGAAGACCGGCATGCCAAAAGGCGTGTTCAACATGATCTTCGGCAGCGGCGTCGGCGAAGGCCTGGTCAAGCACCCGGCCATTCAGGCCGTCGGTTTCACCGGCTCTCTGCACGGCGGCAACGCCCTGTGCAAGCTGGCGTCCGAGCGTCCACAGCCGATCCCGGTGTTCGCCGAGATGTCGAGCATCAACCCGGTGGTCCTGCTGCCCGGCGCCCTGACGGCACGTGGCACTGCCACCGCCGGCGAACTCGCGGCTTCCGTGGTCATGGGTGCAGGCCAGTTCTGCACCAACCCGGGCGTGGTGATCGGCATTCGCTCCCCTGCCCTGACCGCCTTCACCGAGCAACTGATCGAGCACATGGGCGGTCAGGCCCCGCAGACCATGCTCAACGAAGGCGGCCTGCGCAGCTACAGCAGAGGCGTGGAAAAACTGCTGGCGCACAAAAGCGTCACGCACCTGGCCGGCAAGCCGCAGGAAGGCAAGCAGGCCCAGGCTCAACTCTTCAAGGCCGACGTCAGCATGTTGCTCAACGGCGACGAGTTGCTGCAGGAAGAAGTGTTCGGCCCGACCACGCTGCTGATCGAAGTGGCGGACGACGCTGAACTGAAAGCCGCACTGCTCGCCCTTCGCGGCCAATTGACGGCCACGCTGATCGGCGAAACCGCTGACCTGCAGAAGTACCAGTGGCTGGTGCCGGTGCTGGAAGAGAAAGTCGGCCGCATCTTGGTCAACGGCTACCCGACCGGTGTTGAAGTGTCTGACGCCATGGTTCACGGCGGTCCTTACCCGGCGACCTCCGACGCGCGCGGTACCTCGGTGGGCACCCTGGCCATCGATCGTTTCCTGCGCCCGGTCTGCTACCAGAACTACCCGGACAGCCTTCTGCCGGCTGCTCTGCAAAACGCCAACCCGCTGGGCCTCAAGCGCCTGGTGAACGGCGAGTGGAGCACTGACGTCATCGCGTGATGATGGGGCCTGATTCGTCAGGTCCGACCCGTTGGGTCTGATGCCTTGGACCCACGAAAACGGCGCGGCCCTGTGAGGGCCGCGCCGTTTTTTTTGCCCTGTGACACGCCTGGAGCGTTGGCACGGCTGGATTTAGCTATGAATGGAGGGGTTAGTCTGGTGGATAAAAAGCAGATTGAAATGGCCAGTCAGAGCGGTGAAGCGTCAATGTGGCAGGCTGCTAAATGGCTGAACCGGCCGAGCCGCTGCCAAATCTCTACTGACCACAGGTTAGAGGTTTTCACTGACCTCCAGACCGATTTCTGGCGTGAGACCCATTATGGCTTCATTCGAGACAGCGGACATTTCCTAGGGTTTGAGATCACTGGAGGTTTCACCGCTCAAGTCAGAGTGAATGCCGATTTTCGTGAGCTCTATGACCAGGCGGGAATCATGGTCAGGCTCAATGAGGAGACCTGGCTTAAGGCAGGAATCGAATATAACGATGGAATGCCCATGATCAGCAGCGTGCTGACACGAGGCACGTCGGACTGGGCGCCCAGCCGCTTTCCTGGCGACCCCACCGATTTCTGGCTTCGGGTGACCGTGTCCGGCGGAGTGCTGCGCTTGCAATACTCCACAGACGGACTGACTTGGCCGCTGCTCAGACTTGCTCCCTTTCCAGAGGCGGAACGCTATACGGTAGGCCCTATGTGCTGCACACCGGAGCGGCAAGGTTTGAGGGTACAGTTTTCCGAATGGTCGCTGAGCCCACCTCTCGGGCGAGACCTGCACGATTTGACCTAGCCAATCTGCCGGCCAGGCCAGTCGGGCGCCTGGCCGACCCGCATCCTGCCCCCCTCTCTGTGGACACCTGAACATGAATGAAGAACTGAGCATCCTCGATCTGCTGGAAGGCACCGGCAAGGCCGTCGTCAAAGGCGCGCTGATCACCACCCAATACACCGGCACCCTCGAAGACGGCACCGTGTTTGATTCCTCCTGGGCGCGCGGCAAGCCGTTTCAGTGCGTGATCGGCACCGGGCGGGTGATCAAGGGCTGGGACATCGGGCTGATGGGCATGAAGGTCGGTGGCAAACGCAAGCTGTCAGTGCCGGCAGCGCTGGCGTACGGCGAGCGCTCGATGGGGGCGCACATCAAACCCCATTCGAATCTGATCTTTGAGATTGAATTGCTGGAAGTGCTGACGCGGGATGATTGAGGTGGTTTGCGAGCGATATTCATCCGACGCTTTGCGGTATGGCAACCGACGCATTCCCGGCTAAAGCCGGTCCCACAAATTGGAGTCCACCCCAGCCCTGCGGGTGTGCACCACTTCCCGTAGGACCGGCTTCAGCCGGGAAGAGGCCAACGTGTACGCCATCAATCTCACGGTGTGGCAACCGACGCATTCCCGGCTAAAGCCGGTCCCACAAATCGGAGTCCACCCCAGCCCTGCGGGTGTGCACCACTTCCCGTAGGACCGGCTTCAGCCGGGAAAGCGTCAGGCGTCACACTGCAAAATGAGGGTGATCACACTGGCCTCTTCCCGGCTAAAGCCGGTCCCACAGTTTGTGGTCGCCAACAGTTAGATTGGGTGCACGCAATGCTTTCAGTGGGGGCCTGCCTTCGGCCCCACCATTTCGGACCTACGCTTTCATCAAGACCCGGGCCAGTTTCTTGGCCAGCTCTTCTTCCTTGTAGGGCTTTTGCACGATCAGTTTCGGGTCGACGTCGAGGATGTCGATATCGGCGAAGCCGGTGATGAACATGATCGGCAGTGCCGGGTGGTCACGGCGGACAATTTCTGCCAGCTCGCCACCGGTCATGTTGGGCATGGCGAAGTCTGTCAGCAGCAGTTCGATGCCGGGGTCGAGCTTCTTCAGCGCTTCGTCGCCGCTATCGGCTTCGACCACCGAATACCCCAGCGACACCAGCATCATCGAGGTCACCGAGCGTACGGCCGGGTCGTCGTCGACCAGCAGAATCGTGCGGTGCTTGTCATCGGCGTCGGCGCGGCCGGGCATGTCGGACGCGCTGACCACCGGGACCGCCATGCGGGCAACGCTCGGGAGATACACCCGCAGCGTGGTCCCGGCGTTTTCAGCGGTGTCGATGCTCACGCCGCCACCGGACTGCTTGGCAAAACCGAACACCTGCGCCAGGCCCAGCCCCGACCCCTTGCCCACCGCCTTGGTGGTGAAGAAGGGTTCGAAGGCCTTGGCCAGGACCTCCGGGCTCATGCCGCAGCCGGAGTCGCTCACCGACAACACCACATACGCGCCGGGCTCCGGATCTTCGGGACGCTGCGGCAGGCGATAGACCATCTCGTTCCAGGTGCTCAGGCGCAATTGCCCGCCCTGGGGCATGGCGTCCCGGGCGTTGATCGCCAGGTTGAGGATGATCATCTCGGTCTGCGTCGGGTCCACCAACGCACTCCACAGGTCCTCGGCCAGGTCGGTTTCCACCCAGACGCTGCCGCCCAGGGCACGACCGAGCAGCTCGCGCATGCCATCGATGGTGTCGTTGAGGTTCAGAGCAACGGGCTCCAGACGCTGGCGACGGGAGAACGACAGCAGCTGACTGGTGAGCTTGGCGCCCCGCTCGCCCGCTTCGCGGATGTTCTGCAAGCGCTGCGGAGACTTGGTAAACACGCCTTTTTCCAAGTCCCGGCTGAGGAAATTCGCGCTGGTCAGGATCACCGTCAGCAGGTTGTTGAAGTCGTGGGCGACGCCGGCCGTCAACTGGCCGACCACCTCCAGCCGCTGCATCTGCTGCAACGCGGCCTCGACGCGTTCGCGCTCTTTGATCTGATCGCGCAGACGCTTGTTGGTCGCCGCCAGTTCGTCCACCACGGCGCGCTCGCCGGTGATGTCGCGGACCGCGGCGTACATCAGGCCGTCGTCCGGCACGATGGTCCAGGACAACCAGCGGAATCCCCCGTCGGCGTGGCGCATGCGGTTGACAAAACGGGTCGAGACATGGCCTTCGGCAATGCTGGCGGTTTCGCGCAGCGTGGCTGCCAGATCATCCGGATGAATCAGCTCGCTCAACGGCTGGCGACCGACCTCGTCGCGGCTCCAGCCGAGGGTCGACTCCCAGGCCGGGTTGAGCGCGATCGGCGTCATGTCGAAATGCAGCACGCCGAGCAGCTCCCGGGACAGCTCCCAGGTGCGGTCACGCTCGCGGGTTCGCTGGACGACGCGTTCGCCGAGAATGTCGTTGAGTTGATGCAGCGCCTCGGTGGCGTGCTTGCGTTCGGTGATGTCCTGGATGACGCCGGTAAAGCGCACGCACTGGCCGTCTTCGAAGAGCGAGCGGCCGTTGGAGAACACCCAGCGCTCCTCGCCGTCGTCGGTGATCAGCCGGTGCTCGATCTGGAATGAGGTGTCCACCGTCAGCGCGGCCATGACCTTGCTGTGCAAGTGATCGCGGTCGTCCGGGTGACAGAGCAGAAACATGAGGGCCAGGCTGACGGTGGTGTCGGCGCCAACGCCATAAAGCGCTTTGCAGCGCTCGTCCCACAGCAGCGTATCGGTGCGCGGATCGTAGGTCCAGACGCCCATGTCGGCCGCTTCGATCGCCAGGTGCGCGCGCACTTCCGCCACTTGCAGCGTCTTCTCCGCATACAGGCGCTTTTCCCGCTCCTGCACCTCGGACACCGCGCGCATGACCGCCTTGGGCAGCATTTTCATGTTCTGCTTGAGGACGTAATCGATGGCGCCCATGCGCATCATTTCGACCGCATGCTGCTCGCCGAAAATTCCGGAGAGAAAAATGAACGGGGTCTTCGGCGCCAGGCGCAGCGCGCTGTTGAGCACGTCGGCGCCGGACGAGCCGGGCAACAGGTAGTCGCTGAGAATGAGGTCAAAACGCGCGACGGCCAGCTCGCGCTCAACGTCCTGATGGTTGTAGACCAACGTGGCGTCGATCTTCAACCCGCTGTTTTCCAAGGTGAGCAGAATCAGCTCGGCGTCGAGCGAGCTGTCTTCGACCAAAAGCAATTTAAGCTGCGATAACGACATGGATAAAAGTCATTGTTCCAGTAAGGGCTTGCGCGAAGCGGGTTTACGCAGGCCAGCAGAAGCCGGATTCAGGAGCCCGGGCGGCGTGCGAGTCGCAGGGAACCCGGTGGTGGCTCGTTCAATACTGCCCAGAACACGCCAAGGTCCGAGATCGCCGAGACAAATTCCTTGAATTCGACCGGTTTGACCACGTAAGCGTTCACACCCAGTGAATAGGCGCGATCCAGGTCGGGTTCTTCGCGCGAGGACGTCAGCATCACCACGGGAATGCTGCGCAGTTCCTCGGTTTCGCGAATGAGCTTGAGCACTTCAAGGCCATCGACTTTCGGCAGTTTCAGGTCCAGCAGCATCACCGCCGGATTACCGACCACACGATCATGATGGTGGTTGCGGCGCAGCAGGTAATCAAGGGCTTCGGCACCGTCGCGCAGCACGATCACTTCATTGGCCAACTGGCTGCGTTCAAGGGCGACGAGCGTGAGCTCGAGGTCGTTGGGGTTGTCTTCCACCAGAAGAATGGGCTTTAGCACAGGGCGTCTCCTTCGACACTCAAAGAGTTACGGTCAAACCGCGCTTGGGCAGCGCAAAGTAAAAAGTGGCGCCATGGCCCAACTGGCTATGGGCCCACACGGTGCCGTCATGGCGTTCGATAATCCGGCGGACACTGGCCAGGCCAATGCCGGTGCCTTCGAATTCCTCCATGCGATGCAAGCGCTGGAACACGCCAAACAGCTTGCTGGCGTAGGCCATGTCGAAGCCCACGCCGTTGTCGCGGATGTAGACCACGATCCTGTCGTCTTCCTCGTAACTGCCCACCTCGATCACGGCCGGGTCCTGTTTACGGGTGTACTTGATCGCGTTGGACAGCAGGTTGCGCATCGCCAGGTGGAGAAAGGCGGCGTCGGCGATCACCACGGGCAACGACTCGAGGACTTTCCACTCCAGCGCGCGGCCTTCGTAGTCGGGCAGCATTTCCCGGCGAATCGACTCGACCATGGCGTTGAGGTCGACGTCGGAAAAGCGCATCGCCGACCGGCCCATCTGCGAAAAGCTCAGCAGGTTGTCGACCAGCGTACCGGCGAACCGCGCCGAATCACTGATGTTTTCGAGGAAGCGGACGCCTCGGTCGGACAGCTTGCTGCCTTCAATGTCGCTCAACAACTCAGCGTAGCCGGCAATGTGGCGCAACGGCGCGCGCAAATCGTGGGACACGCTGTAGGAAAATGCTTCGAGCTCTTTATTGGATTTCTTCAACTCATCGGCCAGGGCAGCCATTTCTTCAGCCTTGCGCAGGACGATGCCCAGCACCGCCGCACGCAGCTCGACCACGGCCTCGCAATCCATGTCGTCCCAGGGCCGGGAAAACCCACGCACCGTCTGCTGCCACATGGCGAAGCTGTGGCGTGGGCTCAGCGACCCGCTCGGGGTGACACTTTTTTCCAGTTTGCCGGCCCAGTTCACGACACGGGTCTGCTCGGGGCGGAACCAGATAATGAAGTTGGAATGCAGCTCGGAGATCGCCGTCGCCAGCACACCGCTGACCGATTTGGCCAGCACCGGCAGCTCGGGGATGTCGCGACTAACGTTGTCGGAGCGGAAGACCTCGTGGGGATCGCGACCGCTCAACCAGCCGGCGAGCTTGACGATCTGTTCGCGCTCGGGGGTTTCGCCGTAGACATCGACGCTGGCGCCGGAAATCACAGCCGCCCCGCTCGCACCGACAAAACCCAGCAACACGTCAGGCATGGCACGCAGGCCGCCGGTCACGCTGTCGAGGTCGGCCATCGCCGCGAGCATCTGCACGATCTGCCGACGCAGGCTGAGCATGCGCTGGTTGTCGGCGTGGGCTTCCTTGCTCTCGAGCTGCAGGGACAAGACGCTGCCCAGCAACTCACACGCCGTGCGGGTCTGGAAGCTGACTCGCCGCGGCGTGGCGTGGTGGCAGGAAATCAAGCCCCATAACTGCCCGCGCACCACGATGGAGATCGACATCGAGGCCATCGTCTGCATGTTGCGCATGTACTGCAGATGCACGGGGGATACGCTGCGCAACGTGGCGAAGGTCATGTCCAGCGGCGCGCCCGTCAGCGGGTTGTAAGCGGGTATCAGCGGTGATGCCTGGTAGTCGACGTCTTCGATCACACGGATCCGGTTGGCCAGGTACATCCTTCGAGCCTGGGCCGGTATGTCGGACGCCGGGAAGCTCAGGCCAAGCATGCTCTCATAGCCCTGATCAGCCACTTCGGCGTTGACCAGGCCGTTGCCGTCGGCGTCGAAGTGGTAGGCAAGAATCCGGCCGAAACCGGTGATGCGCTTGACCTCGGCCACCGAACGCTGGCACAGCGCTTCAATGCTTTCGTCAACGCTCATCTGGCTGATGAACCCGCGAATCAGCGGGTACACATTGCCATAGGCGGTGCTCATGTCGCCGGCCGGCTCGAACTCGGCCATCAGCACCTGATCATGACGATGCACCATTATGGTCATCGGCTGACCGGCTCTTGAGCCCTGCAGAAAGCGCACTTCACCCAGGTGAAAGGGGTTTTGCTCTTCATCCGGCAGCGCCCGCAAGCGCTCGAGCAGCAATTCGTGTTCGGCGAACACATTGGAAAGCGCCACGCCAATCAACGACTGTGGATCAAGGCCAAGCCAGTCAGTGACATTGGCGCTGACCTGAATGACCGTCGAGGCCGCTTCATTGATGACCAGCAAAAAACCCTGGGGCTGAATGCTTCCGGGGATCTGGATCGGTTCCTGGGCGCACTGCTCTATCGCGCTCTGGAGGAAATCGTCGGTGAGGGTCAAGGTTTGGCTCCTTCAACCTTCAGCGTTTGGGCAAACGGCGTCGGCAATATGTGCCCCGGGGGGTGGCACGGGTGGGAATGGCGCTCACGGTAACAAAAACCGGCCCGGTCAAATACTCCGAATTGGGTGTTTACGCCAAAAAAACCCACCCATTCCCGTCAGGAATCGAGCATCGCGCGCACTTTCGACAAAAAATCCGCCAAGTGGAAAGGTTTCAGGACCATATCCATCCGTTCGCCCAGGAAATCCTGCCGATTTAGAGCGTTCTCCGCATAGCCGGTCATGAACAGCACCGGCAGGTCCGGACGCCAGACACGCCCCCGCTGCGCGACCTCGCGACCGTTCATCTCAGGCATTCCGACATCGGTCAGCAGCAGGTCGATGGTGGCGTCGTTTTCCAGACACGACAGTGCCGTGGTGACATCCGCCACCGGGGTGCAGCGATACCCGGCATCGGTGAGCACTTCATTGACGAACATGCGCACCGACGCCGTGTCTTCGACGATCAGCACATGCTCCCCTGCCCCCGGCGCCGCCACGGCAGCGGGCTGCTGAGGTTCGACGCTCTGTACGTCTGCCGCCGGCAGCATCAGGGTCACTTCGGTGCCGTGGCCGACGACGCTGCGAATCTGCACGTCGCCCCCCGACTGCCGGGCGAAACCGTAGATCGTCGACAGGCCCAGGCCGGTGCCCTGGCCGATGGGCTTGGTGGTGAAAAACGGGTCGAACACCTTGTCGATCAGGTGGTGCTCGATGCCGACGCCATCATCGCGCACGGTCAGGGCAATGTAGGCACCATCCGCCATGCGCGAATGGCCCTGGGAATAGGTTTCGAAGGTGCTGATCCAGATATTGCCGCCCGCCGGCATGGCGTCACGGGCATTGATCACCAGATTGAGCAAGGCGCTTTCCAGCTGGCCTGCGTCGACCATGGCCACAGCGCTGCGCGAGGTCAGCTCAAGGGTCAGGGAGATGCCCTTGCCGATGGTGCGGCCGAGCAAGTCCTCAAGGGAGCGCACGTACTGATTGACGTCGGACGCGCGGGTGTCGAGGGGCTGCTGGCGAGCGAAGGCCAGCAGACGGTGGGTCAGCGCCGACGCGCTTTTTGCCGAGGCCAGTGCGGCATCGGCGTAGACCAGAACCTTTTCCGTGCGGCCGTCTTCGGTGCGCTTCTTGACCAGCTCAAGGCCGGTGACGATGCCGGTCAACAGGTTATTGAAGTCGTGGGCGATGCCGCCGGTGAGCTTGCCGATGGCGTCCATTTTCTGCGCCTGCAGCAATTGCTCTTCGGTCCGCGCACGCTCGGCCACTTCGTGGGCGAGCCGACTGTTGACCGAGTCCAGCTGCTGCAAATGCGACTGTTCGCGGCGGCGGTGCTCGGTCACGTCTTCGATGAACACCAGGCTCATGCCGGTGACCCGGTACGGCGAAACCTGCCATTCGGTCTCGCGCAGTTCGCCCTTGACCCGCATGCTCAGGGTGCCCATCCAGCGCTCGCCCGTCGCCAGCGCCTCACGCAGCCCGTCCAGCGCAGAGCCCTGATCTTCACTGAAGCTGCGCAGCACCGAATGGTCCCCGGCGTCCTGCCCGAGCAACTGAGCAAAGGCGTGGTTGGCTTCGTGGACTTTCAGGTTGCCGTCCATGACCGCGATCGGGGCCGAGACGTTAGCGAAAATCTCGCGAAAGCGTTCTTCGCTGTCGCGCAGGGCGTGCTCGGTGTCACGCACCCGCAACAGCGTGCGCAGTGTCGCCAGCAGCACGTCGGGGTCCACCGGGTGCACCAGATAGGCGTCGGCGCCCGCTTCCAGTCCGGTGACGATATCGCCGGTCTGAATCGATGCGGCCGACACATGCACCACCGGCAAAAGGGCCGTCCGTGGTGCAGCGCGGAGCTGGCGGACAATGTCGAAGCCGCTCATGTCGGGCAGGTTGACGTCGAGAATCAACGCGTCCGGCAAGCGCTCTTCAAGCAGCGCGAGTCCTTCGGTGCCGGTGCCCGCCTCCGACACCACGAAACCCTGACGCTCCAGGCGGCGACGCAGGGCATAGCGGGTCGCGGTGTTGTCATCGACGATCAGCAGCCGGGTTTCAGGCTTCATCGGCAGGCTCCTGAGTCAGCGCCAGCGGAATCACCACATAGAATGTCGAGCCCACACCGGGCTCGCTGTCCACACCGACGCGGCCACCGAGCAATTCGGCGAAGCGTTTGCACAGGGACAGGCCCAACCCTGTCCCGCGCAGGCGTTTTTGCAGCGGCGAGTCGACCTGAATGAAGTCTTCGAACAGCGCGCCATGGAGTTCCTGGGGAATGCCGATGCCGGTGTCGGTCACGGCAAAGCGAATCGAGTCCTCGGACTCCAGCCGCGCCGACACGCGCACTTCACCGCGCTGGGTAAATTTCAGGGAATTTGAAATGAAGTTGCGCAGGATCTGCGCGAGCTTCTGGTCATCGGTATAGAGCCGTGGCAGGCCCACCGGCTCTTCGAAGATCAGGTCCACGGCGGAGGTGTCGACGATGGGCCGAAACATGCCGCGCAGTGCCGAAAACAGATCGAACATGTCGAACCACGCCGGCGAAATGCTGATCCGCCCCGCTTCGATCTTCGCCAGGTCCAGAAGGTCGTCAACCATGTCGCTCAATTCGCGGGCCGCTGTACTGATGAACGCGACCTGCTTGTGCTGTTCCGCGCCCAGCGGACCGTCCAGCTCGTCGGACAGCAGGCTGGCGATGCTGAGGATCGAGCCCAGGGGCGTGCGGAACTCATGGCTCATGTACGACAGAAAACGGCTCTTCAGGTCCGACGCCTCGCGCAGCTGGTCGGCCTGATCTTCAAGCTCGGCGTACAGCGCAAGCACGCCCTGATTGGTTTCATCGAGTTCGGCACGCAGCGAGTCAGTTTCAGCGCGCAAGCGTTCCAGCTCGCGCCGGGTCTCGATTTCGACCCCGGCTGAGCCCTCAGGGGTCTCGCGGGCATTGTTGTCAGTCATCGAGCGTCTCCAGAGCCATTACCAAGACCGTTACATCGTCCCTGCCCCGGTTGTAATCGCGCTGCAATACCGCTGCAATCACCGCCGGGTGTCGGTACATCAGACCTGGATAGTCGCGAAGATTCCAACGCGATTGCAGGCCATCACTGAACATGATCAACAACTGCCCGGTGCACTCGGTGTAATCGATCGGCGCAGTCTTGCGGTACTGCAGGCCGACGATGCCGGGGTGCGAGGGGATGCCGCGGGTTTTGTCCTGGCCGATCAGCGACGCACCGATATTGCCGATACCGATGAAGCGCAGCTGGCCCGTCGCGCCGTCGAACTGCGCCAGCGCAGCGGCACCGCCACGGCTGCCGCGCATGTCGAAGTGCAAGTCGTCCAGCAGCACCCCGGGGTCGGCAAAGGGGTTGCGAATGAACGCGCGGGCGCCCGCCATGCCGGCGTTTTCGGCTTCCGGGCCGTGTCCCAGGCCATCGATCATCATGATCGAGACCTGCTGGCCCTTGATCGCGACTTCCCAGACATCGCCGCAGGCCGGGTCATCGTGCAGCGAATGTTGCGCGATGCCCATGCGCAGGTCCTTGACCACGCTTTTGCGCGGGAAGAAGCGCGCCAGCAGCACGCTGCCACGGGGGTCGCTGTGCACGTCGAAGACTTGCGCCTGACGCAGCACCGAACCCAGGCCAATGCCCTGGGTGCCACGGGTGGAGAAGCCATCGGCCATGCAGTTCTGCACGTCGAACCCCTTGCCCCGGTCGATTGCGATCACCTCAACGCCTGCCGCCGCCCCCGAAACGTCGCCCGGCAGCGCGCGCACGTGCAGCTCACCGCTCTGCGCATGCTTGAGGATGTTGCTCGCCAGTTCAGTGACGACCAGCGCCACCCGGCCGCAATCGGCCTCGTCGAAGCCTGCCTGTTCGGCCAGCTTCTGGGTCGTGCGTCGGGCGTGACCGACCTGACTGACGTCCTCCACGGACAAGACCTGGGTCAGGTGGCTGTGCAGGTTCAGGTCCATTTACAGATCGTCACGCGGGTGCCGGCGCCGGGCGCGGTGTCCAGCTCGAAATCGTCCACCAGGCGCTTGGCACCGGTCAGGCCAAGCCCCAGGCCGCCGCCCGAGGTCCAGCCGTCGGTCATCGCCAGTTTGAGGTCAGGGATGCCGGGGCCTTCGTCACGAAAGGTAAGACGCAGGCCGACGCGCAGGCCGTCCTCGACAATCTCCCAGTCCATGTCACCGCCGCCGCCATAGACCATGGTGTTGCGCGCCAGCTCGCTGACCGCTGTGACCAGTTTGGTCAGGTCGATCAGGCGCATGCCGCATTCCTGGGCCAGCTTGCGCGCGGTCTGCCGGGCCAGCACGACATCCTGCTCGATGCGAATGGGTTGAGTGCCGCTGCTGCGCACGGTCATTGGGAATAGGCTCGCTCGCGCAGCAGTTTCATGCCGCGCTCGACGTTCAGCGCTGTGCTGACGCCGGGCAGGGTCATGCCCAGTTCGACCAGGGTGATCGCCACCGCAGGCTGCATGCCGACCAGCACGGTCTCGGCGTCCATGATCCGCGACAGGCCGGAGATCATGCCGATCATGCGGCCAATGAACGAATCCACCATGTCCAGCGCGGAGATGTCGATCAGCACGCCGCGGGCCGAGGTGCGGCTGATGCGTTCGGACAGGTCGTCCTGCAGCGTCAGGGCCAGTTGGTCATGCATGTCCACCTGGATGGTGACGAGCAGAAAGTCGCCCATCTGCAAAATCGGGATGCGCTCCATGGGCTCATACCGCCTTGGTGAGGGTGACGCCCAGACGGCGCAGGGCCAGTGCGAGGGCATCGGCCAGATTGGCTTTGGTCACGACGCCTTGCAGGTCCAGACCCAGGTGCACGATGGTCTGGGCAATCTGCGGACGCACGCCGCTGATGATGCAATCGGCGCCCATCAGGCGGATCGCGGTCACGGTTTTGAGCAAATGCTGGGCGACCAGGGTATCGACCGTCGGCACACCGGTGATGTCGATGATGGCGATTTCAGCGCCGGTGTCGACGATGCGCTGCAACAGCGATTCCATGACCACCTGGGTGCGTTGCGAATCCAGCGTGCCGATCATCGGCAGCGCCAGAACGCCGTCCCACAGTTTGACCACCGGCGTGGACAGCTCGAGCAGTTCTTCCTGCTGACGCTTGATCACCGCTTCACGGGACTTCTGATAGGTGCGGATGGTGTGCAGGCCCAGACCATCGAGCAGCTCCGACATCTGCAGCACTTGCTCGGCAATCAGCAACGGCTGATCAGCGAAGGCATTTTGCAGTTGGGTGAAGAGCGGGCCCTTGAGGGCGAAGATGAAACTGGCGGTCTGCTGGGAATCCTGACCGGCCAACGCGCGCTGACTGGACAGTTTTTCCAGAAAGTGGCGAACGTCATCCCACTCGGTGGTGGTGATGTTGGCGGAGCCACCCTTCTCCAGCGTCGACGTCAGCAGGCGCAGGAAGTCGGCAACTTGCTGGCGGATTTCCTCGGGCTTGAGATTGCGCGTCGCACCGCTGGCTTCCAGATCGGCGTGCCATTGAACGGCCAGCTGGGATTCGGAGCGCTTGAGCGCGTCTACGGTGATTTGTTGCAATGCTGCCATGAGGGTGGCTCCAGTGAGTGCAGGTCGAGAATTAGAATTAGTCGACGTGAGCAGGCCTGTGAAATACGCGAAAGGGTCAAAAAAACGGCGCAGAACGTTGCGCGGCAGGTTGTTGCAAGGTGTGGACCAAGAAGCTGTCTGACCCTGGGATTGCAGCCGCCGCAGCGGGGGTGCACCGGGCAGACGAGATACGCCTGCCGCGACTAGGTGTCAAGGTAACATCACCCCCGCTTTCTTTGTTTCTTTATCGGCGTGGTCCTTGCGGACTTAGAAAACGCTGTCGACGACCTGCACGTAGATCGAAAACGCCCCCAGCAAAAACCAGAACACGGTGAACAGCCACGGCGTGCGCATGGAAAACATCAGCGACTTGCGATAGCCCTTCTCGCTGGACTCGTGTTCGCTGAACAGCGGCGAGTCGTCGTACGCCAGGCCCATGGCCGGCTGGCTGCTAAGCAACTGGGCCTGCTTGAAATGCCAGTGATCGATGATTTCGTACGCCGCGCGAATGCCCGGCCAGGCGTGCATGGAGCTGATCAGCCCGAGCAGCGTCAGAAAAGGCGGCACCACCAGGGTGAACATCTTGCCCCACTCCGGATTGAGGTTGGCCATCGACGAGGCGAAGGCGATCACCAGAAACGATTGCGCGGACAGGTAGGCGTTGGTGCGGTTGGACAGAATGGCCGTCTCGTACTGGATTTCCTTGCGGTAAAAATTCAGCCGGTCTTTGGGTGATCCGAACAGCATGGCGTCTGCGACCTGATCACTCGCTGCCTGCTCCTCGGCAGCCGGGTTGCTGCTGGTAATGATGATCGGTGTTTCGATGTCACGGCTCACGAGGATGCCTCCTGCAAATTGAATATGGGACCGGCTTTAGCCGGGAAGCTTTCAGCAATCGTAGCCTCACTTCAAAGACCCGGACGCCCGCGCCATGCAGCGAACTCGCCGTTCTTCCACCCGCTGCGCAAACCAGGCCGTGGTCAGCTTGCGGGTGATCTTGGGACTTTCCAGCACGATGCCCGGCAAAATAGCCCGTGGCAGCGGTTTGCCGGCGGCCTCGTCGGCCATGGCAAAAATCTTCCCGTACAGCTCGGTCTCTTCGAAGGCCAGTGTTTCGCCCTTCTCCAGTTGGCTGCGGATGGTCGTGTTGCGCATGTCCAGCTTGGGGTAAAGGCTGCGCACCGCCAGTTCGGTCTGCCCAAGCGCCGGGCCGAAACCGTAGCTGATCAGGTCGCCATCCAGGGCCAGACGCTTGCCGGACACACGCGCCACCGCACTCTGGAACGCGGCATTGCGGCTGGCGTACCAGCCGGCGTTAAAGTCGGCGAAGCGATACAGCGGTCTGTCGTAGCTGACCGGATAACCGAGCAGATGGGCGATGCCGAAGTACATGCCACCTCGACGGCTGAACACTTCATGGCGAATCGAGCCCTCGACCGGATACGGATAATCCCGGGCCTGCCGCTCGGCGAATTCGATGCTGACCTGCATGGGCCCGGCGGTATGGACCGGGTTGAAGTTGCCGAACAATGTACGACCCAGCGGGACCATGCCGATGAAGTCATCGAAAATGGCGCTCAGGTCTTTTTCAGTGCGGGCGGCGCTGAGGCGTTCGTTAAAGGTTTCGCCGGTCGAGGAGCGGATGTCCAGGGCGCTGCGCACCAGCAGATTGGGGATGTGCGCCTTGCTGGCGCGACGGTCGATTTCGTCCTGGGCGATTTTGCCCATTCCCGGAACGGCCGGGTCGACCTGAAAGTTGGATTCCTGCTCGGTCACGGCCAGCACGGAACAGAGGTTCTCAACGCTGGGGTTGATCTTCTGCACGTCAAACGCGCGTTGAATGTCCTGGGCCCAGCCTTGGCGGTCGGCGACGCGGGCGGGCAAGAGCCGCACGATTTCACTGCGTACCACCGAGGGATCCGGCGCGGGTTCCTGATGGCGTTGCGAGCTGCAACCGACCAGCAGCGTCAGCAGGATCAGGCTGGCTAGGGCATGGAGGTGGCGGCTGATTCCATTCACGGTCATGACTTCTCGGTGGTTACTCAAACGGGGTGGCGCGGTATGGACAGCGGGAAGCGCTGCTGATTCAAACAGGCCGTGTGCCAGCAGGACCGCACAACCGGTGGGACTGGCTTTAGCCGGGAAGGCGTCAATCATTACACTGCAAAATCGAAGTTGTGCACACCGGCCTGTTCCCGGGTGAAGCCGGTCCTACTGCCAGTATCGCGTTCAGTCTGTGCAGCGGCAGTGGTTCAGTTCTCGGGTAGGTATTACTCTCAACCACCCACCCCTCCAAGAAGGAAGCCCGAATGTCCAGCACAGCGCTCATCGTAGTTGATATCCAGAACGACTACTTCCCTGGCGGTAAATGGCCGCTGGTTGGCGCCGACGCCGCCGCGGACAACGCCGTCAAGGTGGTTCAGGCGGCCCGCGACGCCGGGGATCTGATCGTCTTCATCCGCCATGAGTCCGGTGCCGACGCGCCCTTCTTCACGCCTGGTTCCGAGGGCACCAGGCTGCACCCCAAAGTCCTGAACCTTGAGCACGAGCCGGTGGTGCTCAAGCACTTCCCCAATTCGTTCCGCGACACCGGGCTGCAGGCGCTGCTTGAAGAAAAAGGCATCGAGCACCTGGTGATCATCGGCTCCATGAGCCACATGTGCATCGACGCCACCACCCGAGCGGCGGCGGACCTCGGCTACACCGTCAAAGTGATTCATGACGCCTGCGCCAGTCGTGACCTGGAGTTCAATGGCGATGTAGTGCCGGCCGCCCAGGTCCACGCTGCGTTCATGTCCGCACTGGGCTTCGCCTATGCCGAGGTACTGGGTACCGAAGCTTATCTGGCCTGATGAAGGAGAAAACAATGAGCGACAAGAAAGCCGACATTCTGGTCTGGGGTCCGATGCATGCCTCGCTGATGCACCATCTTGAGCGCGATTACAGCGTGCATAAACTCGCCGACATCCACGACATAGACGCCTGGGCCAGCCAACACGGGGCCAAGGTGCGTGGCGTCGTCACCAGCGGTGTGTTCGGCACCGACAATGCCGTTCTCGATCGGCTGCCGAACCTGGAAGTGGTCAGCAGCTTTGGCGTCGGCTACGACGCGGTGGACACCGAGTATCTGGCGCGCCGTGGCATCAAGCTGAGCAACACGCCCGAGGTCCTCAATAACGCTGTCGCCGAAACCGCCATGGCGCTGATGCTCTGCGTGTCCCGCCGCATCAGCGAAGCCGAGCGCTTCGTGCGGGCCGGTCAGTGGCCCAACGGCAAGTTTCCCCTCGGCAATGACCTGTGCGGCAAGACCTGCGGCATCCTCGGCCTGGGCAAGATCGGCAAGACCATCGCCAAGCGCGCCGCCGCGTTCGAAATGAACATCGCCTACTTCCGCCGTGGCCGCGCCTACGACGATGTGCCCTACCGGCACTACAGTGACCTTCGGGACCTGGCCCAGGACTCGGACTACCTGATCGTCATCGTCCCCGGCGGCTCGGACACCCAACACCTGATCGACGCCGACGTGCTTCGAGCCCTCGGTCCCAAGTCATTCCTGATCAACGTCGCCCGCGGCAGCGTCGTCGACGAGAAGGCCCTCGTCGCCTCGCTGATGGCCTCGGAAATCGCCGGGGCCGGCCTCGATGTGTTCGAAGACGAGCCCAACGTGCCCGCCGAACTGTGGAAGCTGGACAATGTGGTGCTCACGCCGCACATCGGCTCGGGGACCTACGAAACCCGCCAGGCCATGGCCGACCTGGTGTTCGCTAACGTCAGTGGTCATTTCGACAAGGGCACGCTGGTTACCCCGGTCGAGCTGTAACCGATGCTTCACGCGCAGGCCCGACGATGGAACCGTCGGCCTGCTCCCATGGCGGTTAGCCCTCCTGCACACCTTCCCCGTGGACTGGGTGCGCCATACCGTAAGTCAGTGACTGAACATCGACGCCAACTTTTCTGGATAATGCCGGTCGAACTGCCCCTACCCGCATTCCAGACACCTGAACACGCATTCCGGTCGAGAAAGCCCGATCGAGAGAGAAGGAGAGCCCTGTTTGAATATTGCCGGCGTCATTTTTGACTGCGACGGAACCCTGGTTGACAGCGAACGGCTGGCCGCCGGCCTGCTGCGCGACATCCTCAACAAGCATCAAGTGTTGCTGAGCGTCGACGAAGTGCTGCAACGCTTTCGTGGCGTGCAGTTTGCGCTGTGCCTGGAAGGCCTGTGCCGCGATTATCCATGGCTGCCAAGCGACGAAATCGAACCCGAATTCCGCGCGCGCACCCTGCCGCTGCTGCAGGAACGCCTCGAAGAAATGCCCGGCGCAGTCGAATTCGTGCGAAACCTCTCGCTGCCCAAATGCGTGGCGTCCAACGGCCCGCGCAGCAAGATCGAAACCTGCCTGAGCACGGTCGGCCTGCTGGACGTGTTCCACGGCCTGATCGTCAGCGCCTATGAAGTGCAATCGTGGAAACCGTCCCCGATCCTGATCGAACACGCCGCCGAACTGCTGGGCCTGCCGCCCAATCAGTGTCTGCTGGTGGAAGACAGCATTCCGGGCGTTGAAGCAGGACTCGGCGCCGGCGCCCAAGTGGCGGGTTATGGCGACACGGATTTCTCGGCGTTCATGGACAACGCCAACTTTCATCGCGTCAAAGATTTCGGCGAATTGAAGGAATTGGTACAGCGCATCAGTTGATCGACCGGCCATCCATCCGATCGGCCCTTGTTCATCCCCGGCTAACTCGATACTGTACATAAAAACAGTATCGAGAAAATCCATGCAGCTGATCGACAAGCTGAGCATCCTCGCCGACGCCGCCAAGTACGACGCCTCCTGCGCCAGCAGCGCCGCACCCAAGCGCAGTTCCGAAGGCAAATCCGGCCTCGGATCGAGCACCGGCATGGGCATCTGCCACAGCTACACCCCCGACGGGCGCTGTGTCTCGCTGCTGAAAATCCTCCTCACCAACTTCTGCCTGTACGACTGCCAGTACTGCGTGAATCGTCGGTCCAGCGACGTGCCGCGCGCACGTTTCAGCCCGGAAGAAGTGGTCACCCTGACCATGGACTTCTACCGCCGCAATTGCGTCAGCGGCCTGTTTCTCAGCTCCGGGATCATCCGCTCGGCCGACTACACCATGGAACAGCTGATTCGCGTCGCCAAGCTGCTGCGTGAAGAGCATGAATTCCGTGGCTATATCCACCTCAAAACCATCCCTGAAGCCGACCCTGCGCTGATCGAAGAAGCCGGTCGCTACGCCGACCGCCTCAGCGTCAATATCGAGCTGCCCACCCAGCTGGGCCTGCAGACCCTGGCACCGGAAAAGGAAATGGGCTCGATCAAGCAGGCCATGCAGACCATTTACACCGGTCAGCAGACCGTGCTCAACGAGCCGCGTGCGCCGAAATTCACGCCCGCCGGGCAAAGCACGCAGATGATTGTGGGCGCTGACGAAACCGATGACAGCACCATCCTGCACACCGCCGAATCGCTGTACGGCGATTTCCGCCTCAAGCGCGTCTACTACTCGGCGTTCAGCCCGATTCCGAACAGCCCGAAGAGCGTGCCCCACGCTGCGCCGCCACTGATGCGCGAGCACCGCTTGTATCAGGCTGATTTCCTGCTGCGCAGCTATGGCTACAGCGCGAACGAACTGCTGCAAGGCCCCGGTCATCTGGCCCTGGACATCGATCCGAAACTCGCCTGGGCGCTGGAACATCGCGACATCTTCCCGCTGGACCTCAACCGCGCGGAGCCGGCGATGATCGCGCGAATCCCCGGCATCGGCATTCGCACCACCAAGCGTCTGGTCGAACTGCGCCGCCAACGTCGCATTCGTTATGAAGACCTGACCCGGCTGCGCTGTGTGCTGGCCAAGGCCAAGCCGTTCATCATTACCAGCGACTACCATCCGCGTCAGGCCGAGAGCTCGAGCATCGATTTACGCGAGCAACTGCGCGACAAACCGCAGCCGCAACAAATGGCGCTGTGGGGATGATCATTCTTGATTGCGCCGACTCATTCGACACCTGGCGGCAGCAGGCGCGCTGGCTGCTCAGCCACCAGATCAACCCGGACCAGGTGAGCTGGAGCGTGCAGCAGGACGCCGACCTCTTCGCCAGCGACGCCGATTACCCGGACGAGCCCGGCCCGTTTCGCGCGCGCATTCCCCTTGAATTGCTGGAACTGCTGCAGAACGCCGCGCAGTTCTGCGGCGACCAGCGCTGGACGCTGCTCTACGAAGTGCTCTGGCGGGTCAGTCACGGTGATCGCACGGCCATGCTGGCCGGCGACAAACTGGGCAGCGAACTGCACCGGCGCTTGAAACAGGTCAGCCGCGAAGCCCATCACCTGCACGCGTTCCTGCGCTTCGTGGCGCTGCCGGTGATCGACAATGCCGAAGACGTCGCGGCCAAGGCAGCGTTGCTGGAGATGTCTTGCCTGCCGGAATACGTCGCGTGGCACGAGCCCGCCCATGACATTCTGCGCACCGCCAGCGAGCACTTCATCGGGCGCATGGGCCGTCATCGGTGGATGATCGCAACGCCCAAAGACGGCGTGTTCTATGACGGCAAGCATCTGATTCATCAGCCTGAATGCCCGGAGGCGTGGCAATCCCTGGCACGCAATGCCGATGATCCCCACGGCAATCTGTGGCTGACCTACTACAGCCACATCTTCAATCCGGCGCGGCTGAATCCGAAAGTCATGCAGGGACACCTACCGGCGCGGTTCTGGAAGAATCTGCCTGAGGGGCCGTTGATTCCGGCATTGATCAGCGAGGCGCGTACCGGCGGGCAGCGTGATGGTCAGGCGCGGGAGATTGCCGAGCGGCGCGGCAAAGTGATTCGGGGCAAACCGGCGGGGGCCTCACCCGCTTCAGAAGCCCCTTAAGCTGCGCGAGTCGGTCTGAGGTTTCCGCGCAGCGTTATTGATCGAGGCTGCTGACGGGATCAAATTCACGATGGGCGGCGGTCTGCATCCCGGCGGTGCCGAGGGGCGTACCCAACGCAGTGCCGAAAAAGCGCACGGCTTCGGTGCTCAGGTCGCGGTGAATGCTTTCTCGGTTGACGCCGATGGCATCGGTACACAGGCCCGGTTGAGTGGCCCGCTGCTCGTCGTCACAGGGCGCCATAAACACAAAGTGTCCTGCGCCGGCAAACAACTTGAAATCCGAGACATCGGGGAGCTTGCGGGCCAATGCTTCAGCGTTCTTGTCGATGGCGAGCAATTCGTCGCCGTCGCCGCTGTACAGCAACACCGGCACGTGCACCTCAGCCAAGGTCTGCCGACCGAACATCAACCCCAGCGGCGCCATGAGCATCAAGGCCCCCACGCGGGGATCGGCTTGGGCGTGCAGGTCGTCACGGTCTGCCACCAGTTCGCCTTGGGTTTTGCAGGCGTCACGGTCCTGGGGGCGCTCGGTGCAGTAATGGCGCAGACGCTGCAGATCAGGCTGGGCGCCGGCGAGGATTAACGCCGTTTCGCCGCCCGCCGAATAACCGATCACCCCCACCCGACGCGCGCTGATGTACGGCGACAGCATCGGGTCGATCAGCGCGGCACTGATGGCTTCGGAGATTTGCAGCGGGCGACCATAAAGATTGCTCAGGCTGCCCAGGCGGCTGTGGTCCATGTAGTTGTCGCCCGGATGAAACACTGCCACGACGACAAAGCCCTTGCGCGCCAATGACGTCGCGAGGTCGTGCTGCGCCAGCGGCGTGCCGGTGTTGCCGTGGGACAGCATCAGCAGCGGGAAACGACCCATGGCAATGGTGGCGTCTTCCGACGCTTCAATCGGATACCCCTGAACGCGGGTGACGTGCTCATCGTCGGTGGACGGGTAAAAGGCATAGGCGTGCATGGGCCGGGAATCCAGCGGATCGAGAAACGTCAGCTCGTGAAAGCCCACGCTCCAGCTCTGCAGCTCACTGGCCTGCACCGAAATCAGGCTGCCCAGCAGGCTGATCATCATCACTGCACAAAGACGCATCATTGCAATGCCCCTCACCTTATCAATCCATCCCTGCCGATTCAGACGCTCAAGGCCTGAGGGCCCGTAAAAACGGCGTCTGTCGCTATCTGACCCGCGGGGTTCGATAACATTCCGAAACGTTTGAGGATCAAGGGTGCACAAGGCGGGCCAAGCTCGATGAATGAAAGACAGCGGCCGCCGTTTGACGCAGAACAGACCGATTGGGCCGGCATTCTACGGTGCTGCAACGAGATTACGCGCAAAGATCTCATAAAGCCTGTCGCGGGGCTGAATGACAGGACGCAAAAGCCGAGGGGGACAAAGCCGAGGGTTTACCTGACCGGGAAGGTCGCGTGTATCCCTGCGAGTTCAAAGGCCGAGGGGACAAACCGAGGGGGACTGATTTATTTACAGCGCTTCACCGTAAATCAATCTGTCCCCTCGGCTGCTGAGGGTTTACCGACCGGGAAGGTCGCGTGTATCCCTGCGGGTTGGTCGGGTCAGGCGAACAGCGTTTCGCTGATGTTCTTTTGCGCGGCGGCCATGGCAGCGGCGCGCGGCTCCTCACCATAAGCCAGGCCTTCGGCCACAACGAATTGCAGGTCGGTGACGCCGATGAAACCGAACACCACCTTGAGCAAGTCATCATGGCCTACGCCGCTCGGCAGGCCCTGATGCAGACCGCCAGTGGTCGAAACGACGATCACTTTCTTGCCCTTGCACAGACCTTCCGGGCCCGCTTCGGTGTAACGGAACGTGCGGCCGGCCACACAGATCCGGTCGATCCACGCCTTCAACTGGCTCGGGATGCTGAAGTTGTACATCGGCGCGCCGATGACCACCACGTCCGCCGACAGAAACTCCGCCAGCGTCGCTTCGTTGGTCTCCACGTCCAGCGTCTGCGCCGCATCGCGGCCCTCCACCGGCGTCCCCGCAGCAGCCAGCGTCGCGCCGGAGAAATGACTGAGTGGCTCATTCGCCAGATCGCGGTACACCACCTGAGTGTCCGGGGCAGAAGCGGTGAAAGCCTCCACAACACTGCGGCTCAACTGACGCGAAGCGGAGTGATCGCCGAGGATGCTGGAATCGATGTGCAAGAGTTTCATAAAGTGCTCCCAAGGTGAGAATCGCCGCCTGGCGATCAAGTGGCGTCATCCTACCTTGCGAGGTAATAAGTGATTAGAGGGTGCAAATGCATTAGATCGTCTCACATACAGGACAATCAAAAGATGGAGCATCGATGCTGGTTTAAAGAATGCTAAAAAACCTGACATTCATAGTGTTCACACCGGCCCCTTCCCGGCTAAAGCCGGTCCCACAAACACCGCGCGCATTCAGTAGATCCGGCTTTAGCCGGGAATGGACGCAGAGCGTCCCAGGATGCATACCCGCGCAGAGCGTGGGCACGATCAATAACTCACACTGTGGAGCCGACTTGCGGGCGAACGCGTCTATCTAGCCGATGCAATTTTGGATGACCCACCTCGTTCGCCAGCAAGCCGGCTCCTACAGAGGAATGGAGTCAGCCAGCAAAAGCCCGGCAGCCGTCAGTAGGACCGGCTTCAGCCGGGAAGCTGTTGATCTGCTTTTGATCTTGATCTTCATACACAAAAAGGCCAGACGCCGCAGAACGCGACTTGGGTGCAGGCTGAACGCAGGTCTCGCGCAGTGGGCCGAGCGGCAC
>LIDZ01011689.1_pt7 | contig 25240 bp, 22 predicted proteins | sample 644651 | NCBI WGS metagenome assembly LIDZ01 (sample SAMN03856242, study PRJNA289617) | food metagenome | isolation source: wine grapes on drying loft during traditional withering process | host: Vitis vinifera cv. Corvina | place: Italy: Gargagnago di S. Ambrogio di Valpolicella | collected 2014-01 | reverse complement strand
ACCTGGCCCTGCAGAAATTCGGCGCGCGCATCTGGATTGCACGCATCATGATCACCTGGGGGCTGATTTCCGCTGGTACGGCTTTTGTGCAGGGCGCCAACTCGCTATACGTCATGCGCTTTCTGCTGGGCGCTGCCGAGGCGGGTTTTTTCCCCGGCGTGCTGCTGTACATGACTTACTGGCTGCCTTCGGCCTATCGCGCACGTATGGTGGCGATCTTCATGGTCGCTATTCCGGGTGCAAACTTTCTGGGCTCACCGCTTTCGGGCTACCTGCTGACACTGGACGGCTGGATGGGCATGAGGGGCTGGCACTGGCTGTTCATTCTTGAGGGGATCCCCGCAGTACTGCTGGGTATCGCCTGCCTTTTCATCCTGACGGACCGCCCGACCCAGGCTCGTTGGCTGGATGACGAGCAACGCACCTGGCTGGTCAACAAGCTGGACGAAGAGCGCAAGCTCAAGACCAACATCGGCCATATCTCGCTGTGGAAGCTGCTCAAGCACAAGGATATATGGGTCATGGCGCTTATCTATTCAGGCGCGTCTGCAGCAGGCAGCACCATGAGCGTATGGGCACCGCAGCTGTTGAAAAGCTTTGGCCTGAGCAATCTTGAGATCGGCTTCGTCAATGCCATCCCCTACGGTATTGCATCGGTTGCCATGATCATCTGGGGGCGCAGCTCGGACCGCAGCAATGAACGTCGCTGGCACACCTCCGCCACCTTGTTTTTGATCACGGCGGGTCTGCTGCTGGCGCTGGTCACGTCCTCTTTACCCGCCACTGTCGTGATGCTGACCATGGTGCTCATCGGTGCCTACTCGATGAAAGGTCCGTTCTGGGCTCTGGTGTCCAACTGGCTTTCGAGCAGCACGGCCGCCGCCGGACTGGCGGCTATCGGCGCCCTGGCGAATCTGATCGGAGGCGGGATCATGGTCAACGCTTATGGCGCTATCCATCAGGCCACGGGGAGTTATGCGATCGCTCTGCTGCCTCTGGCCGCGCTGTGCACGGCCGGCGCAATCGCCGTGCTGGTAATGGGCAGAAGCCGCAAACGTGAAGCGCTTGAGGATGCCAAATCCGTAGAGGTCAGTTGAGGCGCGGTAATTACGATTTGAAACGCTGCCTTGTGCAGCGCTTCAAGTCGGCTGTTTATGGAAACTCCGCGCTGCCTCCGGACTCAGACCGCTTCGTCAACTGCCTGCGCACGGTGTGCCACCTTCTCCTCGCCAAAGCTCTTCCCCCCAAGGCTGCGCGTCAGGTCGTCAGCCACCTCGATGAAGATGGAGCGGATCGCTTTTGCGTAGTCGGCGGTCAGCCGCATCGACGGGCCCGAAAGCACCAGTGCTCCGATGTTTTCATGCAGCGGGCCAAAAATGGGCAACGCCATTGAGGCCGCGTGCGGATCCGTCGCGCCGCTCGAGTAAAAAGGCTCCAGCCCGCCCTTTGCACGGGCATACGGGGTACGCAATGCTTCGGCACTCGCCGCACCGTCCATGGGGCGCATGTCTCCAGGCTGCATGTGCAAACGCAGCCGGTGAGGAGAGTTGACCCGGTACTGGCACAACCGATAGGCACCGTGTTTCACGTAAAAAGAGGCCGTCTCGCCGGTTTCTCCGGTCAGTTTGTGCAGCCTTGGCAACACATGCCGTTCAAGATCCAGAGCATCCTGATAGACCGCATTGAGGCGCATGACCTCGCTTGCGAGCATATAGCGACCGTCTGCAAGTCGATTGACGAAACCATAGGTTTCCAGGGAAACCATCAAACGCATGATCGTGCTTTTGATCAGTCCGGTGCGCTCGACCAGTTCCACAAGGCTCAAGGCCGAGTCTCCGATCTGAAATGAAGACAGAACAGTGAGCACCCTATCCGCTGATGCGACTCCATTCACGGCGGGACGTGGACGCGTTTTGACCATCATTAACTCCTGTGCGGCAGATTGCAGCATGAACCTCGAACTCGCGGCATTATCCGTTAGCTGAAAACGGATAGCCACGAAACCCTTGGTATTAGCCACGCTGCTCAAGCCAAAAAAACGCCGCCGGCCCAACGTCGGTTTTACTGCTTCAAACGCCAAACACCCTCCACCTGGTGCGCCAGACCTCGCTCGCCCAATGATTCGATGTATTTCTGCATGCCCTTTTCGCCACGTTTTTGCAGCAGGCGGATGGCCCTCGGCAATAAATTGGGGAACAGCATGGCCAGACTGGACGCCCAGGACTCACTCGGTTTCGGTGATCGCTCCAGGCAAGGCTTGTCGAGCATCAGCATTACCTGACGTGCGACATCATCCGGCGATTGCGGCGGCGCGATGAACTGCAAGGCGTTGCCGCCTTCAATGGCTTCCTTGCGCAACATTTGTGTGTCTGTCGCAGTGGGCAGGATCGAGCCGACCTTGATGCCCTTCCCGGCCAGATCCAGCCCGATCGACAGCATGGCGCCACGCAGGCCGAACTTGCTGGCGCAATAGATGGGAGATTCCGGCGTGGGAAATACACCGCCCAGCGAAACCGTGGAAATGATCCGCGCGTCAGCCGAGCGCTTGAGCAAAGGGATGGCGAGACGCGTGAGAATCAAGGGTGCAACGAGATTGATATTGAGCTCTCGGCTGATGCTGTCCACCGAGCGCGTATCGAACGCTTCGACCACCGCGATGGCGGCATTATTGATCAGCACGTCCAGTCGGCCAAACTCTGCGTCTATATATGCCATCAGATCAGCCAGGCCCTGCTGATCGGTCAGATCAACCACATAGGGATAAGCGCCTTCCCCCAGTTTTTCTGCCAGCGAACACAATTGTTTTTCGTCGATATCAGCAAGGACCAGTTGCATCCCCCGACGGATCAGTTGGGCGCAGATTGCCTGCCCTATGCCACCGGCCGCACCGGTAATCAGGACAACTGTTTTCATGAGCATGTCTCCTGAATGGCGGTCGGTTGCTGGTGCAGCGGCGCAGCCACATAGCCGGCGCCTCTGCGTAGACTGCTGTAGTAGCCTTCCTCGACCACTGGCCAGCCCAGCTCATGACACAGCTTGCGCAGGTATTTCTTGAGCGTGTGAGCCTCCAGGTACACCTCATGGCGTTGGGATTTGACGAACGTGATCCCCCCTGAAAGATCCGGGTCGTCAGACGCAATCAACCGATCAAATTGACCAGCTCTGGCTTTTTGCTGCAATTGGTCGCGCAAATAACAGGCCACCGCGTGGGCCTCGCTGTCGAACAGCTTGTAGGCGCTGGAGTTGGTTTCGACGTACCCGATGCCAAACAGGTTGTGGTGCTCGCGGCTGAAAATCGACAGGTACAACCGGGGCCGGCCGCCTTTCCACTCGAAATAGTTCACGGCGTATTTGCAGCTCCATTTATAACCGGTGGCGTAAAGCACCAGATCCAGCGCCTCGCGTGTACCATCCTTGAACACCACGTACTGCCCCTCATAGTGCGAAACGTCCGGTTTGACCTGAATATCACCGTGCTGCAAACAGTGCAGCAACTGGGTGTTGAGCAACGGGTGGCTTTCAAACAGCCTATGATCAGGTCTGGGCAATCCAAAACGCTGCGTGTCGCCATTGATCACGCGCAGAATCGCCTGAAATATCGGCCGCGCGAGCCACATTGGCAGTTGCGGCCCCTTTTCGCCGAACTCATCAACCGGCATTCCGAACAGATGCTTGGGGATGAAGTGATAGCCGCGGCGCATGCTGATAAAGGCTTTATCCGCATGCCTGGCGGCGTCACAGGCAATATCTGCACCTGAGTTGCCCGCCCCGATAACCATCACCCGTTTGCCCTTGAATTCGTCGGCATGCTTGTAGGTCACCGAGTGCCTGATGGAGCCTTCGAACTGACCTTTCACCTCGGGCATGTTCGGGTCCCAGTTGCACCCTGTGGCGCACACAACCGCGCGATAGCGGCGTCGTTCACCGTTGGCCAGTGTCACCAGCCAGCGTCCGTTTTCTTCCTTTTCGACATTGTCGACGGCGGTGTTGAAGCGGATTTTGCCGTACAGGTCGAACGCCATCGCAAAGGAGCGAACGTACTCGAAAATCTGCCGATTGCTCGGGTAGTCGGGAAAGTGCGCAGGCATCGGGTAATCAATGAAGCCTGACTGATCGCGCGAGGAAATAAAGTGCGCCGACTGGTACATCGGCGTTCCTGGGTTATTGATATCCCAGACACCACCCACTTCACTGTGTCGCTCGAACTGTTCGTAATCGAGTCCCTGGCGCTTGAGCGCCCTGGCCATGCAAAGCCCGCCAGGTCCGCTTCCGATAATGCATACCGCGTCGGCGCAATCGTGGATCTTGTTGTCGTTGCTCACTTTGTATTCCTCGGGTTCTACAGCGAGAACCCTAAGTTAGCCAAGGAGCCATAGCGCTAGCAGGGGGATTATGGACGTTAAAGGGGGTGGTAACGGACTTGTTCTACAAGCACTTCTGGCCGATGAAAAATGAGCGACTGCATGGACGTTTCAGCTGTTTTTTCAGGCATGCTGTGACTCGATAAAACAAAAATACCTGCATGTGAAAGGTCCGGATCAACATGAAACTCATTGCCGACCCACTGTTCTCCGAAGCCTCTGCCCCGCCACAGATCTCGCGCATGCTCCTGCAGTACGCGATCGATCGTGGTGTCAATACCCAGTGGCTATGCCGTGGTCTGGGTTTCGCTCCTGATGACTTGAAGAAATCAGGCTATTTACTGTCGCATCGGCAAAGCAACCTGCTGGTGCGCCGGACCCTCTCGGAACTGGGTGATGGTGGTTTGGGCTTGTCGGTCGGCGAGCGCCAGACGGCAGTGTCATGGGGTATTGTCGGGCTGGGCATGCAGGCCAGCCCGACGCTGGGCGATGCGCTCAATCTGGCCATCCGTTATCAGAAACACGCCGGCGCCCTGCTCTCCCATCGTATGGAGTTTCACGACGGCCGTTGTCTGACGTATATCGTGCCGCAGTTCTTCGACCCCGATGTAATCGGTTTCTATCTGGAAGAGGCATTCGCCAGCGCGATGGCTATCGTTCGGCACCTGAGTGGCCGTCATGACCTGGTTGCCAGTCGTCTCGAACTGGAATACCCGGCACCCGAACACGCGCATCGGTACAAGGACGTGTTCCGCTGCCCTGTGGTGTTTGCCGGTACGCATAATCTGATCGAGTTCGACGCTTGCTGGCTGGAAACGCCATTGGTTACGCGCGACGATTTCGTTGCAGCCGAGGTGGCCGAGTTGCTGGACAGCGCAAATTGGGAAGACAAAGGCACGTCTGATCTGGTCGAAACCGTGCAACGGGAAATACGCAAGCGGCTCTGCGCGCCGCCTTCACTCAATGAACTCGCGCAGCAACTCAATATAGGCGAGCGCACCTTGAGGCGGCGTCTGGATGAAGCCGGACAGTCTTATCAGGGCGTCATCGATTCACTGCGCAGGGCAAGGGCACTGTCATTGTTGAGTCACCGCGAAACGAAGCTGATCGACGTGGCCAGCGAAACCGGCTTCAGCGATATTCGTGACTTTCGCCGGGCGTTCAAGCGCTGGACCGGGGTCACGCCGCGAGAGGCCAGGCAAGAGATGCAGCAGTTCCGTAAAGATATCCAGCGCCCGACATTGCCCTGAGTTTCGTGTAATAAGCAGCCTGCAGCGGATTATCGAAAGTCCATCGACGCCCCCTTTTACGTCCGGTTCAGCCCTGATTGTTCTGTAACCGATTGTTTAACGTAGCCCCTGCTCTGCATGAACAATCAAACAAGAGATGGGCTGCCATGACTGATCGAGTCCTTGTTACCGGAGGTGGCGGGTTCGTTGCCTGTCACCTGATTCAGCAATTGCTCGCCAGCGGTATTACCGTCAATACCACCGTGCGCAATCTCGCCAACGAGGCAAAAGTGCTGCCTTTGCGGACGCTGCAAAAGCAGTATCCGGGCAGGCTTTATCTGTTCGAGGCAGACCTTCTGACAGAAGGCGCGTTTGATGCGCCCATGCGCGACTGCAGCGTGGTCCATCACGTAGCGTCACCTTTCCTGCTGCCCGAGAAAATAAAAGATGGGCGCCGGGAGATGCTCGAGCCCGCACTGCTGGGCACCCGGAATGTCCTGCGCAGCGTCGATAAAACTCCCAGCGTGACGCGTGTGGTAATGACGTCTACAGTCGGGGCAATTTTCGGTGACTACATCGATGTCCTGCACATGAGGAACAAAACCCTTACCGAGGAGTATTTCAATACCAGCAGCACACTCGACACCAACCCCTACCATTACGCCAAGGTCGAAGCCGAGAAAGAGGCGTGGCGGATCTGCGAAGCACAGAGTCGCTGGAGCCTGGTGACGATCAATCCAGGCATGATTCTGGGCCCTTCTCTGACGCCGGCCTCGGAGTCCGGAAGCCTATTCCTGCTGGACGAAATGTTCCGTGGCTACTTCTTTTACGGAATGCCCGACCTGAGCCTGACGACTGTCGACGTCCGGGATGTTGCGGCAGCCCATATCACCGCAGCCAACAAGGCTGATGCCCACGGACGCTACATCCTTGCCGAGCAACGAATGATCTCTTTCGTGGAGATCGCTGGCATTGTACGGCGCCTGCATCGACGTCCCTGGCTACTGCCGCGCTACCAGATCCCCAATGTGCTCGTGCGCGTGATCGGTCCGTTGTTCGGGCTCACTCAGGCTTACCTGAGCAAGCATCTGGGCATTCGTTTCAGCGTGGACAACCAGCGCAGCGTGAATGATCTGGGTGTCAGGTATCGCTCGATCACCGAAACGCTGACCGATCACTATCGCTGCTGGGAAGCGCAGCGCCAGCTGAAAGGTCAGGCGGCCCGAAACCGTTAGGTTGCACCTGATGTGTAAACGGAATGGAACATGCATGGTTTTTTGCCATCATGTTTCACCCGAGGTATTCCCATGCGCCATCTCGATACCGATTGCCTTGCCGCTTTTGTTGCTGTCATCGACTGCGGCGGGTTTACCACTGCTGGAGAGCGTATCGGCAAGACACAGGCAGCGGTAAGCCTGATGCTGGGACGACTGGAGGCCAGGGTCGGGCGCAAGCTGCTCGAGCGCTCTCGCCGTGGCGTGACGTTGACGGAGCATGGCGAAAGGCTGATCGGCTATGCCCGGCGCATCCAGATGCTTGAGGATGAGGCACTTGCCGCGCTGGATTGCGGGCAGGAGGCTACCCGTGTCCGTATCGGCATGCCGGATGACTACCTGGAATCACTGGGGTGCGAGCTGATGCAGGCGTTCGCCCTGCGCCACCCGCATCTGCAGGTGGAAATCATCTGTGATTTTTCTTCTCGCCTCGAGGCGATGATTACGGAAGGTAGTATCGACCTGGCGATCATCACCCGCGCCAACGCCAAGGTACAGGGTGAGTTACTCCGGTGCGAGCCGATGTTGTGGTGCGCAGCGCCGGGGCATTTTCCCGAGCAGCAGAAGGTCCTGCCGCTGTCATTGTTTACCGACAGCTGCCGGGCGCGTCCGCAGATCATCGAGGCCCTTGATCTGCTCGGCACACCCTGGCGGGTAATCAGTTCTTCATCCCATCTCCCGGGCGTCATGCACTCGGTTCGATTGGGCACCTCGGTGACGGTATTGCCCGCCTCAGTCGTGCCCTCCGGTTGGCGCATTCTGCACTGCGAGCAATTGCCCGAGCTGCCGAGCATCGAGCTGGAGCTTGTGGTGCCCGAACATGCCCTGCTGAACACGCGCCGCCTGGCACATTTCGTTCGTGACTGCTTCAAGGCCGAAAGCCTTTCGGAAAACAGCTCGCAAATCACTTCCAAAGGCACGATTCAAAGCGAAGCGATGGCCGCCTTGTAGCCTTCCAGCAAGGCCTGCAATGCCTGCTCCTGATGGGCAAAGGTCAGGTAGGTGCGGCCAAAGGCAAACGGCATGCTCATGACCCTTTCCCGACGTAGCGCCCTGTGCAAGGCCAGCGTCCAGTGGCTGTCAGCCATTTGCGCTGCATCGGCGTAGTCTTTGGGCGGGACTGCCGACGGCCATAAGGTGAACACCGACCCGTAACCTGTGCTGCTTACCTCCATGCCCTTGTTGGCAAAGGCTGCCACCAGTTGCGCGCGCAACTGGTCGCCGCGTCTCAGCAGTGCGGGATAGTCCGCAGTGGCCAGTTGCTTAAGGGTTGCCAGTACTGCGGCGCAGGCTGGCGGCGCTCCGCTGTAAGTACCGGCACGGACGATTTTCCCCTGTTCGAACAGCCCCATGTATTCGGGCTTTCCGACCAGTGCAGCGACTGGAATACCACTGCCGATGGCCTTGCCGACCGTGGCGAGGTCGGCCTCGGCACCCAGCAACGTGCCGGTCAGCCCGGGGCACAGGCGCAGCCCCATCAGCACTTCATCCAGGATAATGAGCGCACCGTTGCGGTGGGCCAGATCGCTGAGGTGCTTCAAGTACCCGGCTGCAGGCTCGATGCAGCCCGCGTTGGCCAGCACCGGTTCCAGCACCAGAGCGGCAATGTCGTGGTAGTCGCGAAACAGCTGTTCGGCGTCGGCAAAATCGTTGTAGCGCAGCAGCAGTACACCGTCCCTTTCCGGACGCTGCGTACCGGCCATCAGGGCCGATGCCTGTCCGGCGTTGCCAAAGGCGACCGAGTCGTACCAGCCGTCATAGCCGGCAGCGAACTTGACGATACGCTGGCGACCCGTCGCGACCCGGGCAGTCCGGCAGGCCAGGTGCACCGCTTCGCTTCCGGTATTGACGAATATCACCTGGCTGAGATCGCCGGTGAACGCTGCCAGCGCCGCCGCAGCCTCCTCCTCGTCTGCGTGGGCGAAGGACGGCATCGGGCCGTTGATCATCGCAGCACTGGCAGCAGCCATGACCTGCGTCTGGGCATGACCGAGCATGGTCGCGCCAAAGCCCATTGCCGTGTCCACGTAGCGCACACCCTCGCTGTCCCATAGCCATGGGCCGCTGGAACGCGTGACGTTGAAGACCTGACCATCGATTTCAGGCAAAGCGCGGCCGCCGCTGGAAATTCCACCGATCAAATGTTTCATCTTTTTTCTCAGGAAATGGGAGGGATCAATAGCCCATGACGCGGGGCAACCATTGGGTCAGATTCGGGAAAAACACGAGCAAGGCGATGGCAAATGCCGTAGCGATCCAGAACGGTATCAATCGTCGTGAAACGGAGCCGATATCGATACGCCCGACATTGCACACCACAAAGATGTTGGTTCCGATAGGCGGAGTGAACAGCCCCCAGCCCAGGGTCATGGTGAAGATCAGGCCGATCTGGTAGGGCTCGAAGCCTGCAGCCTTGGCGACGGGGACCAGAATCGGGGCCAGGATGATCATTGCCGGGCCCAGGTCCAGCCAGAAACCAACGACCTTGAGCACCAGGATCACCAGCAATATGGTGATCAGCGGACCCGTATGCAGGCCGACGATCCAGGTCGCCACAGTATGGGGCACCAGTTCGAAGGTCAGAATCCAGCCAAACGGCATCGCCACGGCCATGATGATCATCACCGAGCCAGTGGTGGTCACCGCTTCGGTCACGGCCGGGAACAGGTCACGCCAACGCAACTGGCGGTAGACGATGGTGCCGACCAACAGCGCATAAATAACCGACAACGAGGCTGCTTCGGTGGCCGTGGCAAAGCCGGTCACTATCGTCCCCAGCACCATGAACGGCATCAGCAATGCAGGCAGCGCGCCAGCGGTATCACGCAGGAACAGGCCCCAGTCCATCTTGCCTTCGGCTTTTGGAAAGCCCTCGCGAACCCCGACGATGTAAGCGGTCATCATGAAGACTGCGGCGAGCATCAGGCCGGGGATCACGCCGGCCATGAACAGACCACCGATAGACGTATTGGTCAGCACGCCGAACATGATCAGGATGACACTCGGTGGCACGATAATACCCAGCGTTCCGGAAGCAGCGGTGACTGCCGCGGCGAAGGCACGTGGGTAGCCACGCGCTTCCATCACCGGAATCATGACCTTGGCAACGGTGCCGGTATCGGCCGTGGCCGAGCCGGTCAGACCGCCATAGACGAACGCAGTGGCCACGTTCACCAGCCCGAGTCCACCACGCAGACGTCCAAAACAGTGCTCTGCCACACGCATGATGCGCAGCGTGAGGCCACCACGGTTCATCAACTCTCCGGCCAGCAGAAACAACGGAATCGAGGCCAGGGTGGACGAGTCCGCCCCGCGCAGTGTCTGCTGGGCGAGCCAGGCCATCGGCATGTGCAGATCGCCCCACAGCAGGGCCGCGATACTGCCACCGGCCATCGCCCAGACAACTGGCAGGCCAGCCATCAACAAACAGAAAAACGCCAGAAAAAGAATCAGCACGGTCATGGGCGTACTCCGTTGCGAATCAGGCGTGTCAGGCGAACCACCGCCAGTAGCGCCAGCATTGCAGCGGCGCTGATCAGCGCCAGTGAACTCAGCCCGGCCGGCCAGCGCAGCACCGGGGTCGGCATCCAGCCTGTGCGTGAAATGAACGCAACACCGCTGCTCAGCAGCCACGCGCTGATACCCAGCAAAGCCACGCTGGCAAAGGCATCAAGAGCCTTTTGCAGAGCGGCCGGCAGCATGCCTGCCAGGCCCTGGAATCGCACGTTCTCGTGCCTGATTTCAGCGATCACCGCGCCAATGAATGTCACCCAGATAAACCCGATAGTGGCGATCTCGAACGACCATTCGAAGCCATGCAGATTCAGGTAGCGGGAGAAGACGCCCGCCAGGATGGACAGAAAGGTAACGGCGAACATCAGCGAGCCTAATACGGCCAGGCAGCGTTCGGCCAGGCCGCTGGGTGGTTGGTCGGGATGCGGACTGATAGACATGGCGTCACTCGCCTTGCGCGTCGTGTCGCAGTTGGCTGACGAAGTCTTCGCCCCAGACCTTGCCGAACTGCGTGTAGACCGGATTGCTCAGCTCGCGAAACGGCCGCGGATTGACGTCGTTGAACTTCACGCCCTTGCTCTGCATTTCCTGCTGGATTTTGCTGTACACCGCTTCCAGCTGTGAGCGATACCAGGCTGTGGTGTCTACCACCGCCTTGTCGAGAGCCGCCCGCTCCGTTGTGCTCAGGCTTTCATACTTGTCCTTGTTGATGAACCAGAAGTTTGCCGACCACACGTAGTTCGAGAGCGAGACATACTTGGCGACCTCGTACCACTTCTGATCATGGAAATCGCGCAGTTCGGGCTCGACCCCGTCCACCACGCCCGATTGCAGCGAGGTATAGACCTCACCAAACGGAATCGACTGCCCCAGCCCGCCCAATTGCTTGATGGTTGCCAGAATGACCGGGTTGGGCGGCGTGCGTATTTTCAGGCCGCTGAGGTCCGCAGGCTGCAATATCGGGTGTTTGCTGTTGGCGAACTGACGAAAACCCGAGTCCAGTGCCGAGAGCATGACGAAGCCGTGGTCCTGGCCCATGCTCAGAAATTTCTTGCCGGCTTCGCTATCGAGGTAGGCATGCACGGCGACCGAATCCTCGAACAGAAATGGCAGTGACAATGCATTCAGGCGTGGATCGATGCCGTCGGTCGAGCCGCCCAGGCCAATGTCGATGGCACCGGCGCCGACCGAGTCGACGATAGGCGCTTCGTCGCCCAGTTGGCCGTCCGGATAGACCTGTACGTTCAATTCACCTTTCGTCTCGGCGCTGACCTCGGCGGCAAAACGCGTCATCGCCTGGTTGATCAGACTGTCGGAGCTGGAGGCATGGGCCAGACGCAAGGTCTGCCCGGCCATCGCCAGGTGGGTACCCACGAGAAACGCCAGACCGGCGATGGCCTGAAGTACCACGGTTTTACGAGACAGGAATCTGAGCATGACGGCGAACTCTCGTTGATAGCGTTGAAGCTATTAACCATGAGCCGCTGCTGCAGCGTCAATTGAGAGATGGCTTTTTGCGATTAAGATGCGTAATACATCCATACATATATTTATTTATGGGCACCCTCTCCGCCATCCTGGCGCTCTCAGTCAACTCTGGCCGCTCCACTCAAGTATTGCGATAACCCGGTGATTACAGTCGAGGTGCCAAGCGAAGCCTTCTGCTCACAACTCCAAAAATAGAGCCGCGCCGATGACACTGAAAATATCCTTGCCAGCCTGCCTGGTGCTTAGCTTCATGCCGTTTGTTGCCCACGCAGCAGATGGCCCTCCTCCGCCCTCGGTCAGTCAGCCCAGCGGTATCAATCTGGGCGGCACGAGCTTTTACGACGGTTTTGCCGGACCGCCTGGCCTGACGCACCAGACCTATCTGAAGTTCAGCACGGCAAGCAGCATCAGAACCAACGGCGGCAAGGACAACAGCGCTTTCGACGACCCGAAGATCAATGTTGTCACGATGATCAATCAGTTGAGCTATTACTCGCCGGAGAGCATTGGCGGCGGTGCGCACCTGGGCTGGAGTCTGCTGGTGCCGGTGGTCTCTCTGGACGGTGACTTCGGTGACAACGGTGCCACACTCAAGGACAACGGTGCGGGACTGGGGGACGTAACGGTTGGGCCCCAGGTGCAGTTCGACCCCATAGTCAACGCCCAGGGAAGACCGGTTTTCGTCCAGCGTGTGGCTTTCGATACCATCGTGCCCACGGGCAAATACGACAAGCACAAAGACCTGAACCCTGGCTCCAATCATTTCTCTCTGAACCCCTACTGGGCGGCCACCTGGATGCCTGCGCCGCGCTGGGAAATGAGTTGGCGTCTCAACTACCTGTACAACTTCAAGAACGACGACCCGGCGAGCAGCTCGCAGCAGCTTTTCGACGGACAGGCAGTGCGCAATACGCAGTCAGGCCAGTCTGCGTGGGCCAACTTCACCGCGTCGTATGAAGTGTTCCCCAAGGTTTCCGTCGGCATCAACGGCTACTACTTCAGGCAGATATCGGATGATCAGGTCAACGGCAGCCGCTTGAGCGACTCCCGGGAAAAAGTCCTCGGCATCGGACCTGGTCTGTTCTGGAAAATAAGCGAACCGCAGGCGTTCTGGCTCAATACCTACAAAGAGACCGGCGTCGAGAACCGCTCGCGCGCGGATTACATGGTGCAGGTTCGTTACGTTCACACGTTCTGACCGATGTCCGTGTCCGCCCATGTTCGGTGGGCGGCACTCTTGTAAAGGTGATGCTTGATGAACGCACTCGATTCGATAGACAGCAAACAATCTCTGGCTGCCATCTGCCTGATGATGGTCATTTCTCTGGGTACCCTGCAGATCCAGCCCATTCTGGGGGGCGCGCTGATAGACCAATTGAGGCTGCCGCTGAACGCAATCGGCAGCATTTTCGCTGCGGAGCTGATTGCCATGGCGATAGCCTGCGGGACAAGCGCGATGTTCATGGCGAGCGTGGATCGACGCCACTTCGCGTTGATCGCGCTGGTTGTGCTGGTAGCGGGCAATCTGGCCAGCACTCAACTGCACGGCCACATCGGGCTGCTCATCTGCCGGGTGATCTGCGGCGCGAGCGGCGGTGCAGTCATGGCGGTCGTCTATGCCACCGCAGCGTTGCGTGCTGCCAAGGATGCGACATTCGCCGTCATCAATATCGGCAACCTGCTGTGGGGCATGCTGCTGGTTACCTCGATGCCTTCGATCCTGCAGATGTCCGGCGTAAATGGCGCCTTTTATTTGCTGGCCGCCGTCAGTGCCGTCGCGCTCCTCGCATGTTTCAGAGTGCCGAGACGCTATCCTGAAGCGTGTCGTCAGGCCAATGGTCCGCAACGTCCCTTCGGATGGACGTCGCTGTTGTTGATCATGTTGTTCGCCCTGCTGTTCTTCGGCCATTCCGCACTCTGGGTGTATCAGGAGCGCATCGGTAAAAGCATCGGTCTTGAACCACAGCAGATAGGCGGAATTCTGGGCGGAAGCATCCTCGCCGGTGCCCTCGGGGCCGGTCTTGCGGGCCTGATCGGGCGGCGTCTGGGGCTGCTTTTTCCGCAAGTATTGAGTTTTGGCACAGCGCTGCTGGCGACTCTGGTCATGGTCTATGGCGATACGCCAATCGCTTTCGCCGTCACTGCCTGCCTGATCCACATGGTGTGGTTTTTCAGTCTGCCCTATCTGCTTTCAATGGCGGCTGAGCTGGATCCCTCCGGACGACTGGCCGGGCTGGGCAATGCGGCCATTTTCATCGGCCAGGGCCTGGGACCTTTCGGTGCCGCGCTGGTCGTCGGCGAGGGGCATTTCCGGGCCGTCGGCTGGCTGGCGGGCTCTGCGTACCTGATCGCGCTGATCATTTCGTGCATGGTCGTCGCTCGCGTTCGTCGAGAGATCAAACCCGCCACACCCAGGCTATACCCGCAGTCTGCCTGACTGACCGTGGCCAGAAAAATCAACCAGACAGTAGCGAGATTGACCAATGACCAGCCTATTCCCCCGAACGCCCGAGTTTTCCGGCGCGCTTTACACCCCCAGTCGCGTAGAAGCCGACGTCAATGACCTTGAGATTGAAGGTGTCCTTCCAGACTCGATCTGCGGGACCTTTTATCAGGTCGCCCCTGACCATCAATACCCACCCATGCTCGGCACCGATATCTTTTTCAACGGCGACGGCATGGTCAGTGGCTTTTACTTCGCCGACGGCAAGGTCTCGCTGCGCCGTCGCTATGTAAAAACCGACCGGTTGCTGGCCCAGCGCCGCGAAGGCCGCTCGCTGAATGGTGTGTATCGAAACACCTATACCAATGATCCGCTCGCGGCGCAGAACAACACGACGGCCAATACCACGGTCATGCCGCATAATGGTATGTTGCTGGCCTTCAAGGAAGATGCAATGCCGTGGGCCTTGAACCCGGAAACGCTGGAGACACTGGGCGAGTGGAATTTCGAAGGGCAGATCACATCGGCGACATTCACCGCTCACCCCAAGCTTGATCCGGCAACCGGCAACCTCTTGGCGTTCAGCTACGAAGCCAAGGGCGACGGTACGCCTGACCTGGCCTATTTCGAAATTTCTGCGCAGGGCAAACTGCTCCACGAAATCTGGTTTCAGGCGCCCTACGCAGCCATGGTTCATGACTTTGCGGTCACCGAGCACTATGTGGTATTCCCGCTGATCCCGCTGACGGTCGACGTGGAACGGATGAAGAAAGGCGGCCCCCACTTCCAGTGGCAGCCCGATCTTCCGCAACTTTTTGCCGTACTGCCTCGCGATGGTCAAGCCAGCGATGTTCGCTGGTTCAGAGGGCCCACCCAGGGATTTCAAGGCCATACCCTCAATGCATTCGACGAAGACGGAAAAGTCTATGTCGATATGCCGGTCACAGGCGGCAACATCTTCTACTTTTTCCCTCAGGCTGATGGCTACGTTCCACCGCCAGAGACCCTGGCGGCGAGTCTGATGCGCTGGACCTTCGATCTGAACAGCCCCTGCGAAGATGTCCAGCCACAGCCGCTGAACGATTACCCGTGCGAGTTCCCCAGGTGTGACGACCGCTATATCGGCCGTAAATATGAGCACGGCATACTGCTGGCCTTCGATCCAGAGCGCCCGTACAACGCTTCGAATGGACCGATGCCCTTTCAGTTCTTCAATCTGCTGGCTCACCTGAACCTGACAACGGGCGTGACCGATGCGTGGTTTCCCGGCGACAGCGGATGCTTTCAGGAACCGATCTTCATTCCCCGTTCGCCTCACGCGGATGAAGCAGATGGTTATGTCGTCGCCCTGCTCAACCTCATCGCCGAGGCACGCAACGAGCTGGTGGTTCTGGACACCCGTGACATGCAAGGCGGGCCGATTGCGCGGATCCGGATTCCGTTCCGTATGCGCATGTCGCTGCATGGGTGCTGGGTGCCAGGTTGAAATTGGCGCGTGACGGCCGCCGGGCCATGACGGCGTTCCTCAACGCCGTATAGATGTTCGCGCTTGTCGCTATCAGCCTCCTTGCTGAGGCGCGCGCCTGCGTGAGCGTTTCATGGCTGGAAACCGAGCATCAGGGTTTTTAATGCTTATGTCTAAATACAGGATTTATACAAAAATCCCACTTTACAGGATTTAATTGCAGGTCTAGATTGAGACTCATTGCAGCACAGGCATCCATCTATCAAGGAGACTCCATGAAACTCGCGAGCTTTATTGTTCAAGGTCGCAACACTTACGGCATCGTCGAAGGCGACCAGGTGATTGATCTGGAGACGCTCAAGCCGTCTTTGGGGAGTGATCTCAAGCAAGCCATCGCCAATGGCCACTTGTGCGAGCTCGACAGTGTCAGGCTGGAGGGTCTTCCGCGCATTCCGTTGACAGCGGTGATGTTCCTGCCGGTTATTCCTAATCCCGGCAAAGTGCTGTGCATTGGCATCAACTACGCCACGCATGTGCGGGAAACCGGCCGCGAGACACCCACCTACCCAATGATTTTCACGCGTTTCGCTGACAGTCAGACTGCGCATCTGCAAGCCATCGTCCGCCCCAAGGCGTCACACAAGCTGGATTTTGAAGGCGAGCTGGCCATCGTTATCGGGAAAACAGCGCGTCATATCGGGCAGGCCGATGCGCTCGACTACGTTGCCGGATATGCCTGCTACAACGACGGCAGTGTCCGTGACTGGCAGAAGCACACCATTCAGTTCATTCCAGGCAAGAATTTTCCCCGGACCGGGAGTTTCGGTCCCTGGCTGGTCACCCGCGATGAGATCGGTGATCCACAGAATCTGGAGCTGACTACCCGTCTGAACGGTGAAGTCATGCAACACACCCACACCAGCGACATGATTTTCGATGTGCGCAAGCTGATCGAGTATTGCTCCACCTTCACCGAATTGGCTCCCGGCGACGTAATTGTCAGTGGCACCACAGGAGGCGTTGGTGCGTTCCGTGAGCCGCCGGTCTGGATGAAACCTGGTGATGAGGTGGAAATCGAGATTTCCGGAATCGGTGTTCTGTGCAACAGCATTGTGGATGAGCAATAAGCCATGAGTTCAGCCGAACCACTAGCTGATCAGAATGCCGACGCCAAAGGCTCAAGCCTTGAGCGCATGCTGCGGGTGCTCGATCTGTTTACCGAAGAGAGCCCGATCTGGGCGGTCGACGACATGGGTGTCGCATTGGGCTTTACCCGTTCGACCATCTACCGCTATGTGCGTGAACTGGCTGAAGCAAACCTGTTGTTTCAGGTCGAGGCCGGGCGTTACGCGCTGGGTGCACGAATCATTACCTGGGATCGTCAGTTGCGACTCAGCGATCCTCTGGTGCGTGCAGCGCAATCGCTGCAAACCACATTTCCGCGCTGGAGCGAACGGCAGGTCTGGCTGATCTGCCGACTGTTCAAGGATCAGGTCGTCTGCATTCACCAGTACGGCGAGCTGTTCAGCGAAGTCAGTTACGCGCGAGGCACACCGCGACCGTTGTTTCTGGGCGCGACCTCCAAGGCCATTCTCGCCAACATGACATCGCGCCAGCATAGCCAGCTGTTTCTGGAGAAACCGGAGCAGGTACGCGCCAGCAACCTCGGCCAGACCTGGGAAGCGTTTCGCCGTTCGCTGCAGCAACTGCGTCGTCAGGGCTATGTCGCCAGCGCAGCCGAGGTGGATGCAGGTGTCTACGGCCTCGCTGCACCGGTCTTCGACGGCGATGGCAAAGTCGTCGGCAGCATCAGCTGCGTACGCCCGGTTGAGGAACGCGACAGCGATCTGGAAGGGGCTCAGGGACAGCAGATTCTGACCCTGGCACAGAATCTTTCACAACTGATGGTTGAACTCGCCAACCGTCCGCAGCCATAGGGCTGAGTCGGCCGAACAGGGAATAACAATGACAACCCTAAAACACTTTAGCGCTCGGATACTGATCATCGGTGCAGGCCCCACAGGGCTTACCCTGGCCAACCTGTTGGGTCAGGCAGACATCAAGACCTGCATCATCGATCGCAAACCCGGCACGGTGACCGAACCTCGCGCCGTTTCCATCGATGACGAATCCTTACGCACCATGCAGGCCATCGGATTGGGCGAAGAGGTGTTGCGTGATGTAGTTTCGGGCTACGGCGTACATTATTTCACGCGTCCCGGTGGCCGCTGTTTCGGCAAGGTCGAACCGACCGGCAAGCTGTACGGATATCCGAAGCGCAACGCTTTTCGCCAGCCGATTTTTGAGCGCACCCTGAAGGCAGGTCTCGAACGGTTCCCCAGCACGAAAGTGCTGTTCGGCCATGAATTGCTGGAGTTTCATCAGGACGACAAAGGTGTTTGCGCACGCGTCCGTGATGCCGAAGGCGAGACGCTTGCAATCAGTGCAGATTATCTGATTGCCTGTGACGGCGGCCGTAGCCCGGTTCGCAAGCAACTCGGCATTGGCATGGTCGGTTCCAGTTTTTCCTCTCGGTGGCTTGTGGTCGACACCGATCAGGACAACGATCCGTTCTGGCAGACCCGCGTATATTGCGACGCACGACGCCCTGTCGTGGATGTTCCAGGACCTCAGCATACTCGTCGCTTCGAGTTTCTCCTCAAGCCTGAAGAAACGGATGCTCAGGCACTTGGCGACTCGTTTCTGAGTGCCCTGCTCCGCCCCTTCAAGGGCGATGCCACGGTGTCCATCGTGCGCAAGACGGTGTACACCTTCCATGCACGAGTTGCCAGCCAGTGGCAGTCAGGCCGGGTATTTCTTGCCGGGGACGCTGCGCACCTCACACCGCCCTACGCCGGCCAAGGCATGAATAGCGGTGTACGCGATGCCCACAACCTGGGCTGGAAGCTGATCGGTGTCCTGAAAGGACAACTGGCCGAAACCGCCCTTTCGTCCTACGAAAGCGAGCGACGCGAGCACGCCTGGGCATTGATCCGGCTGGCCTTGAATCTGGGTGTCGTCATGGCCCCCGCCACCGTGCTTCGTGCTCGCATCATCAGCGCTGCTTTTTCGCTGATCGGCCTTTTCCCACCGTTGCGCGACTACTTCCTGCAAATGCGCTTCAAGCCCAAGCCCCGCTTTATCAAGGGCCTGGTTCTGACTGAGGGGCAAGCCGGGAAACTGAGCTGCGGACACATGTTCCCCCAACCGATGCTCATGGACAGACATAAGCTTTTGCGTCTGCTCGACGACGTCATTGGCACGGGGTTCGCCCTGATTCAGTACGGCGATGCAGCGCATCATTGTTTTGATGAGCTCAAGCACGGCCTGTGGGACCGTCTTGAGGCCAAACGCATTCTGATACTTGCGCAAAACGCTGGCGCCATACCCTGCATAGCTGGCTGCGATGTACTCCAGGACAGCGAAGGTCTGCTCAGCGAAATACTCGGTGGCTCAACCAGCGTATTGCTGCTGCGACCGGATCGCTATATCGCCGCAATCTTCGACACGTCTTCAGAGGTTCAAACCGCCGAATCTCTGCAATCGTTGTTTGGAATCGCTACCCCCAAGGATGGCGAACTTGAGTCAAGCGTTGCTCCTGTCTTTCCCTGAACCGATCACGATACGAGGTGGTTATGCAAACACTCCAGACGTCTACACCTGCCCGCCTTTGCTACCTGCACTTGGCGAGCAAGGAACCGCAGCAACAAGTCGACTTCTATCGTCGCATGCTGGGCATGGACGGCCTCGCGCAGCCTGATGGCAGTTGGCTATTGACCGGTCCGCAACGTGCGATGCTGGTATCGCCTGCTGACCACAGCGGCCTGCTTGCCGCAGCCTTTGCACTGGATAACCAGGAACATCTGCAAACACTGCGCGCTCGTCTGAGTGGCAATGGCTGTGTTGTCGAAGGTATCGATTCGCCGCTACTTGAATCGGGAGCGTTCATGATTCGTGACCCTCAGGGCCGACAGACGCTGTTCGGTGTATCTCGTGACACCTCCCAGGTTGCTCGCGATGGCATGCCAGGCCGGCTGCAGCACGTCGTGTTCCAGACCACCGAGCTGGAGGCCATGATCGACTTCTACGTCAACACGGTCGGGTTCACCGTGTCGGATAACGTTGTGGACGAGCAAACTGGCCACCTGACGACCTGCTTTCTGCGTTCCGACGATGAGCACCACACATTGGCGTTTTTCCGCGGGTCAAAAAATGAATGGGATCACCATTGCTACGAAACCAACGAGTGGAACGATATTCGTGACTGGGGCGACCGCTTCGCCAGGGAACGCATAACGATCTTCTTCGGTCCAGGACGACATGGGCCGGGCAACAACCTGTTCTTCATGGTGGTCGATGCCGATCGCAACCGGCTGGAGTTTTCGGCCGAGCTTGAGGTGACCGATGCCTCCCGCGAACCCGGTGTCTGGCCGCAGGAAGAGTACACCCTTAATTCCTGGGGGCGCGCCTGGATCAGAAGTTGAGCGCTGCCACAGAGCCTCGAATTCCCTGATTGACGTGCCCCTCTTTTTCGAAAGGAAAAATCATGAACGCTGCACAGCCCGCCCCATATGCCATAGTCGGCGACCAGTACATCAAGGGTGCCTGGCGCACCGGCCGCTCGACCCGGCGGCTCGAGGATCGTAACCCTTTCAATGGTGAGCTACTGCTGGAAATGCCTTTGGCTTCAGTCGCGGACCTGGATGATGCGTACCTCGCTGCGCACAACGCACAGATTGCCTGGGCACAGTTACAGCCGACAGAGCGCAGTACATTCATCGAAGGGCTGGCGAACGTTATCCAGGGCCGTAGCGAAGAAATCATCGACTGGCTGATCCGCGAGTCCGGCAGTACGCGTATCAAAGCCAGCATAGAGTTGCAATCGACGCTGCGCATGGTCCATGAGTGCGCGACATTGCCCACGCAGGTCGAAGGCCGGATCCTGACCAGCTACAAGCCCGGCCAACAGAGCTTTGTCTTTCGTGAACCGCTGGGAGTGGTCGGCGTGATCAGTCCCTGGAACTTTCCGCTGTTTCTGAGTTTGCGCTCGGTAGTGCCGGCACTTGCGCTGGGTAATACCGTAGTGCTCAAACCTGCCAGCGATACCGCAGTGACCGGCGGTCTGCTGATAGCGCACCTGTTCGAAGAGGCCGGCTTCCCTGACGGCACGCTCAATGTGGTGGTGGGTGCGGGCTCGGAAATTGGCGATGCGTTCGTCGAACATCCTGTCCCGAGCCTGATTTCGTTTACCGGCTCCACAGACGTGGGTCGCAATGTCGGCCGCATCGCAACCGGCGGCAAGCACATCAAGCGCGTGGCCCTGGAACTGGGAGGCAACGCGCCGTTGGTGGTCCTGGATGACGCGGATATCGAGATAGCGGCGCACGCCGCAGTGGTCGGCCGCTTCCTGCATCAAGGGCAAATCTGCATGAGCGTCAACCGGGTCATCATTGATCGCTCTCGTTATGCGGACTTCGCGGCCTGTGTGGTAGAACGTGTGCGCAACCTGAAAACAGGTGATCCGGCCGAGGCAGATACCGTGATCGGGCCGGTCATCAACCAGAGCCAGCTTGAAGGTCTGCTAAGCAAGATCGATCTGGCCAAGCGTGCCGGTCTCGAATGCCTTCAAGGTGGCCAGGCATCAGGGCTGGTGCTGCCACCGCACGTTTTCGGTGAAGTAGGTGCTGATCAGGCGCTGGCACGCGACGAGACGTTTGGCCCCCTGCTACCGCTGCTGATTGCCGAAAATGAAGCGCATGCGCTGCAGTTGTCCAATGCCAGCGAATACGGTCTGGCCAGCGCCGTGTTTACCCGTGATATGGCGAGAGGCTTGAGCTTCGCGCAAGGTATTGTTGCTGGCATGACACATATCAACGACATCACGATCGATGACCAGCCCAATGCGCCCTTCGGAGGGGAAAAGAATTCCGGCCTCGGCAGATTCAATGGTCAATACGCAGTGGATGAGTTCACGCGTGCCCATTGGGTCACCTGGAAAGCAGGCAGCCATCACTATCCGTTCTGAACCGGGCCCATTGATGAGTGGGCGGGCAACGACCGTTGCTCGTTCAACTGAAAACTACAACAAGAAGAGAGGCAGCCTATGAACAATCTGGCCTGTGCATCCACCGAACAGCTGGTGTGCTCCGAACGCCTGATGAAGTGGAAGGAGTTCATGAGTGAACACCTTGGGCGTACGCCGGATTATATAAGGCGCCTGGAGTCGACCTTCATCGAACCCCTCAATGATCGCGACTTTCAGGGGCGACTGGAGTACGGCGACCTCGGGCCGCTGCGTTTCTGCCGGATGACTGCCAGCGCCCACCGCTATTCGCGTCACCTGAGCAACTCGGTCAACGCGCTCGACACTCCGCGGATGCTGATATTGCAGACTGCGGGCGTCAGCCATGTAGAGCAAGGTCTGCAGCACAGCGTGCTGGCGCCTGACGACATGCTCCTGGTCGATTGTGGCAAACCCTTCAGCGTCACCAGCATGCAAGGCTGCGAGCATTTCATTCTGCTGCTCGAGGGCACAGATGATCGGCTTGCAGCCAACGTAGACGTACACCTTAACGGGCGCACTGGCCTGGGAAGAATCCTGAGCCACTTGATCAATGATGCGTATGGCCAGTATCCCTTGCTCAACAGCCATTCGGCACGCCTGATCGGCGATAGCATCGTCGGGGTACTGGATAATGCGTTTAAAAACAAAGACGAAGAAAAGCAACTCACCCATGACTTCCGTCTGTTCAAACAGAATCGCCTCAAAGCTTATATTGAACGTCACCTTGCCGACCGGGACCTGACTGTGGAGCGCATCGCCAGCGTCGAACAGTGTTCGGTGCGCAGCCTGCACAGGACATTCCAGGTGGAACAGGGTTGTACGGTCAGTGAATATATCTGGCAACGACGCCTGTCGCGTTGCGCCGAAGAACTGCGCAGCAATGAGCATGCCCATCGTTCACTGACCGATATCGCCTATGCCTGGGGCTATGGCAGCAGTTCGCATTTCAGCAGGCACTTCAAATCGACATTCGGTGTGTCGCCTCGGCTGTTTCGAGAGATGGCGCGCGGCAGGGATAAGCCGTCGAGCGCCGCCTGACAGCTGCAATCAAGCGACGGTTTCAGACCGGTTTCGAGCCGTGCAGTGCCGGCAAAGGCACGCCAGCTCGACAATCGGCGCGCGTTGCAAGAAACTTGGCAGCAAGGTCTGCCCGTATCGGCATTCCGCCTCGGCACCATGACCTTCAGCATCCTTGCTCCACAATACCCTGCAACGGAAATCGTTCAGCAGGGCCAGATCGACCTTATTACTGCCCGTGCCGTTGACGCAGTTATTCACTTCATCGATATCGCCAACGGAGCACGTTAATGTTTCATGTCATGTTCAGCCTGCCCTGCCTGTACGTCATCGCCCGATTCCTATGGCCGATGCCCTGGGCGTTATCGGCGAAAATCGCCGTTGCGGTGCTGCTTGTCCTTGCCTCGCAATACCACCTGTATTGCCGATTTTCCTCCGGCAGCGTGTTCTCGCCGGAATTTCCACGCTACATCGTGATGCTGTTCAACTGGGCGTTCGGCGCGATCCTGTTGCTTGCGGTGCTGCAAATCATCGTCGACATCGGCATATTGCTGACGATGCTGGTGCGCCGGCAGACGCTGAGCATTCCGGCCAATCTGCGTTACTTCATCGGTATGGCGGCCCTGGTGCTGGCGGCAATCGGCGTCCAGCAGGCCGTGCGCGTGCCGCCGGTGAAAGACATCCAGATCGCGATTAAAAACCTGCCTCCGCAATTCGAGGGCTACAAAGTATTGCAACTGACAGACATGCACATCAGCCGTCTGTTCGACGCGCCGTGGACACAGGCGGTGGTGCAGCAGTCCAATGCGCTGGGGGTGGACCTGATCGTCATCACCGGTGATCTCATCGACGGCTCGCTTAAAGACCGGAAGCAGGATATCGAGGCCCTGCGCGATTTGCGCGCGCCGGATGGCGTGTACGTCATCCCCGGCAACCATGAGTACTTTTTCGATAACCAGGCGTGGATGCAGCACTTCGTCTCACTGGGCATGATCCCTCTCGCCAACAGCCACACGCTGATCGAGCACGACGGTGCACGCATCGCTCTGGCCGGCGTCACCGACGTCACGGCCCCGAAAACCGGCTTCCCTGCGCCAGATCTGCAGAAAGCCATAGCAGGCATCGCGAAAGACACACCGATCATCCTGCTCGACCATCAACCCAGAAACGCCGAGGAAACAGCGACCCAGGGCATAGCGCTGCAACTCTCCGGACATACCCATGGCGGCATGATCTTCGGTCTTCACTGGCTGCTGGCCCTGGCCAACGGCGGATTTGTGTCGGGGCTTTATGATGTGGGCGGGATGCAACTGTACGTCAACAACGGCACTGCACTCTGGCCGGGGTTTGCCATTCGTCTTGGCAAACCTTCGGAATTGACCCGGATCACGCTTCGGCGGGCGCTTTAGCGCCCCGTCAGCGGGGCGTTGGCTGTTCGTTTAGTGGGTCTGCTGTCTCCTCCCGGGACTGCGCCAAAAGATCATTCAACGCTGCGTTCAGCTTCTGCAATGCACCTTCCTTGTCTACCCACCATTCCGTGGACCATAGCCGCACCAGATTCCAGCCGAGACCGCTGAGAATTGCTCCGCGGACCTTGTCCCGATCCCGGGCAGTGGCGGCGCTGTGATAGGTAGCGCCATCGCATTCGACACCCGCCAGATAGTCACCTGGGCGGTCAGGGTGAACGATTCCCAAGTCAATGCGGAAACGCGACACACCAATCTGCGGCACCACTTGCCAACCGAGGCGCCGTAGCCCTTGAGCGACTGCTTCCTCGAACGGCGAGTCATAACCACCGACCGAGCCCTGTACCGCCTCGGCCAGGGCTTTTGGTCCGCGCTGGGCGAATTCTATGAAATGCTTCAGATCCCGGACTGCACGGGCGTTGGTGCGGTTCAGGTCGATCATCGACGGATCAAAGGATGAGAACACCAGCATTTCCCGGCGGGACCGTGTGATCGCCACGTTAAGCCTGCGCCAGCCACCGTCCTTGTTGAGGGGACCGAAGTTCATGGACATGACCTGCGCACCCGGCTCGGTCGGGCCATAGCCTATCCCGAGCATGATCAGATCGCGCTCATCACCCTGGACTGTTTCCAGATTCTTCACGACAACCGGCTCGGTCTGTGTGTCCTGGAAAAAAGGCTCGATCTCTGGGTACTGCTTGCGGGCGTTGTCCAGCAGATCATTGATCAGTTTTTGCTGATCAGAGTTGAGCGTGATAATACCGATCGAATGGCCAGCAGCCACGAACGCAGGATCGGTAAGGCGCTTGACTGTCTCGCTGACGATGGCTTCGGCTTCAGCCTGGTTGTAGCGCCCTTTGCCTTTTGCATAAACACCGTCAACACGGCGCCACTCCACAGCACTTGCACGGGTCTCTGCG
>LIDZ01012062.1_pt1 | contig 25243 bp, 20 predicted proteins | sample 644651 | NCBI WGS metagenome assembly LIDZ01 (sample SAMN03856242, study PRJNA289617) | food metagenome | isolation source: wine grapes on drying loft during traditional withering process | host: Vitis vinifera cv. Corvina | place: Italy: Gargagnago di S. Ambrogio di Valpolicella | collected 2014-01 | reverse complement strand
GGCGGTCGCTATCGCTCCTACAGTTCCAAAATTCCCCTCCGTTACTTTTGCCTTTTGCTAAGTTTTCTAGTTCACCTTATATATAAGCTTAATATACAGGCACTGCTTCTGAAAAAGCAAAATCCACAACGTTTACAGTTGTGGATTTTTGCCGAATTTTCGAGAATTCCGGCGAATTCTAGACCACGGATTCCCTTTGGGGTGTACCCTCTTCATTCATTCCACCAATCCCCCACTCTGAGAGCAGGAGGTTGAATATTTATTTACGACGACGCTTCATCATGCGGTTATACATTACAAACGCGACAATGATCATGGCAAGCATAGCAACACTGCTTGCCGAATCAGGCGCCATGCCAAACAAGACACAAAGGTTAGTAACCAAGCTTCTCGTTAGCAATGCGACCAAAATCAGCATTATCGGACGCCAAATGTTGTATCCTCTCATCCCAGCAACACTCCAATTTAATAACTATTAGATGCTATTATAGCACAGGTAGGAATGCGCATACATTCAACTATCAATTAATAACTCGAATAAAGATTTCAACGTTTCAGTTAGTAGTGAAGGAAACAAAGAAAGACGACATTTCATTCGGAGAGAAAGAATGAACGTCGTCTTTTTTGCTGGAACACTTTTAACTACTGTTATTTCAAACCTTTCCATACCCAGTTTTCTACTTCTGGCAAATCCAAACCTTCTTCACGGATGTATTCATTATGTTTCTTCACCATAGCATCCATTTCATCCACGATAGCAGTGTATTTGTCAGCATCAGGTAAGCTTAACACGGCTTCCTTCACTAAGTCATAACGGTCCATCTGATTCAATACACGCATATCAAATGGCGTTGTAATGTCACCATTCTCACGGTAACCATGTACATGCAAGTTATGATTGTGGCGGTCAAAGAACAAATCTTTGATTAGACCTTCATAACCATGAAAAGCGAAGATAACGGGTTTATCATTTGTGAAATATTTCTCAAACTCAGTGTCCGAAAAACCACGCGGATCTAATTTTTGACTTCTCAGTTTCAATAGATCAACCACGTTGATATAGCGAATCTTCAGGTCAGGCAATTTTTCATGCAGGATTGAGATGGCAGCTAAACTTTCCAGGGTTGGTTCTGTACCCGAAGAAGCAAATACGATATCAGGTTCTCCATCTTGATCAGTACTTGCCCAGTCAATAACCTTCAATCCGGTATCCACCAATTCTCTAGCTTCATCCGCACTAAACCATTGTGGACGTGGGTGTTTAGAGGAAACAATCAGGTTGATTTTTTGACGGTCGTTTAAGATGGTATCAAAGACAGCAAGTAAAGTGTTGGCATCGGATGGTAGATATTCACGGATAAATTCCGGTTTCTTGTCAGCCAAGTGACCGAGCAAACCAGGATCTTGATGGGTATACCCGTTATGATCTTGTTGGAACACCGTTGAAGTTGCTACGACATTCAATGAAGGGATATCTGTACGCCATACTTGATCAGTCGCTTTACGCAACCATTTGAAATGTTGAGTGATCATTGAATCAACCACACGCAGGAAGGCTTCGTAACTTGCAAAGAAACCATGACGACCCGTTAATACGTATCCTTCCAACAAACCTTCAGCCTGATGTTCGGACAATTGAGAATCAATAACCCGACCATAAGGAGCCATGAATTCATCATTAGGTTCTTTTATTTGATCCAGCCATTGACGTTTGGTGACTTCAAAAACAGGACCTAAGCGGTTAGACAAGGTTTCATCCGGTCCAAAGATTCTGAAATTACGGTTATCTTCATTAAGAAGGATAACTTCTCTTAAATATTTTCCTAACACCGCCATATCTTGAGCGATAACTTTACCTGGAACGGAGTTATCAAGTGCATAGTTACGGAAATCCGGCAAGTGCAAGTCTTTAATGAGGTTACCCGCATTCGTAACAGGGTTCATCCCCATACGTTTATTACCTTTAGGCATGATTTCAGCAATTTCAGCTTTTAGACGACCATTGTCATCGAATAATTCTTCAGGTCTATAACTATTCATCCACTCTAATAAAGCGGGTGCATGTTTCATATTCTTTTGGTCAACCGGAATCGGCACTTGATGGGCACGGAATGAATTTTCATTTGGCACATTGTCCCATTGCTTAGGTCCAGTCCAGCCCTTAGGTGAACGGAAGATGAGCACTGGCCATGCCGGACGAGTGGTATCATTGTTTTCACGTGCATTCTTTTGAATAGCTTCGATCTTTTCGATAATAGCATCCAATACTTTGGCCATTTCCGGGTGCATTGCATTAGGATCTTCACCTTCAACAAAATAGGGTTCCCAACCCATACCTGTGAAATATGCCGTTAATTCTTCTTTTGATTGACGAGACAGAATCGTTGGGTTACTGATCTTGAACCCATTTAAATGCAGGATTGGCAAAACCGCACCATCTGTGATTGGATTGATGAATCTGTTGGAGAACCACGACGCAGCTAAAGGTCCGGTTTCAGCCTCTCCATCACCAATAACCACAGCCGAAATCAAATTCGGATGATCTAAAATCGCTCCAACGCTATGAGAAAGGGAGTAACCTAACTCGCCGCCTTCATGGATAGATCCTGGTGTTTCAGGAGCAGCATGTGATGCAATACCCCCTGGGAACGAGAATTGTTTGAACAATTTCTTCATGCCCGGGATATCCTGCGTAATTGTCGGATAAATTTCAGTGTAAGTTCCATCGAGATATGAATTTGAGACCATGACCTGACCACCATGACCGGGGCCTTCCACGTAGAACATATCCAAATCATATTTGTTAATTACACGGTTTAGATGTGCATAAATAAAGTTCTGGCCGGGAATGGTACCCCAGTGTCCAATCGGTTTAACTTTTACGTCTGAATCTTTTAAGGGTTCTCTTAACAAAGGATTGTCTTTCAAATAAAGTTGGCCTACAGATAGGTAGTTGGTTGCCCGCCAATAGGCGTCAAGCTTTTCTAAGTAAGTTTTAGTTGAGTAATCCACATTCATCGTTGATAATCCCAATCTCATCCACTCCTAAATGATTTTTTCTATACTCTCTAATTAATACTCTCTAATTAATACTTTCAGTCTCATGAACATCATACCGCAGCCTTAATTTAATTCAATCTTTTTAACAATTGATACGGTCCAATTATGTGAAATTTTGAACAAAGTATGAAAACTGGAGTAAATATTTATTAAAAAACTTTGATATTGAGAAATATGTTAGAAAATCCCATGTTACTGAAGAGTGGAAATTAACCCGTATTAGGAATTAGTATTCTTCAAAAGCATAAAAAAAAGACCGGACAATTTCTCCAGTCTTAACATTAATGAACGGATACAAAGGTGTTGAATTTCAAATATTTGTAGTGGAAGCGCATGTGGGAAAATTCAAATGGCGTACCATTATCCAAAAAGAAAATACCTTCCATAATGCCTACGGGTTCATTTTCTTTTAAATGCAGCAGTTCTTGATCATTGGACTCCGAAGGCTCTGCAAAAATAGATAAAAAGGATTTGGTCACGGCCAGATTGCGCGATTCTTCCAAATAATGAAAAATGGAACCTTCAATAATCGTCTCATTTAAGTTTTGAACTATTTTAATCGGGATATAACCTGTTTCGATCATAAAGGGGTCATCATCAAACAGCCGCAAACGAATGATTTTGTATACAAAATCATGGGGCTCCAAGAACAAATCCCGCTGTAATTCCTCGGTTGGTCGAATGACCTCAAAATGTAATACTTTGATTTTCGGTTTTTTACCATTCATTTGGAAATTATCAGTAACCCCTAGATTAGAACCTTCGTAGTTAAAGATGGATTCGTTTTTTATATATAATGGATTGATAAAGGTCCCCGAGCCACGTTTCTTAAATATGATGCCCGAACTTTCCATTTTGGTCAGCGCACGTTTAATTGAACTACGGCTAACTTGGTAAGTTTCACTAAGACTTCGTTCATCCGGCAATCTCATATCCGCAAACTTTCCCGCAAAGATTTTCATTTTAAGGTCATCAATAATTTGCTTATAGACAAAAGTTGTCATGTAATACTCCTTTTTCAGATCTGCTATAACTTAAGTACTAAATATATCATAATAAACAAGATCAAAACACCTATGGCATCTCTTCATGTTAGGTTTGAAACCCCGATAATCAAATCACCTACTTACCTACAAATGGAAATAATTATAACACCAGGGAGAATACAAATTGGAGAAAAAAATTGTTATTAGTTTGATCAATGCTTTCACGGCACTAACGGGCTGAAGCTCGGACAAAAACACGTCAGAACCTACTGCAGCTTCTGCAGTGAAATCCCAGTCATCTGCTAGTCCTACGGTGCCTACAGCAGCACCCAAAAAACTGTCTGCCACAGAGGCCGTAGCACTCGACTACGTCAATACCTTCCTGAATGGTTCAGACATGGAGGCGAAAAAGAATTTTATTGCCCTATCCAGATGACCAACCGCTGTTTCAGATGGCCCAAGCGATAGAAACCCCGGACAATCACAAGCTCAAAAATCCTCGAGTTCTCGACTCCATGGATTATTCAGATGAGAATGAAAGGATGCCTTTGAGAAAGAAGTCGCCGCTGTGACAAAATAAAAAAGGCCATGCTGGAGAAAGGCAAATGAATAGTTGAAATGAAAACAGCAGCCGGTTGATGGCTGCTGTTTTTTATATGATGTGATTGTATGCTGCACCTTAAAAGTGTTGAAGAATTCGAGTCCCGTTTCAATCTCAGCCGATCATTTGCTCTTTTTTTGCAAGCAGATGATGTTGTTATTCACACTGATAACCGTGAGATTATCATTTACGGCAATAATATCAGGATAAGAGATTGAACGGCTGCTAACCGACAGCGTAAAGCGGGGTTTTCCGTTATAATCCAATGAATACACATTGCCGCTATTGGCACCGAAGTATACATTTCCCTTATTGTCCGTCGTGAAACTTCCTGTAAACAAACTTAATCCAGCGGCCTTTTCATATTTATTCAATGAATAACTCCACTTCAGCTTACGTGTCTTGAAATCCATATCCTTGATGGTCCCAACATTATCATCTAGTATGTAATAGCCACCATGCTCGTCTTTGTAGCCCATATCTGAATAGCTCACTGGATAATAATCCACAACCCGCAGAATGTTGCCGCTCGGATCCAGGATCGCCTCGGCTTCCGCAAAATCAATAATAATATTGCCTTTGGAATCCGTGCTGAGCATTTTTATATCGTTGACATCCAAAACCCCATCCTTGAAAGGAATTGTGGTCAGCAACCAATTTGTCGATCCGTCCTTTTTAATTGACTGCAGGCCTTCATCCGTTAGCGCTATATAATTCCCTTGACCGTCCCCTGCCTGAAAAAGCTCGAATAAAGAGCCATCCTCAAAGTAGGTTACTATCCGCAACTTAATATCATGAAAGGTTGTAACTTCTCCAGAACTGTCAAAACGCGCGATGTCAGTTTGATATACCGTTGAGGACAAGTGCTTCACATCATCATAAGAAACCTTATAATATGTACCGTCCGCCCCTAGCAAAGGCGCAAGCTCACTCTGCCATTTGCTTGAATGCCTCCAGATGACCTTTCCTGTAGCGGCGTTTATTGCGAAGATTTCTTCAAAACTCTGGGCATAGACCAGTTCATTCGGTCCCTTGTACAAATTGTAAAGTTGATAACGACCCTTACTGGTAAAGGACCATTTCATGTCATACTCGGTAGCATTCTTTAAGATGATATTGCTGCCCTGGTCGTTCTTGACAGACAGCTTTCGGGTAACATCCAGCGGATTCTTAACTACGGTAGCTCCCATTGTACAAAATATAATTAAACTCAGTAATCCTAATTTGATAATCCCCTTTTTCATCCTACACCCCATTTAGTTAGTTACTGAAATCCCTATTATTATAAATGGTTTATTTAAAAATTTTGGTTATATTTATACTTGCAAAAAGATAAAAGAACTCGGAGTAGCCAGTCAAAACTCTACCGTTTTAACTGCGACACTGAGTAACACAAATAGGAGCCTGACCAGCTTAATTAAGTGGCAAAGCTCCCATTCGTTATATCCTCTCTATAATCTCGGGTCGATCTCTTTCTCTTTAGCCACTTCGAACAGCAGGTTTGCCGCGATTTGCTTGTAAGTTTCGTTCTCAGGTGTAATCTCGTTCAGTCGCACTTCAAGCATTTGCCGACCCAACCGGTGCTCATTTGCGGAAGTACGCAACTTGGAAGAAACATTCTTCTGCTTCATTAGCTTTCCATACTTGTGTGGAAACTTATAGTCGTACCCATAGATAATCGACAGGTAGCCGGGATTACGAACCTTCAGATAAGGAACCACACCCCGCTGTTCATGCTCCGGCTTAATAACAATGCCCTCCATCTGATTCTCTACAGTTAGCCTTGAAAAATACTGCTCTGCCCTAATGTAGGCATCGGTCTCTTTCAAGTCGAGAACCAAATATTCGTCGTCATTCAAGAAACGGTATTGTTCGGAGGTTGTGCCGTCAGGTATGCGCTCTTCGCCATCCTCTAACACTTCCTTCAGAATTGTAAATGGCTTGTACGCCAATTCCGCATCACCCGCATACAACTCTAATTGCTGCTTGTATATACGGTAAGCTTCATCGCGCTGGTTAAGGTCCACATAGGCTTCTCTGATCCCTCGGACATACTTAAAGTTCTGATACACATGAGATCCATAGTTGGTGCTAAGCGCCTCTTTCGACAAATGGTGCTGATCCTGTTCAAAACCGCTTGCTTCAAATTCCTGCACTAGCTTACCCTGTGCCTCCTCGAAGCCATTTTGTCTTAGGAAATCGAGTTCCGTCTCCAACGCCTTGCCAATCGGACGGAACTGACGCTCAATTAGCCCGTCTCCAAGCGCTTTCCAGGGCAGAAGCTCCCCATCCAGAATAAGCACAGTTATCCCTTGCTCAGTCATATAAGTTCCAAATCGGTGAAGCAATTGTTCGTAGATGGGAGTCAAATCGACAGCCTGAATCTTATACCCATTACGGCTAACTGCATAACACTGTCCCAGCTTCCGATATAGATACACATTACAGCGTGAACCCATGTATTTGGGCTGCAGCACAACTTCTGATACGCCGCGTTCAGCGTAATAATCCAGACCTTTTCGCAGAGACTCGAGCTCACCAGCAGCCTCATCCTTGTCCGCCGGCGACATCGTCCCGGAGATGAAATTAACTCGATTTTGCGAGCAATATTGCAGTCGGCGCACAGCCTCGTTATCAAGATCCTGCAAAGATACTATTTTCTCTTCTCGGAACAGGATCGGAAGTTCTTCCTGCACTGCTGTAAGATGTGACTTCTGATTTTTATAAAAAGGTCTAAACGAAATACGCACAGAAGTCAGCACATTACCTTGCGCACACCCCGTGTCGAGGTGGATTTTATTCTTTATCCGAAAAGTCTGCTTGGCTGCAATATGCCCGAACAGATGGAAAGGGTGATTCCCCACCGCCTCTTGCTTTAGAAAATTAAGCTGTTCCTCAAAGGAGGCTTCACGATCTATCCGAAAGTTACGTTGGTGACGTAGAGAATTCGGATCCAGCTTGCCAATATATTTATTACGACAAGGGGCGTGCGTTACATAAAATGAAGGTCCCTGCATGCCAATATAGCGGTAAAATGGCTTAGACAGCTCCACCAAAACTGAAAATTTATTAAAAAGCGCGGAATCCTCCTTGAGCACTTGGGTCGAATCAAAGTACGTACGCAGCAGTTCTGGATCAGTGCCTTGAATCTCACCCTTTACGTACTTGTAGACAAAGTTCTCATGATTGCCCATCACGAACAGGAAATGCTCACGATTTTCATATAGAAACTCTACGGTCTCACGTGTTTGCTTACCCTTATCAATCCAGTCCCCTACAAGAATGATTTTCGTATCTCTGAGCTTATCCGTAAGCGTCAGCTTACCTTCGTCTACCCGGTAGCCATAATTACGCAGCAGTCCCTGAAGCTCCTGAACACACTCGTGAACATCGCCAACCACAATAAATTCTTGACCTTGCGGAAGTACCGTAGATCTATAATTCTCCCAATCCTGAACCCTCACCTGATAGTCCGGATTAGGTTGCTCTTCTTCTGTCAGGTAAAAATCCTTGGCGCGTACCTTATGAATTTTGTTGTACCCTTCCCGTGACAGAACTGGCAGAACATCCTTTCTCAACCGGTTCAGATGACTCGAAATCAATTTTTTTGAGCGTTCCGAGGCGTAATAATCCTCGCGTTTGCGGTAATCGAACAGAATAACTTCCAGGTTGTAATTATTCTCTTGGGCAATTTCACGAACCTTACTACGGTAATCCTCAGCCAGTCCAATCGTATCCATTATCACAAACTCCGCATTAATGGGAAAAGAGGTGACCAGCTTCAGCCGCTCAAACAAAAGTTGAAAGGTCTGCGAACTCGCCTCCAGCATAACCTGATCATACTTATCGTAGTCATAGCCTAATATCTCCTGCCGGATTCCATCAGAAGACAAATACTGAACATTTGTCCGTAATCCCCTGGAGATATCCTCTAACTTGAGCTGCGGAATCAGCACTTCTTTGGCAAAAGTCGATTTTCCGCATTCCGTCGCCCCTACGAGCAGAAATATTGTATGTACACGGGTTTGAATTTCCACGTCTTACTCCCCCTTTCTTCGCACAATAGCGCATTGTGTAGTACGCATCTCGTCAACCCGGTCACCAACCATCAAATACTCAACCTCAACCGCTAAACCTTGAACCGTGTCCGTAAACCATTGCTGGAACGCTTCCTGTCCCATTTCCCATTTATGATCTTCATGCCGGAAACCTTCCAGCTCATAATACCGATTGAAATCAGCATTGGGCGTTGTTACTATAAATTGGTCGTAATCGATACCCTTGCATACTTGATGGATAAGTGCTGCGGCTTCACCCTCGCTCATATGCTCGACGACTTCTGTTAGAATCACATCAACCTGCTCCCCATTGTACGACTCCAGAAAATGATCCAAAGAGTGAAAAGTTGCCAGGTTATCGATTTCCTTTGCTCTCGCTTTCCGATTCACGACTTCCAACAGATCCTCGACCACATCAATGGCATAATAGGCATTTTCCATCTTTCCGGCAAAAGGAATGGCATAGAATCCTTCGCCGCACCCAATGTCCACAATCGGCTTATTGAACGGAAGAACACTCGAAATATAACTACGCCGCTGCATTGCGGTACTCCCATACTCCAGCCCGATGGAATAGCGATCTGTTTGCTCGATGTATTCCTTATATTTCTTAAACCGCTCTCTGGAAGTCAGGAAATTTCTCGCAAATAAACTGCGTATATAAAAGGGTGCATCAATGACATTAAGGCTGCGTATATATTTATCCAAAATAGATTCCGAAATATCGATATATTCATCCCCAAACATGGACAAGAACAAGGACAAGACACTCACAACATGTAGGAGGTGATACAAGCTTTTATGTGTGGTAATGGTCAGTGAATAGCTCTTATGGGCCTGAAGCTGCAAGGAAAAGGTATAGTCTTTCAAGTGCTTTTCAAAAAATTCAATATAATGTACCCGCTCCACATGCACCAAGTTGATGAAAAAGGAGTGCTCATACCCTTCCTCGTCCCGATCGTCCTGCGCCTTAAAGGGTGTAGAGAAGAACTCATTGATCGCATTAAGGGGAAATAAGGGTGTGTTAAACCGCGAGACATTTAGGTACTCAAAGCTCTCACTTTCGTTCTGCTTGTAGGAGAGTTCATTATCTGCATCCTTAAAATAAACGTTATACGTCGCGTCATCGGAATACCAGCCGTAAGCCAATCCTTGGCGAACCGGACGAAGCTGCATACCGGTCACTGGATTTTTTTTAATTAAAAAAGTGAATTTTGGATTCGTAGATTTCAATTGTACAATGGCCACTACCATCTGCCTCCCATCAATCTTTCTATAGGGTCACAGTCCCCATACTTCCTGTAAAGCCTGCCGAAACAAGGCATCCAACTGCTGATCCTGGGAGTCTTCCTTAGCCTTCAAGGACACCGCTACCTTATCAAACACTAAGAACTGCTCTTCTAAATAATCATTAATCGCACTTAAGCGCGGCTCGTAGTCCAGTTCCTCACCCGCCTTTTTCCGTGACAGCAATTGCTGTATCACCTGCCATAACTCTTCATCCTTGGGGAACAGCCGATCTACCAGCACATCGAACGCCATCGGCGGCATCTCCTCATAGCGGTTAATCCATTCACAGGCTAGAATAGGGCGCAGTACATAGAAGTATTTCTTAATCTTGACCTGCTCGCCCTGCAAGTAGTCACGGTAGTTCCCTTTTGCCATGTTCAAATAATGATAAATACAAGACTTGGGTGAAAATGTGTACGGTGAAATCCCTCTAAGCTTCTCGGCCACAGTGTACTTCTCTTCATATTGAATGGGCGATTGCAGCCACTCCAGTAACGGAGGGTTGGACTTGCGGAATAAATTTAACGCTTTTCGCAAATCCCAGCCATTGATATCCAGCCTGTCATTAATAGGCCGTTCAATAACATCCCGCTTATCAAAAATGGATAAGTACCATTCTGGTTTTTGAAGATAAATAAATCGCACATCGTAATCGCTATCCTGTGACGGGAACCCCCACGCTCGGCTGCCAGATTCACAGGCATACAATATGGTGACTTGCTCCGCTTGTTCAATGAGCGCTAGCTGCTCACGGATAACCTTATTTATATGTTCCATCGTTATCCCTCCAGATCAACTGCCTCATCCATATTGAACTCGGCTTCATGAATCTATCTTCGCTCATCTTGACCTTAACGAACAGGGTGGAAGTATGGCGGTAAATAAAAAATCTTCCATTTTCTTCAACTCGGCCGCTTGATATAATGAGTACTATAATTTGTAAAGGATTCGCTACCTGCTGGAGGAATGCAAATGGCTCGGGAAAGTTTCGACAAGGAGATTCAATTTCTTCGCATGCTGGCTTTAGCTGGGGGCGCATACAGCAGACAACAATTCGCCGATCGTCTCGGCATTTCTGTACATACCTATGACAAAACACTGCGTAATCTCAAGGGAATGGTGAGTGTCCTGCAACAAGGCCTTCCTGCAGAGCAAGGCACTGAACTTTCCGAGTGGCTCCACTATAATTACTATGAATCTGCCGACCCGCTTCTCCTTTTCTTGTTTCGGGCAAAGGCACTTAAGGAAACGGAAAGCATCCGACTTTCTTTACTATTAACAGCACTCCAGACGAAGGAGCTTACCACTAAAGATTTACAGGATGTCTGCAGTGAGCAAATGCCAGCCGATGGGCCACAGCCAGATGAAAAAACTATCCGGGGAGATCTGAAATACCTAGAGGAAGTTGGCGTTATTCTTCGCGTAAACGGAGGGCGTCCTTACCGATACAGGGCTGCTAACGACCTGATCGACCAATTATCCGACGATGAACTCATGGATCTTTACGATTATGTTGATGTCATTGCCAATACGCAGATTCCGTCCGTGCAAGGCTATCTGCTGCGTGACACCTTAAAGAAGGTCTTACGAAAGCGTGGTTTTCATCCAGAAGCTGTCGAAACTCATCGTTATAAGTATAATTACCATTCACGTATCCTTGACGAGGCGCATCTCTATACGATATTTGGTGCGATTCAGCAGCGGAAAATGCTCCATTTTCTTTATCTATCTCCTAAAAAGGGTAAGAACTACGCTTCTCAGAACACCAACCCCCTCTTCGAGCGGGAAACAAAGGGTGTAACACAAAAGGTTCTCCCCATTCGAGTCGTCTATGATCATCAATATGGGCGTTGGTATTTAATTGGACATCATTCACGTATGGGAATAATGAAATTCCGTATGGAGGGGCTTACTCAGATTGAGGAAGGCAACGCTGTGGAAGAGAAAGAGTTCGCCCAAAAACTCAGCAAAGTAGAAGATCAGTTGCAGAACAGTTGGGTTACGGATACCACGCGTACTCTTAAAGTGGTCGCTAGATTTTATAGCCCTAACCGATCGGGAGCTAATTTTATCCTGGAACGCGTTCAGGCCCAAGGACAGTGGGGAGTGATTACCGAAAACTCCGATTCTACATTCCTTTACGAGATCATGGTGAATGGAATTTATGAAATTAAGCCCTGGTTGCGGAGCTTCGGTTCGAGTTGCGAGATCTTAGAACCCGCTTGGCTTCGCAAGCAATTTATTGCGGAATGGAAGGAGATACACACCTACTATGAATCCATTTGAGAAAATATTTAACTTTCAAATCATCTCCCGCCTCGACGAAATGGGTTCATGGGCTCTAACCTCCCAGGAACGGTCATGGCTGAAAACAATGCTGGTGCACCCGGCTTCCACCGAAGCATTTACACCAGCTACCTTAAACAAATTGAACCTCCTATTGGATGCGGAATCCTCCACAGAAGTGCAAGAGATCATTATAGAGAAAGCCAAAAGTCAGGAACGGCAGGTCTACCATCCTATGCTACGCACACTCCGCCGAATAATCATGCAAGACCACGGAATCCTTGTTTCTTACCATATTAAGCATGGTGGCGTTAAAACAAATGTGTCCGGGTTCCCCCACAAGCTGGAATACAACATGTTTAAGAGAGAATGGTATTTGCAATGGTACAATACTCGCCATCATTCCCTTATGTCTACTAAACTCAAAAACATCGTGTCGGTCGAAGAAACATTGATGCCCCTCGATCAGGTTTTAGCCTTGAAGGTAACGTTGGAGCGCTTATTAGAGGAACGGAAAGATTACGCATGGATTCAAGTCGTTCCAACCTTTAATGTTGAATTGTCACGAATTCTATATGCCTTCTCCTGTTTTGAAAAGTCTGTGTCCTTTGATGAACACTCAGGCATCTACCGCATCAAAGTCAACTATATGAGAGACGAAAGCGAATTCCTCTTGTCAAAAATCCGCTTCCTTGGGCTACGCGTGAAAATTGTTGAGGGCAAGCACCTGAAGAAGCGCATGCGAGAATCGGCTTCCAAGGCGCTAGCTCGGTATGCTGACTTGTAATCATTCCGCCTTGTAATAGGCAAGGGAAATTGTCATGTGCAACAGATAGCTTCTTATATTGAAAAAAAACAGACACCCCTCAAGGTGTCTGTTGCTTTATTCCACATATACTTCTACGAAAGTAGTGATGCTCCCTTTTTATAACTCTTCATGTGTTCTTGGGTCCTGTCCCCACAACCGTCCATCCTCACTGCTGAACGCCGAGATTGCTGTCATTTCCTCTTCCGACAACTCGAAATCAAAAATATCCAGATTCTCCGTCTGGTGCTTGAACGAAGAAGCCTTCGGGATCGGAAGCGCTCCAAGTTGGATATGCCAACGCAAAATCGTTTGTGTATTCGTCTTACCATGAGCCGCAGCAATTTCTCCAATCTTTTCATCCTTCAGCATGCTGTGACCACGGCCCAGCGGACTCCACGATTCCGTTACGATACCTAGTTCTGCATCTTTCACACGTTGCTGCTCCTGATTATAAAAGGGATGGAGTTCAACCTGATTTATACTTGGGGTCACCCCTGTCTCCCGAATCAAACGTTCGTTATACTCTGGCAGGAAGTTGCAGACCCCGATAGAACGGATATAACCCCGCTTCTTCGCCTCAATCATCGCCTGCCAAGCTTCCACATATAAATCAATTCTCGGATTAGGCCAATGGATTAAATATAGATCGTAATAATCCAGACCACCTCTATATAATGACTCCTCAATCGTAACCATTGCTTCCTGATAAGCTTGTCGGCGCCCCGGCAGCTTCGAGCAGATCAACAGATCTTCTCTAGCTACAGAACTCTGACGGATAGCCTCGCCAACAGTCCCCTCATTCTCATAGTTAAAGGCTGTATCAATCAGACGGAAGCCTGCATCCATCGCACTAGTAAGCACTTTCACTCCAGCTGCACCCTTAAATCCACCCGTTCCGAATCCCATGACTGGCAATTTCAAGCCATCGTTCAATACTCTTTCCGGAATAATCTGATTCAACTGAGTAACCTCCTTTAGCTTCTTCATCTTTAAGATAGCACCTCTGCGCCGCTTAAGCAAAAAGCCTGGCAGTTAGTTTCCTTCGGATAGACGCATACTCTATTATTTGGGAATGGAGCATTCCCGAAGAATAACAGCTATCTGCTCAAAGGTGCAGTCACCCTTGGCAATATCTACGATAAATTCAACAGCGTATAGACGCTCCAGCTTTAAATGATATCCATTCAGCTTTAAAAATGACTTAACCGCGAGATACGCCGTCCGTTTATTTCCGTTATGAAAGCAATGATTCTTCACCACAGATTCCAATAAAGTTATAACCTTATAACTTCATCCGGAAAAATTGAGAGACAGCCAAAATTAACCCAGTCACCACTTCATGAGTTCCTTAATCTGAGCAACCAGTTTCTTCGCGGCTTTGTGATGAGTGACTTTTGACGGGTGCCAGTCGGCCGCGTATCCATCAGCTTCCAGTTGACCCTCAAACCTCATTGCAGCGATATTAGTATCGCCTGTTTCCTGTGTATAGTCGCTAACCGCCTGTTCGACATAAGGATATAACCTGTCTCCCATGATGCCCAATGTGCATAAGAGGACGGCATGAGAATTATTTTGTCTGACCAATTTAAGAAATTCCACATACCGTGAGGCATATTCCGCCTGTCTGTCCGCATCATCCTTAGCATAAGAATCATCATTCGTCCCAAGATTAATGACAATCAGATCAGGCACAAACTCCTTGAAATCCCAGCTTATAGACTGAGGTTCCAGTATGCCATCAAATCTGCCCTCCGATTTGCCCACTTTATCGTAGTAATCCGGAACGAGATGTGTGGTGAGTTTCTGATCATTTTCCGTATAGCCTGTAATAATGCCATATCCGCTGTAAGAAACCATGCTGTAGTCAGCCTGAAGCGCTTGAGCCGTTTGAAAAGCATAGGCTTTCGTGACATCTTCCGTAGCTGTGGAAAAAGAATGCAGTTCATTCTCATCGTCAACCCCATAGCCGCAAGTAATAGAGTCGCCGATGAATTCAATTTTATGTACGTTTACCGGGGTGGGCTTAATTCCCCTAGTGGCATCGACCGTAATCCCTTCAATACCTACCGTTGACATAGCCGCCTCCGATAATTTAATGAATCTCACCGTGACGTTCTCATCGATATCGCTTTCGAAGACAGTATATGTTTTCAAAGATTGCTTTACTAGATCATCAATGACTCGTTTTCCGTTTACGTAAATGCCGATTCTGGCCTGATTCGTATGACTTGAGGCAATCTGATCTCCCTTTACTGTAATTTCCGCTTTTTTACCAAAGAATGAGAACTCCACTCCGCTACCGGACAAAGCCAGCCACAGTACTTCATTGTAGTAGTAGCTTCGCCCGATGATTTTCACATATGGATCTATTGCTTGGAAATTTCGCACTGCTTCCGACATCCTAAAACCCACCTTCTTCGCTATATACCAGTAACAGTAACAAAGACCCTGTATGTTTTCAATCAAACTTCAGCCATTTCTTTTAGCAGTCTCTAAAATGAAAAAAGACACCCTTAAAGGTGTCTTTCACTGATAGTCCGTATGGATCCGAGGGATTCAAGCCCCTATCCGTTATTCAATCATGCTTTTCGTTGCCTGATACATATTCTCTACGTATTGATCGACTTCGTCTCTCGACATACGCAGGCGGTCCACAGAAGTGCCGTACCCGATTTCCTGTTTCCCCTCTTCCAGACCTTTAAAAATCCCGTCCGTGAAGGCATCCAACGGTTCCCCGTGTGTATGCTGACCTGTTCCGCCCAACTGCGTATTTACCGCCGGAGGGGCAACTTCAATGACTTCTACAGACGTCTCCGAGAGCTGATGTCTGAGGCTGATAGTAAAGGAATGAAGCGCTGCCTTACTTGCCGAATAAATAGGAGCAATCGCAAACGGTGTAAAGGCCAGCCCGGACGTGACGTTAATGATCGCCGCCGCTTCTTTGGCTGCAAAATATGGAGCGAACAGCATAGAGAAATGGATCGGCGCTTCGATATTGGTGGTGATCTCATTATTGAAATAACTCCAATTATTCTTGGCATCGTCTTTAAGCACATTGAACCGCTGCTGAATTCCTGCATTATTAATCAAGACATTCACTTCCGGATAATTTGCTGTAACCCATTCGAACAAAGCTACACGCTCGGATTCATGATTCAAATCGCTCACACGAGTAATGAGGCCAGGGAATTTTTCTTTCGCCTGTTCAAGTACCTCTTCACGCCGTCCGCACACAATCACTTGATTCCCGGTATTTAAGAAACGCTCTGCAAAAGCCAGTCCTATTCCGGAACCGCCACCAGTAATCAAAATCGTATTTCCTGTAAGTTTCATTGTTATTCCTCACCTTCATTATTTTTTTCTTGCGTACGTTTGACATAACGGTCAATCTTCCAGTCGATTCCTTCGATGGATTCGGTCATCAACGAAATTTCGGCCAGTACAGCCTGCTTGTGAGTCCTCATCATTTCCAGCCGGAGCGCTACGGTGGCATCACCTTCTACGACCCAATCGATATATTGCTTAATGCGGCTTATGGGCATATTCGTGTTTTTTAAACAAATCACCGTTCCAAGCAGCCCCATATGATCTTCTGAAAATAACCGCCTGCCTGCTTCATCACGCTCGATCTGGGGCAACAGCCCCTTTTTCTCATAATAACGCAGGGTTGATTCTGGAATATTAAATTTGGCTGCCACTTCGCCAATGGAAAAATACTTCATCCGGAGGCCTCCCCGTTGTATCTGTTATTGTCGACAGAACTAGCATACGACTTAAACCATGGTTTAAGTCAACTAAAAGTTGCTATAACGTTACAGCAGCTGTTAAAAGAATAATAAACCATCAGAGTGGCTTATTGTTCATTGTTTACTCAAATAAGGGGTTATGGGTTGGTTGAAATTATCTTATAATTAGTTTGGGGTTGGATACTTTTCATCCATTTGTGAACGCGCGTTTATGGTCGGGCTATTACCCACTTTAGTAGGAGGAATGGATATGCAATACGGTTATTTTGACGAAAAGAATAAGGAGTATCTCATTACGAAGCCGAATACGCCTGCCCCTTGGGCGAACTACCTCGGCTCACCGGAATACGGCGCCATCATCTCGGGCAACGCGGGCGGCTATAGCTTTGTAAAGTCAGGGGCCAATGGGCGGCATCTCCGCTACCACTTCAACTCCAAAGACGAGCCGGGACGCTATATTTATGTGAGAGATTTGGAGAACGGGGATTATTGGTCCGGCTCCTGGCAGCCAGTGGGTAAAGATCTGGACCAGTACAAATCGGTATGCCATCATGGAACCGGATACACAAACATCGTCTCAGACTACGACAATATCCATACAGAATCATTGTATTATGTGCCGCTGAACAAAACCTACGAGGTGTGGCGCATGAAGGTCCGTAATGACAGCTCCAAGGTGCGGAAGCTGGCCCTTATCGGATTTGCCGAATTAACCAACAATAACAACTACGAACAGGATACCGTCAACCTTCAGTACACTCTGTTTATCTCACGCACCTACTACAAGAATAATAAGATCCTTCAAGTCATCAATGAAAACATCCCCGAAGAGCAAAGCTGGAGATTCTTCGGCGCTGCGGGTGCAGAGGTTACTGCATACGACGGCGACCGGGATACATTCTTGGGCGATTATCGCAGCTACGGCAATCCGGCCTCCGTTGCTAACGGACAATGCTCCAATTCACTGAACTACAATACTAATGCCTGCGGTGCCTTGCAGATCAATGTAGATTTGCAGCCGGGAGAAGAGAAAGAAATCGCCTTCCTGCTGGGACAATATGATGAGACAGGTGCATCTGAGATTCTCAGCCACTACAAAGATCTGTCTATCGTAGACAAGGAACTCGAAGAGCTGAAGGCATTCTGGCACAGCAAACTTAACCGCTTCCAGGTTCAGACACCAAGTGATAATCTGAACAACATGATCAACACCTGGAACGCCTATCAATGCTTCATTACCTTCATCTGGTCACGCGCCGCTTCCTTCCAATACTCCGGTCTACGTAACGGGCTCGGCTATCGGGATACTGTGCAGGATATTCAAGGCATCATTCATCTGGATCATGAGATGGCCCTAGGGCGTCTGAGACTGATGATTTCTGCTCAGGTCTCCAATGGTGGCGGACTCCCGTTGGTGAAATTCGACCATAATCCTGGGCATGAGGGTACTCCGGATGATCCGGAATATGTACGGGAGACTGGTCATCCCCATTATCGGGCCGATGACGCCTTATGGCTGTTCCCAACCGTTATCAAATACTTGAATGAAAGTGGCAACTGGGACTTTACAGATGAAGTGATCCCTTATTCTGATAAAGGCGAAGGCACGGTGTACGAGCATCTGCGCCAGGCCATTCAATTCAGTCTGGATCGCATGGGTGTACACGGCATGCCTGTCGGGCTTCACGCTGACTGGAACGATTGTCTGCGTCTTGGAGCGAAGGGTGAATCGCTATTCGTCGCCTTCCAGCTGTACATGGCCTTCAAAGTATTCATGGAAATCGCACAAAATAAGAACAAGCCGGGCGATGTAGAGTGGGTACAGGGTCTGCTTGATGAACTCGACGGGAACATTCAGAAACATGCCTGGGAGAACGATCAGTTCGTCCGCGGGTTCACCGAAGACAACTATACCATCGGTTCCTGGGAGAATGATGAGGGCAAAATCTGGCTGAATCCGCAAAGCTGGGCTGTACTAAGCGGCGCTGCCCGCCCAGATCAGGCGAAGCTCTCCATGGATAAAGTGTACGAGAATCTGCGGACTGATTACGGTACCATGATATTCTACCCTCCGTTCCGGAAATACGGATTGCCCGTTGCGCTGATGGCTCTCTTCAACGCCTCAACGAAGGAAAACGGCGGCATCTTCAGCCAACCGCAGGGATGGCTCATTCTAGCCGAAACCATGATCGGCAACGGCGATCGCGCGTTCGAATATTTCCTGGATTGCAGTCCAGCCAGCATGAATGATAAAGCCGAAATCCGCAAGCTTGAGCCTTATGTACACGGCCAATTCGTCGAGTCCCTAGACAGTCCGTATCAAGGCCGGGCACATGTCCACTGGCTCACCGGCACTGCCTCAACCGTGATGGTCTCCCTGGTGGAGGGTATCATGGGGATTCAGCCTCAGATGGATGGCCTTCGCATTAACCCATGCATTCCTGGCGACTGGACAACCTTCTCCATGGTACGGGAATTCCGCGGGAAGAAGCTGAACATTCAGGTGGAGAATAAGAACGGTGTACAAAAAGGTGTATCCCGGATCATCATTAACGGCGAAGAAATCCAAGGTGACCTAATCCCCATTGCAAAAATGGCGGCAGAAAATGATGTGCTTGTTATTATGGGGTAACTTAACTATGAGGAATAGACAGAAGGGCGGACCGCATCGGTCCGCCCTCTTTCTTGTAGATTCCAAAATACGTTTCAGGCGTACAACACACGATTACACGATTAGAGGCATTCGGCGTCAAAGACAGCTGCTCTCGCAAAGCAACCTGCCTAGATTACACATCCATCGAATCCTTTTTTTCGCATCTTAAGAGAGAGAAGTTGTCCCTTCACCATTGAAATCAAGCTAAACTCAAACAGGCGCGCCGATTGAGTATCGTCACGCGCGAGCTGCATAAAGTAGTTTTGATAAGCGAAGTATTACATTATCAGCAAGTCTCAGAAACCGCGTGATAACAGGCTTTTCAAGCCGCAATTTGTTATTCCTTATTCAGCCTTTAAGTAAAGGACAGAGCCCCCATCTTCTGGGTGGCTCTTTTTTTATGCCTTCCAAGGCTTTTATTTAATAAATCTGCTGAAATCATTATTATTTTGACATCCGGGATAAATTAACGTAGAATGTACTCCACTTGGTTAAAAGTACTTTAATTTAAGTACTATCACATTTGTTTTACAGAAAGGAAGTACACAGTGAAATTTACACAGTTTTTGAAGACCAAAGGGGCAATTGGTTCCATCTTTATGGGTGTGTTCTATGCCGTAGCGATGCTCGGTATTTTCTTACCAGGATATACCGCACTTCCAGGGAACATGGATGATTTAAAAATCGCGATCGTTAATGATGATGCAGGACAATATGGGGCTCAGATTTCGAGTCAATTTACAGAGAGCCTACCATTCAAAACGATAAAAACCGATATATCCAATAAAAAGGCGATGGATCAATTAGAGCATAATAAGTTAGCTCTGGTAGTCCATATTTCGGAAGATTTTTCTGCCAATATTCAGAGCGGTAAAGTATCCGCGAGTATTGATTTCACAGTCAACGAAGCTTCCGCTACCATGGTATCTTCAGCAATGTCTTCTGTTGTAACAGAAATCAATAAACAATTAAGCGCGAACTTCTCACAGCAAACTGCACAAGGTATATTAAAGAACTTCAAGGTACCTGAAGAACAAGCAGCAGCACTTGCTGCACAAATTGAAAACAGCTATGTTGGGAATTATGTTGTTATCAATGATGTTCCAGCTGGCATGCACAACAACATGTTACCCATGTTCTTAACCATGGCTGGCTATGTTGGTGCAATGATTGCTTCCATGCAATTAGTTAGTTCATTTAAAGCGAGCCGTGGGAAAGCAAGTAAGACGAAATTATTCATTTTCGTACAATTAACAGCTTTAATAATCGCGGTATTATCAACAGTCGCTGCTTTAGCCATTGCATTTTCTATAGCAGATGTAGATCTATCATTACTTTTACCAGTCGCTGCTCAGCAAATTCTAATGTATATGGCTGCGTTTAACGTGTGTGCGATTATGGTCTTCTTAATTGGAGAAGGCGGTATGGTTCTAAATATTCCAATCCTATTAACGCAAACAATCGCCAATGGAGCTACTATGCCCCGTGACATGATGTATGGATTCTATGACTGGTTCGGCCGCTTCACACCGATGTATTATTCTGTACAAGCTTATTTCGCACTAATGTTCGGTTCTATTAGCCCAGCGCCATACTTATGGGGATTAGCAGCCGTATTTATCGGTGCTATGTTGATTAACATCATAATAGTTCGGTTTGTTCATAAACCAATACCTTTGACTAAAGAACCTGTACAAGCCGTTGAAGTGAAAAACACAGCTGAAATAACCGCCTAAGTTTGGTAAGATGAACCTAGTCATTAAATTAGGAGTGGGTTGTGTGATGTCAATTCAAATTTATATCTTAAGTAAGTTAATGGATGAAAATAATTATCCGTATAAATTAAAAAAAGAACTATCCCACCCAATTCCCTTTGATACAATGGTTAATCTATCTGAAAGCAAACTGTATTATCACTTTGATTCCCTCTCGAAACAAGGCTTAATTGAACAAGTAGAGATTATCAAAGAAGAACATCGCCCAGACAAGCAGGTATTTTCTATTACTGATAAAGGACGTAAGCAGCTTCCACTCAAAATTTATAAGTTAATAGAAAATGCAGAATCCATATCAGATATGATTGTTGGTCTTGTGAATCTTCGTTTTGTAGAAACTGACTTAGTAATTCCTATTATCGAGAAGAAAATTGACCAGTTGCTGATAAATAAAGATCATATTAATCAAATTTATCAGCGGATGGATGTAGCTGATTCCATTCGTGAAGTCGTAGATTTCATGGACAGCTACTATGTATCTCAATTAGAGCAATCTATTCACTGGCTGGAAGTTCTTTTAGAAAAGTTAAAAACGAAGGCCATATAAAAGAAGAATGCCTTGGATTAAGATACATAGTCCAAGGCATTCTTCTTTTATATCAAGATGTGGGCTGCAATTTAGGATAAGGTTCAGATTTCAATCCGATACAACCATAAACCAGTAATCGCAGCAATCAATATGGACAATACTCCTTCAGGACTAGGCATCACCAAATAATCAAACCCCGTTCGTATATTCAGATATTTATTCTAAGTTCCCGGTCAAATTATAACGAGGTGGGCAAAGCAACTCCCAACGCATCGTAAAGTTCAATCTGGCGTTTGGTGATCTCTCCGAATTGCAAATCGTGTCCGGGGCGTTCGTAACACTCGATCACATCGAGTTCATCGAGCAGTCCCTGCATCGTATAGCGCTGGAATAGTTGTTTCTCCTGCATCACTTTCTTAATATAGGATAATAGATGATTGCGATGAACTCTACAAACAATTTCCCACCCAGACTTCGTTCGGACCCACAATTTCTTCACGTCTAAGACCTAAGTAACCTGCCAGATATATGGATAATTCGAGTTTGGTGTTTTTTACTCTGTCTAGCAGAATATTTAATTGATCCCGGGTATAAGACTGGCCTACGAACCGTTCTTTCTTAGGAAGAGTTACCTAAAAAAAGGGGATAACGTGCTTAAAGATAATATTTTTGTAACCATAAATAGTCGTCTCTTCGCAGTCCTAATTCTCTTTGCCGTAGGGGATTCCTCTACCTAAGGTTAGGATAGCATGCCGCAAGATGTTTTGTTAATAGATAGACCTGTAGCCAAATGGACTACAGCTACCCTCAAAAATCATGCAGTTAAAAGAGTGTTAGCTACAATTTGGCTACGAATTAGACCTGTTTAAATAAAAAACCCGCTCTGGGAGCGGGTTACAGGATGGAGCCGAGAGGATTCGAACCCCTGTCCGAAGATAACGGCACATAAGCTTCTACGAGTGTAGTGACAGATTTGATGTCACAGAGTATCACCCCATGGAAGAGTATCCATCTTGCACTAGAACAGAATGGATATCATAGTTCTTCGGTTTATTGAGATTTTGTATTAATTCGAATCTGATGGCCTTGAGGCTTGACTGGAGGTTTTTCGAGTTCTTGATTCAAGGTATGACCTATTTCTGAGGCCGTTCTTTTAACTGACTCTGTAACGCTCTGAATTACTTCTCCTACATTGTGCGCAGATTCAAAATTGGGTCTATGGTTTTAATTTTACCTTTTACATCCTTGGTGACTTGATTAGCCGTGTGAATGAGCTGTGAAGCTTCTCCAGTTAAGCCTTGAATGGCATTTCTCACATCAACTAACGTCTTATTAGTTTCTGAGAGTGTGGTCATTCCTTTGCGTAGCGTAAGAATCAAAAAAACAACCAAAAAGATAAAAGCAACTGCAACCAAAGCAATACTAAGTTGGATTACCATATAACACCTCCTGTAGTTCCACTGTATGTACAACTAGTAGGCATCATTCCTAAGTAGTTCTACCGAATTTCCTGTCGATAAAGGCAGGCTTCAGAAACCGTATCACAACTAGCCATTAACCGCTATGTATAGTCCAAAAGAGTCGCCAAAATGAAAAAGACACCAATTAAGGTGTCTTTCAGTGATACTCCATATGGAGCCGAGGGGATTCGAACCCCTGTCCGAAGATAACGGCACATAAGCTTCTACGAGTGTAGTCACAGTTTTGATGTCACCCGAGTATCGCCCCGTAACCGGCTAGACGTTGGGTCAGCCTGATTGTCTTCTTCAGCTCACCGCAGGCGGAGATGAGACAGCGTATCCCACTACTTGTTAGCCCCTAGCCCTGTCACATGGACGATGCAGAGTAGAAGCACGCGCACAGTTTCTTAGGCTGCGAAAGCGTAGTTGTTTTGTGTTTTGCCGTTTAATAGGCTTTAGCGTTGATAAAGCGGACGCGTCCCCACTACTCGCTACTCATGCTCGAACTACCCCCGTCGAATCCAAGAGCGGCCCCTCAATTAGAAAGGGCTTCTTCGGATCAAGCGGATCGATCAAGCTTACGAAAGATCCAATCCACAGCTTTCCTCTTGCGAAGTAGCTGTTCAGAAGCAAAGCAGTATGCTTTTACTTATTCAGTATAGCACATTTATCAATACTTTAACACGAGGCTTACAGGAAGTGAAGGGTGAATCTGGAACTTGGGCTTTCTGTGAATCCGAGCTTATCTGGCGATCTTTTGCTTATCGCGCAGTACACGCTGGATGTCACGCTCAGCATCACGTTTCGCTGCAGTATCACGTTTGTCATACTCTTTCTTACCTCTACCTAGGCCAATCAACAGCTTGGCATACCCATTGCGCACATAAATCTTGAGCGGCACGATAGTAAACCCATCCCGCTTGGACAACCCAAGCAGCTTGTGAATCTGCACCTTATGCATCAGCAGTTTACGGGTCCGCGTAGGATCATCAGGATTAGAACGATTGCCCTGTGCAAACGGACTGATGTGCATATTGTGAATCTGGATCTCACCGTTGCGGATGGTAGCAAAAGCATCGCCAATGTTAGCGCGCCCTAGTCGCAACGACTTAATCTCTGTACCTGTTAGCACCAAACCTGCTTCATAGGTGTCCTCGATAAAATAATCATGGGAGGCCTTTTTGTTCTGGGCTAATACTTTCCCGTCGACTTTTTTACCCATGAGAATCACTCCTCAAATCATATTTCAAAGGGTCTTCATGACAGAACGTCAGATCTTTATTGTATCAAAAGCTATCTATGGAACGCAAGGAAGTACAAGTTAAGCCTTTGATTCCTTCCTCAACCTATCTCGTCTATATAATTAAAAACAAGCGCTGTTATACCCACAGGGGGTTAACAGCGCTTGTTAATGATCTTTAACGCTATTGTCTTAACTGAGTCATTAACCTCAGTTTATTGCTTATTTCTATGACGGGAACCCGGTCCGGCTTCATTACCTTCGGTCCGCTTAGCAGATACCTGATCAGAGGTCTCCACGTTTCCAGGAGTTACCGACTGGCCGATGAATACACCGCCCTTAGCCTTCTTCTTCCGACGGCCTTTGCCTTCAGGAGCCGTGCTACTGCCCTCGGTTACTGTTGGGTTAGGGCCACGGTCTTCGCGACTGCGGAACTTGGTGCTGCCGTCCACGCCCTTAGCTTCACCTTCTGAACTGTCCGTGGTGCTGCTAGCTGGACCGCCATAGCCGCCTTTGCCTGAGCCAAAAGCGAAGCTGACGCCGCCGCGAGCAGCGGCTTGAGCGCCGTATTTGTCAAAGCCGCGGTCACGTCCGCCGCTGCGTTCGCGCGGCGCACCTTTGGCGCCGCCGCTTTCGCCTCTACGCGGTGCGCCTGATTTTGCAATCGGCGCCGCTGCTGCTGCTGGCCGGCTCACGTCCTCGCCGGCACCGCTCTTGCGCTTGCGCTTGCTGCGCGCGCTCGGCGCTGCAA
>LIDZ01014373.1_pt8 | contig 25266 bp, 22 predicted proteins | sample 644651 | NCBI WGS metagenome assembly LIDZ01 (sample SAMN03856242, study PRJNA289617) | food metagenome | isolation source: wine grapes on drying loft during traditional withering process | host: Vitis vinifera cv. Corvina | place: Italy: Gargagnago di S. Ambrogio di Valpolicella | collected 2014-01 | reverse complement strand
GTATCCGGTAAAAATGTTCTGACCCATCCGTAGGTGTGTTCGGGTCCAGTAGTTGCCACTGAGCAGCAAGCGTCGTATTATCCGTGCCCGCTCCGGCATTGCCGTTCCCTAAGGTAGCAAGATATGTCCCGCTGTTCCCGATATTCTCAATCGTCTGGTAATCATCATAATCATCGGATTCATTGAAGACCCACTGATCCGTAGGTTGGCTCTCAAGTAATTGCTGTGCCTTGGCGGTGCCTTCAATAGAAGTAAGATAATGATTCGTTGCCGCGTTACGGATACGTTTATGGCCATCATAGTCCTCGACAAACCACAAGTAATCCGCTGCGTTGACCGCATCAACAGCAATAACACCGTGCTTAAGCTCACCACCGGTCGCTTCGTACATGAAATCCGTAGCTACCTGAGCATCGGTATACGTAGCCAGACGAATTGGCTGCAATTCCGAGATCGGCAAAGGCGCTGTATTAAGGTCAACAAAAGCCCACTGCGGGCTTTCAAAGGTAACATTGATGTCCCCGCTCACTTGGGCAAACCCAAGCTGATTCTCCTCATGAATGACGAGCTTTCCCTCGGGGGCTGTCGCGCTGCGAATCACCATATAGCCGCTTCTGTTCGAAGTATCAATCAGCCATTGATCCGCAGTGCTGCTCGCTCCTGAGATTTCTGCTGCTTTAAGCGAATCCTCTTTACCCGTGTTCCCGGCAAGTGTAATGTAGTGGCCGGTCTTCACATTTTGAATCCGCGACATCCCAGCCGTGCTTACTACGGTCCAATGGGATGAGGTGTCTGCCGGATTCGTCATGCCGTAGCGCACCTCGCCCGTTGAGGTTTCGTACAAAAAATTATTTTTCCACTTATTCTTAATGAGCACCGTACCTGTTGGAATCTGACCTGCCCCAGTACCTTCGTTTACTCCGGTTCCTGCAGAATTGCCACTGGCTCCATAAACAGGCAAGCCTGAAAAAATCAGCAGCATCGCCAGCAGACCCGCAAACGCGGACCTGAATCGCTTCATATCATGCGCCCCCTCTAACTAATATGGACTTCCTCTCCAGTTTAGTTTGGTAACGTTTACAAAACGATGTGCGATTTTATCCAGAAAAAGGTGCATTTGTACGAATATGAATAACCCGCCTCGTTGTCAGGATGGTTGACAAAACCTCAGATTCCCACGATAGTTAACGCACAGGGAATAGGAATTAGATTCGCTAGTATTGATTATTTTAGTGGAGGTTCGCATGAAACATAAGATTGACCCACCCAAAATTGCCGACAACATCGCTTTACCCGCGCAGCAAGTATTCTCACTGCAAACGAAGGATGAATTCAGCCTTTGTTCTATAAATGACCAGTTTATTGACAGTCAAGAAGCTAGTAAGGTTTCGTTCGAGAAGGTGCTGTTTAGGAATGTCACCATTACGGAGTCGTCCTTGAGCGGGATTGAACTTACGGATGTGATCTTTGAAAGATGTGATCTGTCCAACGTTAATTTCTCCGATGCCTTCGTTCATCGCACAGAGTTCAGAAGTTGTAAGTTAATTGGGACAGACTTTACCAGAGGAAGATTCCAGAACGTTCTTATCACAGACTGTATCGGGGATTATGCCACATTTCGGTTTGCTAATTTCAAACAGGTAGCTTTTGAAGACAGTTCGCTCATTGGCACTGATTATTATCAATCCATCCTGTCAAAAATCTCATTTAACCGCTGCAATCTGGATCAAGCCATGCTGTCAGGGACAAAGCTGAACAGGATCGACCTTAGCGACTGCGAATTCAGCGGTTTAAATGTAGAGATCGAAGACTTGTATGGTTGTATCATCTCCGCGCAGCAAGCCGCCTCATTTGCGGGTCTTTTGGGTTTGGTGATTAAATAGACAGGCGAGCCCGGCTTATTCTATTTCCAAGGTTTGCAGCTTCAGCTTACCTGCACAATTCCCGCAGCGATAGCGCTTGGGATCAACCTTCCGCTTGCGCGGGTACTCGGTAGCACAGGCTGTGCACACGAGCTTATATCGGTAAGGCAGCGGCTTGCGCGCCTTCATTCCCGGCAGCGACTGGCAGTAGCGGCTCCCGCCGACCTGTGCCAGCAATCTTTTGAAATCAGCATCACGGTGCATATACCCTCTCTTCGCCAGATGCAGGTGATAGTGGCAAAGCTCATGCTTAATAATCCGCTCCGTCTCCTCGCGCCCGAATTGGGTCAGTTGAAGCGGGTTGATCTCAATATTATGACTTTTGATAAAATAACGTCCGCCCGTTGAAGATAATCGGCTGTTAAACGTAGCTTTGTGCCGGAACGGTACCCCAAAGTTGTCCCGCGATACCTGTTCAATCCACAGCTGCAGCTCATCGTTGCTCATGCTTTCCATAGCGTTCTCTCACAAGTCCTTTCCACGGGAAAATAGATCTCTACTTGAATTGTAACTTGTGCATAGGCTAAACTGTCAAGAAGGAAGATAAGAAAGTACGGAGGGAGAATGACCAATGCCGAAAATGCGATATGTAATTTTGCAGCAAAATAAAGAACTGCAATTCGTAGAAATGCCGGAGGAATATGCTTACCAACTGAGTGCACTGAATCTTCGCCTAAATAAAGAGATCGATAAGCTGACCGCCGACAATGTGCCAGACCTGCCTTTGGCGATCGCCGAATGCGATTCGCTGGAGCTGCTGCGGGAAGAACATTCACTGCAATCCGGCCTGGAATATATCAATCTGCTGGAGAGCGCTTTTGCCTCCATTCAGGAACAGAACTATCCGCTCATCTCACTGCTGACCGAAATTCGCGCGCTGCAGGCCCAGCTGGAGCAATGGTATGAAGAGGAAGAAGAAGGCGTGCTGTAGCTCGTTAACTTGACCGCTTCAGGCAATTCAAATAACAAAATGGGTTGTTGTGTTCCGCGCTTTGCGGCCGCACCTTTGGGCCTTCTTCCCCATATGCTAACTTACGTAAGCATGCTTAGAGGAGGGATTCCCTTGCCGCAGTGGCTCTGCCATCAGCTGATGAAAGCTTATTATAAAAAAGACCGCCGTCAGATTAAGCTGCTGAACGAGTGCTGGTTCTTTTACCGCAATTCCGCGGAATCACCAGGTTCCGTACAAAGAGAGCTGTAGGATCAGACAGTTGCATGGCGTAATTCAAAAAACCATCCCTTCATTCGGGATGGTTTTGTTTAGATTCCATTTGGTTAAAACTTCGGGAACACATATTTAACTAAGAAAAACAGAACTCCAAACGTGATTATGATATAAGTTGCATATCTGATAAAGGTAATTGCGACCGCACTGGAATCCGATTTCTTTTGAACCTCGGTGTGCTGGACTTCAACACTTCTATCACTGTGATTCGGATCCATAACAATCTCTCCCTTCGAAACTTGATCTATCTATCATTAACCGAAGTTTCGACTAGTTGAAACAAATAGCCGCCTTACGACTTACTCCCGATGGAACGGAGCGAGCGTGGTAAGGCGGCTTAATATTTTATTTCTGTGCGAAAAGATTCAATCGAAGCTGCGGCGTGAAGGCCAAGAGCCCTGCAGCTTACGAACCAAGACGATCTGTCCGGTGTGGTAGGCATCGTGCAGGATAAGACTCATCACTTCTTCGCCTGGCGCATGTCCTGAACCGCCCCAATCATACGCACCTTCTTCGAGCGCTTCAATGACTTCCCGAAGCGAAGCGTGAACGGTCTTCAGCGCAAGCACTGCCTTCTCCCACTCTGTCTCCCCGGTAACCGTTACCGTAAATGTATCATCATTGCTCTCCACATCAGGTGGTTGTGGCAAGCCTTTTAGCTTCTTTAGCAAACGTTCCTTATAATACGTCAAATGGTTGACCGTCTCCCAGATGGAGTTGGCCGCTCCCCCCTGTGGCTTCCAGTTCGCCTGCAAGTGATCCACACCTGCGAGTGCATCGCTCAGCGGCGGTGACCAATCCTCAACGTCCATACAATAATCCCAATTCTGCAGCAGTACTTCGCTAATTTTATTGTGCATGATAACCTCCAAAATGAAATATGGAATTCTCAAACGTAAATGTAGCATATTATACTCCGACGACTCGTGCAAGCGTTCGAAGTGCCACGGATGATAAAGCCAACGGTAATCTGCTGAGGGCGCGCCGCTTAAGGCAAAGAGGAAGCCCGGGGCGGGTAATGCGTAATCTTATCCCCAAAAAATCCCTCTATTATCTTTATCGACGATCTCTAATTGTTTAGAAAAATCTTCATCCGGCAATATATCATCAACAAAATGCCATTTCTCTTTACTGTCTCTCCAATACACCTTCCACTTCCCTTGATTCAATCTAAATTGAGCAATATCAGATTGAGTCCATATATCACTCTTATATCCTGGTCTCTCTTCAACTAAGGTAATATTCTCCCCTCTGATCTTGTAGCTCAGCTTTATCTTATTTTGAATATGCTTGGGAATTTTATTATTCGTATAATTATCCATGATCTTTATAATTCGCTTCTTCGTAAATTCATCCATTGTTTCTAACTCCTCTCGTTTTGTTTATGTAGGTATATTTCAAGCCATGCCCCCGCCTTTACCTAACCGATGACGGTTTGAACGCAGGGTAAGGCTTAGCTGCACTCTGTACACTTATTCTGAGGAAATGCTCCGATAAAGTGACTTTAGTTGTATTTCGTGCAGCTAAATTCCGACAAAATCCCGTTTCATACCTTCGCCAATGAATATAACTGCAGAGAATGCAATTACATCGTCTTTCCTCAGCAAAGACGATGTTTTAAGTGTACAAATTACAACTAGTCTTGTGGTACCGGCGCCACTTTCTTAAGCACAGCCTCATCTTTCAGGAAGTCCGTCAAAATTTAATGTGCGTTCTAGTTAAGTTTGTAGTAGTCCTTTCCACTTTATGTATGTGATCTTCCACCCTACAACGCCTTCCGCACACTCAATATATACTTCGCCTGATCAAGCGGGTTGACGCCTCGGCGAGTGCGCTCGGCGGTGACGTCTGGTGGACATTTCTCATATCCGGCAAAAAAAGAAGTGAATGTGCTGCGTCCCTTCGTGTAGGAGCTTAAGCTCACGGGATATTCGAGCGACGTTGCCAAGGGCAGGCGTCCCTCGATCACCATCCGATCGCCGAGCAGCACAGGCGGCTCGAACGTGCCGCGCATCTGCACGAGTTCGTTCATTACGCGGCCGCCGTTCTCCTCGGGGACCACGATGCGGACCTGCAAGATCGGCTCCAGCAGCGTGGTTCCTGCATTAGCCAACCCGTTCATGATCGCCATCGGTGTCGCGACGGCGAAATCCAGCGGATGGGTATGCCATACATGGTGCTGCCCCTCAACTAAAGTGATCTTGAGATCGGTAACCTCCCAGCCGTAAAGACCCTGTAGCAGAGCCTCCGGCACCCGGCGGGCCGTCTCATTCTGATATTGCGGCAGCAGATCGGAGCTCCGCACTACCGAGTCATAGACCAGTCCACTGCCCGGAGGGCCTGGCTCAATATGGAAGCGCAGAATCGCCCAGCAAGGCTTCGGCATCAAATACGCGATGAAGCCTTCGCCTGTACGGCTTGGCGTCTCTTTATATATTACGGATGGTTGGCCAAAGGTAACCTTTAGTCCATAACGCTCCACCATAACACTGTCCAGAATCTCCAGTTGAATCGGTCCCATCACTTTGATGTGCAGCTCCCGTTCATCCTGCAGCCACTGGGTATCCAGCAGCGGATCTTCATCTGCCAGCTCCTGCAGGGCTCCGATCACCTTATGGTCATCGGTATCGACTCCCCAATGTACTCGCACAGTCAGCAGTGGTACGGCAAGCTTGGCTTCCTGCGGGATCGCCTCGGGATGGCCCAATACATCGCCGACCCGCACCCCGGACAATCCATAGACTACAGCGATATCTCCCGCTTCAAGCTCTCCAACATCCTCGACTCGACCGCCCTCCACCTTGCGGATTTGGGTCACCTTTCCTTGAATGTCTTGCGAATAATTCAGCAGTGTATCACGGTTGCGAATCGTTCCTTCATAGAGGCGGACAAAAGCCATGCGCCCCATATTTTTATCCCGTTGAATGTTGTACACGATACCGGACACTGGGGCTTCTGCATTGCCTCCGGCTCGCGGGAAATAGTCAATCATGGCGTCCAAAAGCGCCGTAATACCCAGCCCTTTGGCCGCTACTCCATAAACCAGCGGAAATATCCGACCTGCAACTGTTTCCGCTCTCATATGGTTTTTCCACGCTACAAGGTTTACGGTTCGACCTGACATATATGTCTCCAGCCATTTCTCGTCCCGCTCTGCTAACGCCTCCAGCAACTCCGTCTGCGCTACAGTATCTGCACCAGTTTCCCATAAATCCGCAGCTCCTGTATAATTCTGCTCTTCACCCATCGGACACTGCACAGGAAGAATATTAGCTGACAAATAGTTGCGTGCCTGGGCCAATACCGCGTCAGGATTTGCACCTACCCGGTCCATTTTATTCATTAGAATCAGCGTGGGAATTCCCAACTTCCGCAGTGCATTCCAGATCATCTCGGTTTGTGCCTGCACACCCTCTACCGCCGATAATATAAGCACCGCGCAGTCCATCACCCGCAAAGAACGCTCCACCTCAGACAGAAAATCGACATGCCCCGGCGTATCGACCAGATTGATCTGCACCCCTTTCCAGGCAAAAGACGCCAGTGCCGCCCGTACCGAAATACCCCGCTGCCGTTCCACATCCATTGAATCCGTTAATGCCGTTCCGCTATCTACACTGCCCAGCGCACGAATACGTCCACTCTCATATAAAATATGCTCCGTTGTAGTCGTCTTTCCAGCATCCACATGCGCAAATATTCCAACATTAATCCGTTCGGTCCCCTGCTGTTGACTCATCTATAGATCTCCTGTCATTGGATTTAAAAAGCTCCCGTTCCGCCGCCACCGCCTCCGTCACCACCGCCAGCACCACCACCGCCGCCTCCGTCATTGCTAACATTCCCTCCGGAGGAAGGGAGCGGTGACATATAGGCTATTGTCTGCTGAGAATAGAGCACTCCTCCAAATAGAGCAAGATTTCTTAAGGTGGAAGGCTCAGTATTAGCTACAGCTCCTCTTACCTGTACCGACTTCAGAAAAGAGGCTCCAACATCCAATGTGAGGGCAAATTCACTGGCAAGCGTAACTGAATCTGCTCCGTTCGATACAGCATGGATTTGGCCCTTTTTAAGTTGTCTCCGCCACACTTTAAGTGCTGAACGGTACCAGGCCGCTTCTGGAGAGAGAATATTCCTCGGTACAATTCCTACAAGCAGTACTGAACAAAGAATACAAAGAAGATAGGTCAACACTGCATCTATATTTGTCAGCACAATCATCGACAGAGTACAGGCGCCGAGATAGAGGATCATCAACCATCTCCGTGAATAAAAGATCATCGTAAGCGCGGCTCCAAGTGTCAGCGGTACAGCTATAGAGCACAGAATAAGCCAAGAAGTTGCATCAGCATAGAAAAGACATAGCACGAACACAAGATGCAGCAAGGATAGACCTACCCAAAGGGGTCGCCACAGAGTATTTTTATAGGCACTGTCCCGGAAAGAATCCTGCTTCGCGACCAGCAAAGACCAATCTTTAAATTTCTTGTCCACATTCAATGCTTTTTCATGATATTTTTGTTGCTTGCTGCGCCTATTGCGTTCCATAGACGTCGGTCCATTGACAGATTCCAGCTGGAATTCGTTACCCTGATTCTGAAAAAAATGAGTCACCATAAAAAGGTCCACCGGATTCAACAATTTACGTGCGCCCTGAAACAGAAATTTGGGCATAAACTCCGGCGCTTTAGCATCGTCCTCGAAGCGCGCCGGTGTCACCCCTTGCTTCATAATGACCAGACCACGCTGCCGCATGGAAAATACACCCGCAAAAAGATCCCGTTTCTTCAATCGTCCATTTCTGTAGATGTAAGCTGCCAGTAACGGGTCCATCTCCCCCAGTCGAGCTGGCGTAAGCTCACTCCTCCTCAGGAATCCCCTTATTCGTCGCGGTGCGAAGAGATAGAGTAGACTAACAGCCAGAATGAGCCCCGTGATTAGGTACAACATCTTGTCCAATAACGAAAAATATTCCGCCCGTGTGGAGATCAGATGATCTCTTGCCTTTTCTTTGGCCAGAACCTCTTTGACTAGCAAAGCCGATTCGCTGGCAGGAATATCACTCAACCAACTTTCAGGAAATAATACTCTCATCCGAACTGTGCCTTTCTTAGGCAGGTTCTTATTATGATAATAAAGAAAGGAAGACGAATCGCTGCTGTTCTGCTTTAATGACAGTACTCCACCCCCTGTACGGTCCCGCAGGAAGAAGTTTACGCCAAGATTGTCACTATCTTGCGGCAGGAACAGCTGAAGGTCAACCTCTCCTACCTTTTCGTTGTCATGTGTCAAGAAACTCCAGTAAAGTTCGCCCGTATCCGAATACCGGATAGCTGCCTTATCGACCCTATATCGATAATACACCCGTTTCGTTTCATCCTTTGATGCCGTGTAGGCGTAATAGGTGTGACTTTTGGAATCAAGCTCCACATCCAGCTCTTTCAGGTTGTCCTCTGTAAAATCGCCGATCAACTTATCTTTTGGCGGTATGTAAGCCTTGAAATATTCAACAGCTTTCTGTCCTTTCGTATCCAGATACCGAGTAGTTCCGTTCCAGCTTCCGTTAAAAGTATAAGTGAACATCTCTTGTACCATCAAGTCGCCGTCTGTCAGCAATTCCGCTTTAATATCTACCCGATCTATCGCATACTCATTGTCCTTGCTGAATACAGTTTGAAGAATTGTGGCTATTATTATTATCAACACAATAATAAAAGAGTAATAGTTCCACTTTCTCATCGAACATCGCCCCTTTATTTCGTAAATCTATTATTTATTTAGTTTACCCTGTAACATTTCGGGGGAAACTACCATCTAAGTATATAGAGGTGATGCACAATGAACAAACCATTCTTGAACCACGCTACAAAAATGACTATAGCGTGTGGTATTCTGGCAGCAAGCTTGTCCTTCGGGACATCGGCATTTGCATTCTCGGATTTGAAAGGTGATCCTGCTGAAGCAAAAATTAACGCATTGCATAACGCAGGCATCATTAACGGGGTAAGTAGCGACAAGTTCGCTCCTAAATCGAAGGTAACTTTTGCACAAGGGGTACAATTTATCGTCAGCAGTCTGAAGCTATCTCCGAAACCAACAAGTGACAACAGTTCTACTAAAGCTAGTGATTTGTTCGATAAGGTAAAAGACAAAGCCTGGTATGCCTCAGCATTCCTGATCGCCAAACAAAATGGCCTTTCCCTGGACCGGACCGTGAATCCGAACGGAACCATTACCCGTGCCCAGTTCGCCAATTTATTGACTCAGGCCTTGCAGAGTAAAGGGAATTTCCCTGTAACGATGATGTTTGTCACCATTGCTGATGGAAGTACGCTGACTACAGAAGAGTCTAATAGCCTGCAGATCCTGCTTAATACGCATATTGTCACGCTGGAGAACAATAAATTCCGGCCAAATGATGCCGTGACTCGCTCGGAGGCTGCCGTCTGGATTCATGATGCAGCAGAGTTTGCTAAGCGTGTGATTATCCCTGAGGACAGCCCTACAGCTCCAGCTAATCATTACGAGGCCACAGTTACTCTGGAGAAAGCTGCAGAAGGCGTCAACAAAGCTACGCTGACCGTTAACAATCTGCCAAATCCAGGCTATGGATTGGTTGTGGAGAGAATTGAATTCGGCAAGGACAAGACAGCCGTTATTTATTTCAACATAACCAAACCTGATCCGGACAAAATGTATCCACAGGTCATTTCCACGGCCTCTGTGGTCACTTACCTACCGGATGGCTACAAAGCTTCGGCCCAGCCTGTAAAAGGCTCCAGTTCATCAGCTTCCTCTAGTGTTATCCAATAGTTATGCCTTGCAATAGCTAAATAAAGGCAACAAAACAGGCCACGTCCTCCTATTAAAAGGAGAGCGTGGCCTGTTTATCCTGCACTTTTAATCTGCTGCTGTCGCTAGTTAGTTGATAAACTGAGTGTATTGAAGAAAACGTTTCAGCATAACAGCTGCCTGTGCACGAGTTGCATTGGCTAACGGAACAAAGGTAGTATCTGTCATCCCTGAGATAATCCCCACTTGTACGGATTGCGAGACGGACGTCTTTGCCCAATTGCTTATTTTCGAGCTATCACTAAATTTATTCAACGGTTCAGCTTGGCTGCTGACTGTTTTTCCAGCTGCAGTTATAGCTTTGGCTATCATCACCGTCATTTGTTCACGTGTGATCGGTGCATTAGGTTTGAAAGAGCCATCTTCATAGCCACTTACAAGCTTAGCTTTAACAGCGGCTCCAATGGAGCCTGCAAACCAATCCGTTGCCTTAACATCTTTGAAGGTCGCTGCTGCCGCATCAGAATTTAAAGCCAGCGAACGTACGAGCAAGGCGGCAAACTCCGCACGTGTAATATTATGGTCTGGGGCAAAGTTCGTAGCTGTTGTACCACTAACGACCATTTTGGAAGCCAGTAGCTCGATATCAGCTTTAGCCCAGTGTCCTTTTATATCCGTAAAAGATTTGGAAGAGGTAACTACAGAGTATATACTGTTTCCGTTTCTCTTAATTGTCGCTTGGGTAGTTCCATCCGTATTTTTCACAAAAACGGTGGGCACAAAGGAAATCTCCTGATTTGCCGGGTTATAGAGAATGCCTGTGGTAGTCAACGGATCTATGGCTTGCGAAAAAGTAATACTGCGCTCCACATAGTTGGTTCCAAAGTTATTCAACTCTACCGTTTTCCCATTACCTTCAGCGGTCACACTGAAATCAACAGAATGGCCTAGGGATACAGCTCCTTTTCCTCCAGCACTCGCTTGAATCAGCTTCTCGATATCCGTTCCCATAACGGCAATGTTAATATGCAGGATCACACTAGAAATATCTATTCCTAATGACTGGGCTATAGTGTTAAGATCCAGCACCTGCAAGGGGAGCGAATAGGATTCGTTGCCTGAGAAAATCTTAACGACAGCATTCGGAACACTCTTCATTCCTTCCAGCAGCAGAGAAGCGGGGAGGGAAACGTTGGTATTGCCGTTCGCCGCAATATCGCTAATTCTTATGGCAATAACTGGCGCTCCATCAGTCTTCCCTTGATCTTTCAATTGCGTGAACGCATCGCTCAAATATTTGTTATCAATAGTTACCGTAGTCGTAATCTTGCCGTCAGGGGCAGTTACTGTATTGGAAGTAATGGCATCAGGGCTCACTTCTACATTAGCAGGAGTTACAATATTGGTGCTTGGGTTACTGTTGCCTGTAGGCGTTGATCCCGATGGTGTTCCTGGATCTGTTACTGGCGGTAGGGGAGCAGCTGTAACGACAAGATCTTTCGTGTCTACAGTGTCGCCTTGTCCAACAACCACTTTATAGGTTCCGACAGACTCACTGCTTCCCAATACAAATGAATCGGAGAATGCTCCATTGATGACTTTAACAATATTAAAGAACACAATGCTTCCCGTGGGATGGATTACCTTCACGATCACTTCCGAGTCCGTGGATGTTCCGGAGATGGTCACTGTTCCGCCTGGATGAATAGTTGGAATAGCCGACATCACTATGTGAGAACTGGTTGGGCTTGCCGAAGCCGATATGGGGCCTATTGCTGCACTGGCCAACACTATAGAAAGAGCAAGTGATGAATTCATAATTAGTTTTGGTATGTTCACGTTGTTCGTTCCCTCACTTTCAATAGTTGAAACTGCCCCCAAAGGGCAGTCCCAACCTGAATTTATTTAGATTAATCTTGGGAATTGTAATAAAGTAAATCATATTCCGCGTCAGTGATCTGTGAAGCCATATTTAGGCCGACTGACAACGGGTTATTGCTGTATTCACTCACGACGAAAGCTCTTACCGTATAGTTAGGATTCGTCATTGCATCGGCTACATTAAAGTTTGCCGTAAATGTCCCTGCGTAGAAATTGTCTGATTCTGCAGCAACAATACTTACCGGCGTTGCCCCATTCATCAACTGGAAGATGACGTTCAGATGACCAATGGATTCGTTTTGTAATATTTTAACTTTTGCCGTGATTCCACTAGCTGTATCCGTAACAACCGGCGTCATATAGTAAGAATTCTGGCTTTGAATAGCTCTCATAGAATCTGAATATCTGACGTTGAATCCATCAGCATAAACTCTAACTTGATAACCTATTCCTTCCTCCAATAATCCTTGATGAATGGTAAGTTTACCTGCACTTATCGTATATTCATCCGGCGACAAGGTTCTCTCCACCCAGTAATTTGCTGACTCTAGCAAAGTAACCTTCTGAATTTTGTTTCTCCAGCTAGGATTATCTTCAAAAGTTAGAACAATCGGTCCATTAATGAAGAATGCTCCCGTTAAAGTTGGAGAGAAATTCATCTCATCCGTTACTATCGAAGTTTGGAGAATATTGCCCGCAGTACCTTTTAGCGTATTTCCGGCAATCTTGATTTGTAGGTTACCCTGTAGGACATTATGAAAATAGATTACAAGATAATTATCATTTAGGGTTACTATGTCATCAGCTTGGAGAGATGAGAAAGTCTTCCCTTTATCGGTTGAATACGTTAAAGCTGCTTTTAAACGGACACCTGTTGCATCTCCTGTATTATCTACTATGCCTTGATTGAAAGCTAACTTTACTGAATGACTTGTGAAAAAACCGGAATAATTATTTAATAACTCTATAGGGTATAGATTCTTTGGATTCAGCCCGTCTGTTGTAATGACTTCGCTTAAAACATTATTTAGTTCATTGGAAATCACATCAGCGGCAATATGAATACTAATGTTGTTATCAACAAACGGTATGGAGAAATGGAGTACTAATTTATTATCAATAATAGTGACCGTGGTGGATGAATCTATAGGTTTCTCAACACCGCCGTTAATCGATAACGAAATGGCAGCTCTAAGTTCATCCAGCGATAGGGTATTGTTTTTAATGTTTTTGTCGAAAAATAGTGTCCAATCCTGGTTCAGATTGTCCAGAGTCGATTTCAGATATTGAGGTGGAGATGTTACCGATACATCGATAATACTTGTTACAAATTCTGAATTTTGCACATTGTTAAACTCATTTTTCACAGCACCAGAGTCGATTTGAATTTTATTGTACTCTCCAAGGAGTGGTGTTTCCAAGGTTATGATTACCTTATTGGTGGAAACTTCGATGATATCATTTGTGCTTAAATAGTTGTAGCCTTCATTTTGACCTCTTTGTATGGATATATAATTACTCAGATGTGAGGTCGGATCTCCTACTACCCATTTCCATAGGTTGTAGTCGTAATACTGATCTGGATAAATAGTATCATCAACTAGATTTTTATCAAAGGTCAGCGTCACTACTTTGCGATCCGTGCTAACTTCTACATTTTGATAAAGCGGTCTAGTAATGTCACTAATTGTAATGGAATGGTTATCAGTATCGATTGTCGTTAATTCGCCAGCAACAATGCCAATGCTGCTCTTCAGTGCATTAGCTGCAATTTTCACCTTGTAGCTGCCTGGTGCTAATGGTGTGAAGAAATGAAGGTTAAGACTGTTTCCGTTGGGAGCGCTGAAATTACTAAAACCTAAATTAAAATTAGTAATAGCAGCCGTATCATTCACGCCTAGCGCTGTATACGGACCATCATCTTTGGAGATCGTGATCGCTTCTTTTAATGCCTCATCGCTAAGTGTGTTATTAAGGATGCCTTGAGTGAAATTGAGACGCAACTCTGAATTATTATCGATATTATAACTGGAATAAGTCAGTGGGTTAGTGTTTACATCAGCATATATTTGATAGTTCGTACTGTTGTTAGCACTTTTTACCGCGCCGGCTAAGACCTGAATCGCATTATCTCCGCTTAGTGGAGCAGCAAAGGAAAGAATGATTTGATTCCCGCTGATGGAGATTGTGTCGTCACTGTTCAACGGCAGAAAAACTGAGTTAGGCTCTATCTTGTTGATTCGAACAAAGCCGTACAGATCTACATTTTTGATCTCTGATTCTTCTGCATAGGTTGCTGTCTGAACTGTCGTGTTAAGTGTTAAAGTGACCTGTTTCAGATCGCTGCTGATCGTTGTACTCTCAAGGTAAGGAATCGTTAAATCATGGGCGGCGATATTCCCGCTGACCAGGTCGGAAGTTAATACATAGCTGCTATCATCGCTGCCTGTTAAAGCGCCGGCTTTAATGCGGATCTGGTTGGAATTCCCTACTAAAGGATTATAGAAGTGAAGAATTACATTTCCGCTAGATATTTCCGTATAACCATTTTCATTATAATAAAAAGAGTTGAATGCGCCGTCATATGTTCCTTTCAACTCAATAGATGACTGAAAATTGTCATCAACCGCAGCTACAGGCACATTGAATGATAAGGCTACATCTTGGTTGTTATTGCTGATAACAGCGCTCTGTAATGTAATCTCAGAACCCGGTGCTGCTAATGCTTGCGCTGTAGACGAAAAACTTGTACTAAAGGGCACGATAGCTAACGTTAACGCTAGTGCAATAGATAAGACTCTTCCCGTTACTCGCTTCATTAATTGTTTGCTGTTCTTAGCCATGGAATAAAGTCACTCCTATCATATTTTTCTTATTTCAAAAATTAACTACTCTCACTATGATATATCTCACACTCAAATAAAGAGACTAACTAAAGTTATAATTCTCCAAAAAAAATGTCGAAACAGCAAATAGGCCCTACTCCCGCTTAGGGAATAGGGCCTATTTGCTATAAAAATTTACATTATTGGACTTAAATCACCGATCTCCCGGATCAGTTCCGGCAACCAATCGTCTAAGCGTTGAAATCTGAAACCAGCGGCTTCCGCTTTTGCTGTATTCATAAACCAGGTCTCGGGGATACCAAAAGGTGACATATCAGCTGCATCCGTCTCGGTAAGAACGTGGGGCTGTTGGCCGGTGGCCTCGGAAATGAGCGAGAGAATCTCTCCCAGTGAGGTTACTCCATTCGAAGTGGCGTTGACGGGTCCTTCCAGATTGGAACGACCTAACCAGGCCAGAAATTCAGCCGCTTCATCCGAGCGAATAAATGACAATTCCGCATTCAGATTCGGTATCCCGAGGGGCAGCCCCTGTGCTACATGTTCAACGTGAAAATGAAGTCGCCGTGTATAATCATCAAGTCCCAAGACCACTGGGAAACGAACTGCGGCCACCTTAAACGGAGCCTTTTGACAAAATACCGCTTCGACTAGCCGTTTGCCTTCTGCGTAGTCTATCTTAGCGGGATAGGGTTCCGGCAGAGTATAGCTGTAGGGGTCATAATCGCTCTCGATTTTAGCTGATCCGCCAAATGGATAGATACTTAGGGAAGAGGTGACGATATATTTCTGCGTGCGGCCCGTGAACAATTCGACAGCAGTCTCTGCCTCTTGTGGTGTGTAGCAAATGTTGTCGTAGACCACATCATAGGTTGAAGAACCTAGCACAAGCTGCATAGCCGCTTGATCTGTACGATCGGCCTGCAGCCGCTTCACGGAGTTGCCGAAAGAATCGGGCGTCTGCCCCCTCGTTATAATCGTTACGTCGACCCCATCACGGATCAGCTGCTCTACTAATTTTTTACCAAAAAATCTTGTGCCGCCTATAATAAGCACCTTTGTCATGCCTAACACCTCCAGTAATATTACAACATTACGCATTTCTTCCCGGAAAAAATAACGCAAGGTTGACAGCGAATACAATAACGAATCTCTTCCTGCTTCATGGCTTTATGGACCCACTCCGGGTCTACAATTAAATCTCTGCCGATCGATGTGAAATCCGCGAGCCCTTGCTCCACAATATCGTTGGCCCGTTCCGGTGTCTTGATCTCATAAACTACAATTACAGGGACACTCACGTGTTGTTTGATTTGGCTTCCCCCATACACCGTCCAGTTGTACATAAAGCCATCCGGGACTTCAGGCCGCTCAGCCGAATACCCACTTGAAGAAACATGCAACAGATCGACTCCCATTGCCTCCAGTTTGACAGCAACTTCAATCCCTTGCTCAAGAGTCGGTTCGTTGCAGCCCATGCGATAGCCGAGTATGAAATTCTCAGGGACTTCCGTTTGTACACGGTTTATAATTTCACGGATAAATCTTAAGCGATTGTCGAGGGGACCGCCATAAAGATCCTGCCGCTGATTCATAATGGGAGAGGCAAATTGATTTAACAAATACCCGTGCGCCCCATGAAATTCGATTCCGTCAAACCCCGCCTGATAGGCCCGAAGTACGGCTTGCACATAGGCATCTTGAAGCTCATGCAACTCCTCAAGAGTCATCGCTCTGGCATGCACATCGTTCTCTTGATAGGCCGAGGGTCCATACACATCATGGTTAGAATCCGCTTTCATCTTTACCCCTAGATGCTGCAGCTGAAGTAGCACTTTCGCACCATAGGCATGACATTCGGCGGCCAGTCTGGTGAGTCCTGGGATATGTTCGTCCGACCATGCACCCAACTGGGAATCAATAGACCTACTATTAGGATGAATGCTGGTCGCTTCCACAATGATTAATCCGACACCACCCTTGGCTCTCGCTCCATAATGAAGTAAATGCCCCTCATTCACTAACCCATTACGGGTCTCACGCACGAGAAACTCCATGGGGGGCATAACGACACGATTCTTAATTTCATGCCCTTTCAAGTTATATAGGCTTAACAGTTTGTCCATTGACCCTCACCTTTCCGTATTCATTTCATTGGCTCTATATGTAGTTATTCCTAGAATACCATATATCGAAATATCTATATCCTCATTGCATACATTTCTTATGCTATGCTTAGGTCAGATGCACATATACGTTAATTTCTAAAGGGAGGTCATGCAGTTGTATCAGCTGTCCCAAAATCAGGCCCAGGAAATAGTAGATAAGATGATGAAGGATATCCCTTATAACATCAATATTATGAATGAGTTGGGAATCATTATCGGCAGTGGGAATAAAAAAAGAGTCGGCACCATTCATCCCGGTGCCTTGAAAGCGCTATCTAGCGGGAAAATGGTTGAGGTCTGGACCGATGGACAATCGGAGAAGAAAGGAACGAATGAACCGATCGTTATCAACCATAAACGCGTGGGTGTCATTGGCATAAGCGGAAACCCGGACGAAGTGCGGCCCTTTTGCAATATTGTCAAAACTGTAGTTTCTCTCCTCATTGAGCAGGGTGCGGCATTGAAAACCTTGGAGAATGAAGCCAATCGGAAAAAGGCCTTCCTGGAAGTCCTTCTCGATCATCAGGGTGTCTATTCGCAAAAATTAAGAAAAGAAGCACTGCAATATAACATCGATCTGATGTTAAAGACCGAAGTTCTCTATATCAAGAATTTAAGTAAAGAAGAGGAAAAGTCCAAGCTTTTGCTGCTGTATCCTTCGTTCTTAATGGATGAGGATACACATCTTGTGTTGGTCCAAAATAATGACAATTCGGATAAGCTTATAAAACAGCTAATTCAAAATCATAAAAATATATTAATCAGTTTAGGCGCCTCTGAGTCCAGTATCGCAGACAGCTATGTTCAGGCAAAAAGTGCGATGAATGTATTGCTCTCACTCAGCCTTCCTTTACAGGTCATTTCTTACGAAGAGGTCGACTTTCTTGTAAAGCTTGGCTATAGCGATTTAAGCGGTGAAATGAATGTGGTCAGTAAACTGGAAGATACAATAGATTTGCTGGAAACCCTACGAACCTTTATTAATCACAATTGCAGTGTCTCTTTAACGGCTGCCGAATTGAATATTCATCGGAATACTTTGCAGTATCGCTTGAAGCGCATCCATACGCTAACTGGGAAAGACCCCCGAAAGGTACTGGAACTGTTTGAATTAACACATGGTTTGCTCTCTTTTTACAAATAAAAAGCAACGGTCTTGAAGATCGCTCTTCAAAACCGTTGCCCCAAATTAATAGTTTAAATTATAGCTTAAGCAGTCTAGCGATACTCCCGCAAGCTCTTTCCACATTTTGCGGTCCTTCTGCAAGGACGGTTTCCAGCTCATCGACACCTGGCAGGATTCCAAATATCGCATCGAATCCTTCCGCATACAGAGCTTCAAAACCTTCACCAATGCAGCCTGCTACAGCGATTACTGTTTTGTCCGCCTCTTTAGCAGCCTTGGCTACGCCATAGGGTGTTTTTCCAAATTTAGTCTGATAATCAATACGCCCTTCACCTGTAAAACAGTAATCCGCAGCTGCTAATTTAGCTTTCAATTCTGTATACTCAATAACAATCCCGATCCCTTTCTTCAGGGTCGCTTGTGTAAAGATCAATAAACCTGCTCCTAAACCACCGGCAGCACCAGCCCCCGGAACATCACGGACATCTTTCTGGAGCTGCTGTTTGACGATATCCGCATAATGGGCCAGGTTCTGATCGAGCTGCAGCACCATTTCTGGAGTTGCGCCTTTTTGCGGTCCAAACACATGCGACGCTCCTGTCTCCCCGCACAGCGGATTCGTAACATCACAAGCCACGATCATCTGGACATGTTCCAGTCTTGCATCCAGCGATGAAATATCGATCTTGGCCAGCTTGTTCAGGCTCCCCCCTCCTTGCGGAAGTGAATTGCCATCTCCATCAAGGAATACTGCACCAAGTGCAGCGGCCATGCCTGTTCCGCCATCGTTTGTTGAGCTTCCGCCAATGCCAATAATAATCTTCTTGATCCCTTTATCCAGACATTCGCGAATCAGCTCGCCTGTACCGTAAGTCGTGGTAATGAAGGGGTCTTTGGTTTCTTTGGTTACCAGTTGAATCCCGCTCGCAGATGCCATCTCAATAGCTGCTGTAACGCCGTCGCCTAGAATACCATATTGAGCAATAACAGTTTGCCCCAGCGGCCCTGTTACTTCTTTTTCATATAACTGACCTCCGGTAGCATCGACTAAGGACTGTACCGTTCCTTCGCCGCCATCTGCCATCGGAACATGAATGAAGTTCGCGGTTGGGAAGACCGTTCTTATTCCCTTTTCCATAGCTATGCAAACTTCTTTCGCAGTCATACTTTCTTTAAAAGAATCCGGTGCCAATACAAATGTTGTTTCCTTCAATTCATTCACCCCATATTTAATACTAGATTAAGAATCCGTAGATTAATGTAGCCACAATAGCCATCGTACCACCCACAATAGCTTCATATGGGATAAGCCCCATCCGTTGCTTGATGGTCATGTTCATACTGCCTGCTGTTACATGGAAATAGTTCCCTTGTGGCAATGAATCAATTACGGTTGCCCCGGTGTGCACCATCACTGCAGCAGCGAGTGGTGCCGTACCCATATGCAGAATAGCCTCACCGAATGATCCGGTGGCGAGAATAACCCCCGTAGAGGTTGAAGCCGTGGCTGCCGCCATCAATATACCAGAGATCGGTGCCAAGAATGTTCCTGAAATCCCCGATGCATTAATGATATTTACGACTTGAACAGAGAGGTCAGAGGCTGCGATCAGCCCGGCAATTCCTCCTGCACCAATTAGGATCAGGACCACACCGGTCATCTTGTTAATACCTGAAGAGGTATATTGCAGAATTTGCTTTCCTTGTCCCATGGCCAAGACACCAATGATAGCCGCGATAGGAAGAATAAACATAGCATCTACTTTGAAATCTGCGAGCAGTTCAATACCAAGTATAGAGCCAATCGGATTGATCATAAGTAGAACAACCGCGATCAGCGGCGCAACAATAGCTAATCTCAGTGGTGGATTTTTGGTTGTGTCCACTGAAGCCGAACTATTGATGGCCTCTTCATCGCTTACCATTACACCTTTGTGCTTCAGAAGTGAAGCAACGACAACGGTTACAATAAGTCCGCAAAGGGCCGGGATAAATCCAGCGATCATGACGTCACTCAAATCCAGATTAAATCCCCGGGCTGCGGCAATGGTATTGGGGTTCGGTGAAATAATATTACCGGCTTTGCCCCCGCCTGATAACGCCAGTAACAGCGCGATTTTGGAGATCCCCATTTTATTCCCTACAGATAAGGCGATAGGAGCTACAATCAATACCGCAACAGGAATAAAGACACCGACTGCTGTGATAATCATGGTAGCCAAGGCTAAGGCTAGTATAGCCTTGCTTTCTCCAAACTTTTTAACAATGGCCTGCGCAATCGTTTCTGCTGATCCTGACTCCATCATAACCCCGGCGAGTACGCCAGCGGCTAAGACGCGTATAACTGTGCCCATCACACTCTGTGTTCCGCTGACAAGCACACTGATCGTTTGCTCTAAGTTGGCCCCGCCGATCAAGGCCCCAATAATTGCTCCTACAAATAAGGCATAAACGGGATTGAGTTTTTTGAGGATTAAAATAATCGCAATAGCTAGTCCTGCTAGCGCCCCAATCCAACTGATTGTAAATCCATCCATCGGTATTCCCCTCCTGAACCTCTCGTGAATTCGCTTTCATAATGTAATTATAGGAGTTAATCTCGTTTATTCATATTGAAGAAAGGACGATATTTGTTGTGCAGATGCACAATGGGAGTGTTCTACTTAAGGTTTATCAGACTTTCGCCTATTCCAATGGAGTGATTCATGGGTCAGCTCTCCGATACTATTTGAACTAAGTCAACACAATCATATATAATATGATTAGTATGAAACATCATACTATTGTGCAGAGTGATTATAAAAGGAGAGATTATGATGAATCTTAAAAAAGAAAATAGTCATGGATTCGGACATGGTAAAGTGCTGGGAACAACATCAATGGGTGAAAGAGGACAAATTGTTATTCCTCGAGAAGCAAGGGAAGAACTTGAACTCAAGCCAGGTGAGAAATTCATCGTTTTCGGGAATAAGCGCAAGGGAGCCGTCATTCTGGTCAAAGCAGAAATGTTCAATAAATTTGCAGATTTCTTTATGAGCGCTTCGAAAAAATTTGAAAGTATGGCCCAAGCAATCTTTGATAAAAATACTACTGTCTCTGAAGATGAGGATGATGAACCTGTAGTAGATGAAAAAAGACCTGAGGTAGATGAAAAGGAATGAGCGAATTCTTTAAATTGATGAAGGATGTCCGGTTCAGAAGAACCATGCGAATGATTTTTAAGTTCGCTTGGGATCTCTGGTGGCTGGACAAGCAAAAGCATTTTATCCCGAGCCGGCGCTTAGAAACGAAAACCAAAGCATTATACCGAAAACAGGCATCGTATTTTACGAAGACCGCAATGGATATGGGTGGATTAATAATCAAACTTGGGCAGCATGTTAGTGCGCAAGTGGATATTTTGCCGAAAGAAATTATTGATGAATTGTCAAAACTGCAGGATTCAGTAGATTCGGTAGATTTTTCCGAGATACAGCAAAAGGTAGAGAGTGAACTCAAAGTATCCATTAGTGAGGCTTTTGCTGAGTTTAGTACAACTCCAATTGCAGCGGCTTCCTTAGGACAAGTACATCGGGCGACATTACGAACAGGTGAAGAAGTCGCAGTGAAAGTTATGCGTCCTGGGGTCGAGGATATTATTGCAATTGATTTCAAGTCCCTTCAAGTTGCGGTTCGATTATTAAAACGCCAGACCAAGATTGCAGACTTCATGGACTTGGATGCTGTGTATGAGGAGTTTCGCGAAACCATTATGGAAGAGCTGGATTATCAAAAAGAGGGGCATAATGCAGAAGAATTTCAGCTGCAGCTTATCCATCGAGATGATATCGTTGTTCCAGGCATTCATTGGTCCTTTACAAGTTCAAAAGTTTTGACCATGGAGTTTTTGGAAGGTGTAAAAATCAACGATTTTGCCCAGCTTGAGGCTTGGGGTGTGGATCGAACTAAACTAGCGAAGTCATTGCTGGAAATTTTTATAGAACAGATTCTAGTAGATGGCTTCTTTCACGCAGACCCGCACCCAGGAAATGTTCTCGTGCAGTCTGACGGAACCATAGCATTAATCGATTTTGGAATGGTCGGACGAATTGCAGTTGATATGAAGGCTCAGATGGTAGCACTTGCTATGGCAGTGTATTTAAAAGATGCTCACGGCGCCATCGATGCCCTTAATCGTTTGAGATTTTTAAGACGGAATGTAGATTTAGAGGTTCTTTCAAGGAATCTCACATCATTATTTGAACAAATCAACGGGGATACGTTTGACTTGAGTTTTGTGACGTCAGGTGACAATGTTGAGGAGTTACGTGATTTCCTCTATTCCCAGCCCTTTCAGTTACCTGCAAATACAACATTTTTGGGAAAAGCACTGGGCACAGTGTATGGTCTTTGTCTAGGACTGGACCCTGAGTTTGATTTGATTGGGACCGCTAAGCCTTATGTCGAAGAGGTTGTGCGTAGCGATCTACGGGGAAGTGTCTTCTCCAACGTTGTAGATGAAGGCAAGAATCTTCTCAAAGGAATCCTTCCTACGACAAAGAAGTTCATTTCTGCAGTAGATAAAATGGATAGCGGAAATTTACGGGTAAAGCTATCGAGTTCCTTTGAGAAAAAATTGATAGATACTCAAAACAAGAATACCCAAAGAATTATTGCAACAATCATTGGAGCGGTATCCCTTCTGACTGCTACAAACATGTGGAATGAAGTGAATCCTATGGTTTCTTATGTGTTGGGCGCTTTTGGGTTGCTCATTATGCTGAGCCAACTCAAAACGAGAGGACGCCGCCGTGATGTAAGACATGCCAGGCAGATGAACGCCATGCGTGAACATAGTAGATTGGAAAAGTCGAAGTTTGATTCTCATGAATAACGGCCAAATAACAGAGGACCAATATTTAATCAGTCCTCTGTTATTTGGTAACTTCTCTGTTCACCGCGCTGACTGTAACGGCAAGTTATAGACCCTTGGCGAGTTGTTTATTAAACATAAACCATCGGTTAAATATCGCTATTACTCCAATATCCCCGCTTCAACCAACTTCCAGACCCCTTCAAATTCGCTTTTCATATCAACCAGCAACCACTTATCAGCAAAGGCAGGTGCGGAAAACCAGGAGAATGCCATCAAAAGAGCATGTAACTGCCCGCTGTCTTCAATTCTACTTGCCGCTTTTAAACTGGCCAATAACTCTTCAATGTGTAAGGCCCAGACTATTGGATTCCCATCAATATAAGTGGTATATAACTTGAACATTTCTGGATCATGTAAATAAGATTGATATTTGGATTCGCTCAAAATCCATAGCCAGTCATGAACGATTTCCTTTGTAGATGAATACTTTTCAGTTTCAAAAGGAAGCAGTTTGACCAGTTCATGATTAAGCCATAAATGTGAAAGAGCAGTCCATAGTTCTTCTTTTCCCGTGAAATACTTATAAATCGCCGCATGAGTCGTTCCTAGTTCATTTGCGACTTTTGAAAGATTCACTTTTTCCATGCCTTGTTCAGCCACCATTCGGTGAGCGGTTTTCAATATTAGTTCTCTGCTTAAATTTTTCATGCATTCATTATACATAGTATACACTCTAAGTTACAACTGTTGACTTTTGTAACTTAACAGTGTAAATTCATTTCATTACTTGGTTACAAATATTGATAATTGTAACCAAGTAATGAAATGATTATGGATCAAGATACGACATCGTGGATGTAATAGCTGGTTTTAAGATACAGCAAGCAAACAAAGGAGTGTACAAAAAATGGAAAAATTCCCTAAATGGACAGCATCAGATATCCCATCTCAGCGAGGACGTTCGGCTATTGTCACCGGCACGGGAGGCTTGGGCTACGAAACGGCCTTGGCGCTAACAAAAAATGGGGCAGAGGTTATTATAGCAGGCCGTGACAAGGCAAAAGGAGCAGAGGCCGTTAAAAAGATCCGCAACAGCGTAGCCTCTGCCAACATACGCTTTGAAGAATTGGATCTTGCCAGCCTAGCCTCGGTACAAGCGTTCGGCGAACGGATGAATAATGAGCGTCAAAGCCTAGATCTTCTGATCAACAATGCCGGTGTAATGACGCCTCCAACCCGCAAAACCACGAAAGATGGGTTTGAGCTTCAATTCGGCACGAATTACCTCGGACATTTCGCACTGACAGCCCACCTGATGCCTTTGCTGCGAAAAGGAAAAAATCCACGAGTGGTCCATCTGGGCAGCATTGCCCACCGCAGCGGCGTCATTCATTTTGACGACTTGCAATTTGAAGGTCGTTATAAAGCAATGGAGGCTTACTCTCAATCTAAAATTGCCATGATTATGTTCGCGTTGGAGCTTCAGCGGCGCAGTGACGCATCGGGTTGGGGGCTGCTGAGTATTCCGGTTCATCCCGGAATTTCGCGCACGGATCTCCTTCTCAATGGGGCTGGACCGAACAGCTCTGCGGGAATAGCCCGAAGGTTGCTGGGCCCGATCTTATTCCAGCCCGCCGCTCAAGGCGCCCTTCCGGCTCTATTCGCTGCCACATCGCCAAGCGCGAAGGGCGGGACTTATTACGGTCCCGGCGGATTCTCAGAAATGAGAGGCTTGCCAAAACCGGCCAAGATCGCTCCCCAAGGATTGGATAATGCTGTCTCATCCCAACTGTGGGACGTTTCCAAACAGCTGACGCATGTGGATTTCGACAAAATTGCCTCAATGAATTCATAATTATTCTTTTCTAGGAGTTTGAAAATATGAAAATGATTTTATGGTTTGTAGCCTATGGATGGATTATTGTTACGGGTTCTTCGCATTGGGGGAAATTCTATTTGGGTTATTCGGCCTGATCCTTGTGCTTCAGGCACCGAAACTGGTGGTTCAATGGCCGGTAATTACGCTCACCCTCGTTGCCGCTGTTGGATGGCTGGCAATCAGTTTTATGTTTCTCCCATATAAAGAACCGAAAATCATCAGTTCCATATTTGTGGTTTTTGTTCTCGCAGCTACTTTGTCATCTTTTTTGATTATATGAGGGATAACCAAAATTTTGCCTGCCTCTTTAAAAAAGAAGGTGCGGGAAGCCGATTCATCACCGGACGCTTTTCGCACCTTCGCTTTCTTGTCTAAATTAATGCGTTGAAATGGCCCTCTGCGTTCACCGTTGCCGTCCGGGGATCGGTCAGACCGATGCCCGGACGGCCTCCCTTTCCTTCAGTCCGCAAGAGTGGGGGAAGGTCTTGAAGCGGAGGCGCCAGTACAACATTGACTGAGGTGCTACTCCCACTTTTCTGCATCTGTTGGGCCTCCAGCAGTCGAATTTTCAGCTG
>LIDZ01014597.1_pt1 | contig 25285 bp, 20 predicted proteins | sample 644651 | NCBI WGS metagenome assembly LIDZ01 (sample SAMN03856242, study PRJNA289617) | food metagenome | isolation source: wine grapes on drying loft during traditional withering process | host: Vitis vinifera cv. Corvina | place: Italy: Gargagnago di S. Ambrogio di Valpolicella | collected 2014-01 | reverse complement strand
TGCCGCGCGCCGCCTCAATTCTGCCAGCGCTGCCCCAAGCGCAGCGCTGTGCCCGCCCTGGAGCCTGCAACCTGATGAGCACTCTCAAATCCGCGTTGAGCCGTTTGATCGATATTCCCCACCCTGTGGTACTCGCGCCGATGGGGGCTGTTTCGGGCGCACGCCTGGCCACAGCCGTGTCACGGGCGGGAGGCCTGGGCCTGATCGGTGCCAGCTACGGTGACCCGCAATGGATGCGTACCGAGCTGCAACAAATGCACGACGTGAGTGAACCTTGGGGCGTCGGCCTGGTGATGTTCACCGTGGCAAAGAACATGGCGCTGTTGGATCTGGCGCTGGAATATCGCCCCAATGTCGTCGCGCTGTCGTTTGGCGATGCCCGCCCCTTTGTCGCCCCAATCAAGGACGCCGGTGCCTTGGTGGTGGTGCAGGTGCACGACGTCGATCAGGCCTTGGCGGCACTGAATGCGGGTGCCGACGCGTTGATCGTGCAAGGTGCCGAAGCAGGCGGGCATAGCCTGCGCCGCGCCAGCCTGCCGTTGATCCCGGCAGTGCGTGATGCAGTGGGCAAAGACGCCGTGCTCATCGCAGCGGGTGGCATTGCCGACGGGCGTGGCATGGCGGCGGCCCTGCTGCTGGGGGCCGATGGGGTGATGATGGGCACCCGATTCGTCGCCTGTGACGAAGCCCTGCCCTCCACTGGCTTCAAGCAGCGGGTGGTCAAGGCCCAGGCACGCGACACGGTGCGCACACGCGCTTTTGACCAGATCCGCGGCATCGAGTGGCCCGAGCATTACAGTGGCCGGGCCTTGGCCAACCAGTTCACCGAGCGCTGGCTGGGCCGCGAGCACCTGCTCGGCGCCGCAGCCACCAGCGTTGCCTACGACTACGCTGCGGCGTTGCGCGATGACAATCTTGACGTACGGGCGATCTGGACCGGCGAAGCGGCGGACTTGATCAACGACATCGCGCCCGCTGGCGAGCTGGTGGCGCGGACGGTCAACGACGCCTGGCAGGCGCTGCAGAATGGAGCGTCACGATGCCTGTGAATTCACGCCTGGCCAAGCTTGCAAGGGGTGCCAAGGATCTGGTTTATGTCACTCATGGGGACGGGACGGCCCTGGCGGTCGTCATGGCGCCGGTCATGCCAACCTGGGATGAAGGCGCGTTCTTTGCGCCCATCACCGAGCGTCTGGTGGCGCTCGGCTACCGGGTGATGATCTTCGACAGCCTGTCGCTGCAGCCCGCGCACCACGACCTCGACACGTACGCCAGCGCCTGGCGCCGGGTGCTGCAGAGGCTAGGCCCCATCCATCTGCTCGCCGGGAGCGCGCTGGGCGGGGCCTTGGTGCAGAGCCTGCTGGATACCCGCTGGGCGGCGCAGATCCCCCTGACCCTGCTGATCAGTGCCCCGACCAAGGCCGACACCCAGCTGGACCAGCGCTTGGGCCAGATGGCCAAACTGGCCGCTGCCAGCGAGCTGCCCCAGGCCCTGCGCTGGCTCGACTACTGGATAGCCCCCGACACCAGCACCACCGCCCTGCTCCCCCCAGCCCTCCATGCCCCTGTAGCGAGGCCGCCTGCCGCCCAGAGGCCTGACCTGCAGACACAAGGCTATCCGCTGTCCAAGCCCCCTTACCCCGCGCTGGACAATGCCCATATACAAGCATGCGCTCGCCTGGCCAGGGGCTTTGGCCTGCTGCAGGGCCTGGATGTCGGCGATGCCGTCAAGCCCTACCCGGGCAAGCTGCTCAGCGTATACGGCGAGCAATCGCAGCTGGTGCGCGCCAGCAACATCAGCTTCTTGCGCACCGAACGCCACCTGGCGGTGAGCATTCCCGGCAGCGGCATGCGCCCGCACATCGAACAACCGGCACAGGTGTGGGCATGTGTGCAGGAGCATTTGCATCTCACGGCCCACATAGCGCCGTAAGCACTGGCCCCTTCGCCAGCAAGCTGTGCTCCTACACCTCCAGCGCACCACCCCGTAGGAGCACAGCTTGCTGGCGAAGAGGCCCGCACAACCTGCACACCTTTCAAACAGGAGCCGTTTTAATGGACATTACCCAAGCCACCTTCATCGACGTGCACTACCACGCCGGCCCGGACGCCTACCTGCGCCGACACAGTGCCAGCGCTGCCGGCCAGCTGTACCTTGACCACCAAGGCTGGGTCGTCCTCAAGAATCACCTCGGCTGCACCGCTGCCCAGGCCTGGGAAGCCCGCGACGCAGGCCTGCCCGTATCCGGCTCGATTGTGCTCAACGAGATTGCCGGTGGCCTGAGCACCCGCGTGGTCGAACGCTCGCTGTGCCAGCACCCTGGCGACCTGCGCTTCATCGTGCACCTGCCCACCGTCACCGGCCGCCAGCACAGCAGCCGATTGGCCCGCACCCTCAGTCATCCGATTCTTGGCCAACGACCCATCCAACCCCTGACCGTCAGCGACGCCAGCGGCCAGCTCAACGCCGCCACCCTCGACCTGCTGCGCATGAGCCGCGACTATCCGATCGTGATTTCCACCGGGCACGCCAACGGCTTGGAGGTCTTGCGGCTGGTCGAAGCGGCTGATCGCCTGGGGGTGCCACGGCTGATGCTCAATCAACCCGCCAACCCACTGACCGGGCTGGATGCGGCGGCGCTGATGGCGCTGGGAGAACTACCCTTCCTGTACATCGAGCAAACCGCCCTGACTTACCTGCTGGGCTACCAGCCGATCGAAGATTTCGCCACGGTACTGGCCCAGTTGCCGCAGGTGGTATACAGCTCCGATCTGGGTCAGACCAGCCAACCCGACGTGGCCCAGTGGCTGGAGCAGAGCAAGCAGTGGCTGCAAGGGTTTGACCTGAGCACCAAGCGCATTGACGACATCACCCGCCGCTGGCCCTTGCAGATGCTGAGCCTGTGATACACCTGCCGGTCGGATCAACGCTTGAGCTTGCGCTTGTTGCGGTATTGGTCGATGACCACAGCGATGACGATGATCAAGCCCTTGATGATGTCCTGAACATAGGCATCGACCCCCACAAAGGTGAACCCACTGGCCATCACCCCAAGAATCAACGCACCGATCACCGTACCGCTGATCCGGCCCACACCACCCACCAGGCTGGTACCACCGATCACCACAGCAGCAATGGCGTCCAATTCGTAGGACATCCCCATGCCTGCCTGCCCAGTCGCCGCCCGAGCCGACGCCACCACACCGGCCAGGCCAGCCAGCAGCCCGGCAATGCTGTAGACGATGATCAGGTGGCGCTTGACGTTGATGCCCGAGGTGCGGGCAGCCGCCATGTTGCCGCCGATGGCGTAGGTGTACTTGCCGTATTTGGTGTAACGCAACGCGATGTGGAAGATAACCGCCACCACCAGAAAGATAATCACCGGCATTGCGCCGCGACCAATGGCGGTGTACGAATCACTGAGCATGCTGATCGGTTGGCCCTGGGTGTAGAACCGTGCCAGGCCGCGGGCCGACACCATCATGCCCAATGTGGCGATGAACGGCGGGATCCCGGTGATAGCGATAATGCTGCCGTTGATGGCGCCTGCCAACAGACCGACCCCGAGTCCGGCAATCACCGGCACCCACACGGGCATGTCCGTCAAGGATGGAAACACCGCCCGAGTGAAGTCCGAAGTTTGTGCCAGGCTGGCCGCGACCATTGCCGACAGCGCCAGCACCGAACCGGACGACAGGTCGATACCGGTGGTGATGATCACTTGGGTCACACCGATGGCGATCATGCCGATGATCGAGACCTGCAAAATCATCAATACCAGCCGCTGGGTGTTCAGCAGAAAGCTCTGGTCACGCACCATCCAGCCAAGCGCTTCAAAGATCAGCGCGATGCCGATCAACACCAGAAAAATGCTCAGCTCGGTAGGCATGCGCCGCCGCGAGCGGGTCGGCGCGGTGGCCGGTTTGTTTTCTGCAATTGTGTTCATAGCCACTAACCTCTTCTTGTTCTGACACGGGCCTGGAGGGCCCGGGTGGTGGAGCTGTGCAGGAAAGACTTCAGTGCCTGTCGCCAGTGTGGGCAGCGTGCGCTCCCACACGGGGGATCAGTGCAGAGCGATGCCGGAGGCCAATTGCATGACGCGCTCCTGGGTCGCTTCGCTGCGCGACAGAATGCCCATCTGTTCACCCTCGTGCATGACCATCACGCGATCGCTCATGCCCAGCACTTCAGGCAACTCCGAGGAGATCATGATCACCGCCATGCCCTCGCTGGCGAGGAACGAAATCAGCCGATAGATCTCGGCCTTGGCGCCCACGTCGATACCCCGCGTTGGTTCGTCAAGAATCAGAATGCGCGGGTTGGTCATCAGCCAGCGCGCCAGCAGGGCCTTTTGCTGATTGCCGCCCGACAAGGTGTCGATGCACTGCTCCAGCGAAGGCGTCTTGACCCGCAGCTTGCGGCACATGTCTTCGCACAGCACGCGCAGGGCTTTCTGATGCACAAAGCCGTTGCCGACATAGTGCGGCAGCACTGCCATTTCCATGTTCTCGAGCACCGAGAGGCAACCGAACAGGCCGGTCAGCTTGCGATCTTCGGTCAGCAAGGCGAAGCCCTTCTCGATGGCCATGTGTGGGTCGGTCACGTGCAGCGGCTGGTCGTCCAGGGTCACCTGCCCCCCGGTGCTCGGCGTGATGCCGAACAGCGCCTCGGCGACGTTGGTACGCCCCGAGCCCATGAGCCCGGCAATGCCGAGGATTTCACCGGCGTGCAGGTCAAACGAGACCTTTTCGAACACACCCTCCAGGCTAAGGTCGCGCACGGTCAGCAAACGCTTGCCGATCGGTGTGTCGCGTTCCGGAAACAACGTGCTCAACTCACGCCCGACCATCATCGAAATCAGCGAATCATCATCCAGCGTGTCAGCCTTGTGCAGGCCGATGTACTGGCCGTCACGGAACACGGCCACCTCATCGGCAATGGCAAACACTTCCTTCATCTTGTGGGTGATGTAGATGATGCCCTTACCCTGTGACTTGAGGTCCTGGATGATCGAAAACAGATGTTCCACTTCGGTTTCGGTGATTGCCGAGGTGGGTTCGTCCATGATCAGGATGTCGGAGTCGTACGACACTGCCTTGGCAATCTCGACCATCTGGCGCTCGGCGATGCTCAGGTTGCCGACCTGCTCCTCGGGGTCGAGGCGAATGCGCAGGCGCCCCAGCAGATCGGCCGTCGCCTTGTGCATGGCGCGGTGGTCAACCATGTGCAGACCGTTGAGCTGCTCGCGGCCGATCCAGATGTTTTCAGCGATGGTCATGTGCGGCATCAGGTTGAGCTCCTGATGGATCATCGCAATGCCGGCCTGCAGTGCGGCCAGCGGCGTGGCAAAGGTCACGCGCTCGCCACGCAAAAAGAGCTCGCCGCCATCAGGCTGGTAAATGCCGGCGATGATTTTCATCAAGGTCGACTTGCCCGCGCCGTTCTCGCCCATCAACGCCAGTACCGAGCCTGGCCGCACGCGCAGCTGCACATCGGACAAGGCAACGACGCCCGGAAAACCTTTGCTGATGTGGGTGATTTCCAGCAGATACGGCGACGCGCCGCCGCTCGTCGCGCTGGGGTCCGACGCCGTGGCCGAAGGGGTTGCAAGGGGGGCTTGGGCAAGCATGACAGACTCTCCATACAGGGTGGCCGCGTCAGGCGCAGGCCACCATGGGCACAGGTGCAGGTACGCGAAGCGTGACCGGTGCGTTTATTTGAAGGTATCGACGTTTTCCGGGGTGATCAGGCGATACGGGATGACCGTTTGCTGAGGGAAGTCTTGCTTTTTGATCATCTTCACCGCGACTTCTACCGCGCCGTCAGCCTGGCCCTTGGCGTCCTGGAAGACGGAGCCTGCCATGTCGCCTTTTTTCACTGCATTGAGGCCGTCCGGAGTGCCGTCGACCCCTACGACCAGCACGGTGCCGGGCTTGGTGCCGACCTGCTTGAGGGCCATGGCCGAACCAATGGCCATCTCGTCGTTGTTGGCCACCACCGCGTTGAACTCCTGCCCTTGGGTCAACCAGTCGTTGGTCAGGGTCATGCCGCGGTCACGCAGCCACAGGCCGGTCTGTTCCTGGGTGACCTTGATGTCCGGGTACTTCTTGAGGATCTCCTTGACGCCCTTGGTACGGTTGATGGTGGCGTTGTTGGCCAGGTCACCCAGGAGGATGACGATATTGCCCTTGCCGCCCAACTTGTCGGCCAGGTACTGCATCTGCAGGCGGCCGGCTTCGAGCTCATCGGACACCACGCTCGCCACGCCCTTGGGCAGCGGCCCGTCGCCATCGGGTTTGCGGTTCACGTAGACCAACGGGATGCCTGCGGCCTGGGCGCTCTTGGTGATATTGGCAGTGGCAGCGGTATCGACCGGGATAACGATGATCGCATCGACCTTCTGGTTGATCAGTGTCTGCACCTGGTCGAACTGCTTGTTGACGTCGGCGCGGCCGTCGACGAACTGCAGGCTGACACCGTCGGGCAGGGACTTGGCTTTCTTGTCCATGAACTCCCGCAGGTAAGTCAACCAGGTGTCGTCGAACTGCGACATGGCGACACCGATCTTGATGTCGGCCAGGGCTGCGCCGCTGGCCAGAGACAGCGACAACGCAAGTGAAGCGAGGAGGCGTGGAGTCTTCATGATCGAGCTATTCCTTCTTGTTCTTGTAGGGGTTTTACGCAAACCGACAAACGCCAGGCTCAGCGCAGACGAACGATGGGAGCTCCGGGAATGCACAACACCAGCGCGCCATTGCGCTCGATACCTTTGGGCTGGAAAACGAGGGTCAGCAGAGGGGCACCGGCCTTGGCCAGGGCTTTGAGAAGAGGAGCAGCATGTCGCGCAATACGAAGAATGTTCATGACGGTACCTGTTTATTTGTTGGTTTTATTTTTGAGGATCGGCAACCTTGGAACGACTCTATTGGAAAATAATTTCTATATCAACCTGTTTTAGAATTTTATTCTAAATTCTTTTTCGGGCCTTCCGGGGCTGGCATGGTGACCACCTCACGCCGCTGCGCACTCTGCCTGGCGGCGTCCAATATGCGCACCGTCAGCAAGGCGTCGGCCAACGCTACCGGCATTTCACCACCCTGTTTCAGGGCCTCGACGACCTGCCCATAAAACTGTGGCCAGTTGCCGTGCTCACTGCGGATCTTCAGCCGTTCGCTCCCTCGTTCGAACCAGCCCCAACGCCGATGCTCCTCTACCCCCCAGCGCTCGCCCTCGCTGCGCGGCGAGCGGCCGGCCAGGGTGGCTTCTTCTTGGCCGTCCAGGCCTTCGACGCAATAAGTCCCCAGGCTGCCGGTAACGCGAAAACGCCGCGGTTCGGCATCCTGCAGCTTGTTGCCATACAGATGGCTGACCACGCCGTTGTGGTGACGCAATGCCACGAAAAATCCGTAGTCGAGCTCCGGGGCCTGTGGACTGTAGTACAGCTCGCCGTAAACGGTTTCTACGCTGCCAAACAGTTGCAGTGCCTGGTCCACCAGATGGCTGCCCAGGTCCAGCAACACTCCGCCCGCACTGGTATCTCCAAGCGACTGAGGCGAGTAGCGTTCAAAGCGTGATTCAAAGTGGCTGATGCTGCCCAGGGTGCCGTCGGCGATCAGCTTGCGCACCGTGAGAAAGTCCGAATCCCAGCGGCGGTTCTGATAGACCGTGAAAGGCACGCCGGCAGCCTGCGCAGCGTCGATCAATGCCGCTGCCTGGCTGGCGTCAGAGGCGAAGGGCTTGTCGGTGACAACCGCGACACCAAGGTCGAAAGCCTCCTGGATCAACGCGGCGCGCCCGGGTAATGGCGTGCAGATCACCAGCAGGTCGACTCCCGCTTCCACCAGTTGGCCGATGCTGTCGAATGCCGGGACATCCGGGTGATCGGCGTTGAGTTGCTGACGCCGCTCGTCAGCGCGCGTGACCACGCCCACCAGCGTGGCATCGGCCAGGCTGGTGAGCAGTGGTGCATGAAAGAAACGGCCACCAAAGCCGTAACCTACCAGTCCGATGCGCATGGGGAGATTCCTTTTCGATGCGTGTTGAGGCGCGGGCCCCTGTTCCAGCGGGCCCTGCCTGCGAAGCTTCATATCTCAGTTATAAAATGCAGGCCGTGCTGGCAGGCCCAGTTCAATGATCGCGCCGCTCTGTTGAGCGGCCACGCATGCATCGGCCGCTACTGCGGCGGCAAAGCCATCCCAGGACGAGGGACCGTTGATCGCCCCGGCCCGCACGCCATCGATAAACGCCTGCAACTCGACGTCGTAGGCCGCGATGAAACGATCTTTCCAGTCCATCAAGATCGCATTGGACAGCTTGGCGTCGCTGCGCAGCTGCACCTGGGACGGCTCAGGCAAGCGGGCAATACCGGTCTCTCCCACCACTTCGCACTGGATGTCGTAGCCGTACTGGCAGTTGACGAACACCTCGACATCGATGCGCGTGCCCTTGAGCGTCTCGATCAACACGATCTGCGGATCGCGTAGATGGGCGTGTGCCTTACTGGTCTTGCGCGGGAACACCACTTGCACCGACTTGTAATCATCGGCCAGCAACCAGCGCAGCACGTCGAGCTCGTGGATCAGGGTGTCGGTGATCGCCATGTCGGTCTTGTAGTGCTCCGGCACGGTGGGGTTGCGATGGGCACAGTGCAGCATCAGCGGTTCGCCGATCTGGCCGCTGTCGATAACTTTTTTCAGGGCCCGGTAGCCCTCATCGTAAGGGCGCATGAAGCCGACCTGGACCAAACGCTTGCCGTAAGCGATCTCGGCATCGACGATGTGCCGGCAGCCTTCGGCCGTCACGGCCAGGGGCTTCTCGCAGAACACCGGCTTGCCCGCGGCGATGGCGGCCAGCACGTACTCCTCGTGGGTGGGCCCCCAGGACGTGACCAGAATCGCCTCGACCTCAGGTGCGTTGATCACCGCGTGGCCATCGGCATACACCTCGGCAGCGATACCCAACTCGGCGACCACCTTGGCGGCTTGCTCCAGATTGATATCGGTCACCGCCACCACGGTGCTGTTGAGCAGTGCGTGGCTGCAGCGGCGAATATGATCACGGCCGATCGCACCGGTACCGATCACACCGAGTTTGAGCACGGAAGAAGACGTTGCCATTTGAAGCCTCCAGATTGTTTTTAGTTGTCAGAGAGCAATCAGTACTGGCGGGCTTTCGCCAGTTGTTCATTCAGGGTCTTGGCCACGGCATCGGTGCGCTCGCTGGTGGACACCTGTGCCACGCCCACACGCCACCACGACAGGTACTTGTGGATCATGGTTTTTGGCAGCACCTTGATATCGATCAAGGTGGAAACCGTTTGCAGGCGCGCATCCGCCAAGGCCTCGCGCAACTGCTCGACAGTGGACACCTTGTAGGTCTTGCAGCCGTAGGCCGCCGCACTCATGGCGAAATCCACCGGCACGAAGCCGCCATCGAGCTGACCACTCTCGGGGTTGCGAAAGCGGAACTCGGTGCCGAAGCTGTCCATGCCGTGTTCCATCTGCAGGTTGTTGATGCAGCCAAAGGTCATGTTGTCGAGCAGCACGACGTTGATCTTGCGCCGCTCCTGAATCGAGGTGGCCAGCTCGGAGTGCAGCATCATGTAGGAGCCATCGCCGACCAGCGCATAGACCTCGCGCTGTGGCTCTGCGAGCTTGACCCCCAGCGCGGCATTGACCTCGTAGCCCATGCACGAATAACCGTATTCCAGGTGATAGGTGTTGACGCCCTTGCTGCGCCAGCTGCGCTGCAAGTCGCCGGGCAGGCTGCCGGCCGCCGCAACGATGATGCCGTCGCTGGGCAAGGTGTCGTTGAGCACACCCAGTACGCGACTCTGGGTCAGGCACGAGCCGGTGAGCTCGATGAACTCGCGCAGCACGGCCGGGTCCATGTGGTCGGCTATTTCCGGGACGAAATCGGCGCTCGAGTATTCCACCTGGTAGATACGGTCGACTTCGGCATCGAGCTCGGCACGGGCCTGTTGCACGCGGTTGTTCCAGCCAGAGCGAAAACCGGTAAGCGCCAGTTGATCGGCCAGTTGCTGCAGGCCCACCTTGGCATCGCACAGCAACTGCACGCCGTCGAGTTTCAGGGCATCGGCAGGGCTGATGTTGATGTTCAGGAACTCGACGTCCGGGTGTTGGAACAGCCATTTGGACGACGTGGTGAAGTCGGTATAGCGGGTGCCGATGCCGATGATCAGGTCGGCTTCCTTGGCCAGCAGGTTGGCCGCCAGGCAGCCAGTTTCGCCAATGCCGCCGACGTTCAGCGGATGCGCCGAAACGATGGCGCTCTTGCCGGCCTGGGTTTCGGCAAAGGGGATGTCGAAGCGTTCGGCAAAGGCCTGCAGCTGGGCATTGGCACCCGCATATTTGACCCCGCCGCCACAGATGATCAACGGTGTGCGTTTACCGCGCAGGGCCGCCACGGCGTCGGCGAGCATGGCCTCGGTGGGCACGCGCCGATCGATGCGGTGCACGCGCTTTTGCAAAAAGCTGTCGGGGTAATCGTAGGCTTCTGCCTGCACGTCCTGGGGCAGAGCCAGGGTCACAGCGCCGGTTTCGGCTGGATCGGTGAGCACCCGCATGGCATGGATAGCAGCGCTCATCAGTTGCTCGGGACGGTTGATGCGGTCCCAGTATTTGCTGACGGCGCGAAAGGCGTCGTTGGTGCTGATACTCAGGTCGTGGAACTGCTCGATCTGCTGCAGCACCGGATCGGGCTGGCGGCTGGCGTAGACATCACCGGGCATCAGCAAGAGCGGGATGCGGTTGGCAGTGGCCGTGGCCGCTGCGGTGATCATGTTGGCGGCACCCGGGCCCACCGATGAGCAGCAGGCGTAAATCTTGCGCCGCAGGTGCTGCTTGGCAAAGCCGATGGCCGCGTGGGCCATGCCTTGCTCGTTGCGGCCCTGGTGCACCACCAAGCCACCGGCGTCCTGCTCGAGCGCCTGGCCAACGCCCAGCACATTGCCGTGGCCAAAGATGGTGAAGACACCCGCAACGAACTTGCTTTCGATGCCATCGACTTCGACGTACTGGTTGTCGAGAAATTTCACCAGGGCCTGGGCCATGGTCAGTCGGGTTGTGCTCATGTTCACACCTCGGATTATTTGCACGATCAGCTCAGCGACGCTTGCAGATGCGCCATGCTCGCCCCTAGCGCCTCACGCACATCAGCCAGGCTGTGCACACTGTCAGCGAACGGCTCGAACGACAGATAACCGCTGTAGCCACTGCTCAGCAGGGTCTCGATCTGCGCGGCATTGCCCAGGATATCGCCCTCGCCTACCAGCACCCGGTGCCCATCACGAATGGTATTGAGCGGCGCCTCGTCGTCCTCGACCCCGGAGATATGCACCAACCCGGTCTGCTGCGCAAAAAACTCCTGCTCGCCGGCCAAGTGGTGATGGAAGGTGTCGTGCACCAGGCGGAACACATCCAGGCCACCAATGGCCTTGATCGCATCCACCGCCGTGCGCTTGCGGCGCAGCGAACATTCTTCGAAGCCCAGCGGCTCGACAAAACCCAGCAGGCCGTGCTCGCGCAAGATCGGCGCCAGTTCGGTGAGCGCGGTGCGCAGGCCGGCATTGCGCTCAGCGGCGGTACGCGGATCGCCACGGTCGTTGAGCGGGCACATCACCAGCCCCTGGGCGCCGGATTCGCGGGCGTAGGCGGCGAGCTTGAGGGTTTGCGCGCGGCGCTCGTCGTTCCACACGTCAAAGGGGTACAGGGCGTTGATCGACAACACCGTGATGCCCCGCGCCGCGCAGAGTTCGCGCACCACATGGGCCGGGGTGCCGTCCTCGATCTCGACGCCTTTGAGGTCATTGCGAATCTCGATGGCGTCAGCCTTGAGGCTCACGGCCAGGTCGATGAACTCGGCCAGGGGCAGACGCGGTGCAACCATACGATTCAGGGCGAAGCGCAGGGGCTGGGACATTGTTTTTATTCTCCAGGTAGCAAAAATCGGGCGGGGTTGCGGGCAACTGTTCTTTACGTCGTTTTGGGTAACTTGCGCGGGCCTCTTCGCGGGCAGAGCCCGCTCCCACAGCTGCCTGGCTTTGGACCTGCCAACACTGTGGAAGCGGGCTCTGGCCGCGAAGGCGATTGACCGGTCGCCCGCTGATCAAAGGTTATTTAGCCGTCGGCATGCTGAACTCGGCGCCTTTGGTGATGCTGTCGGGCCAGCGCTGCATCACGCTCTTGTAGCGGCTGTAAAAGCGCACGCCTTCTTCGCCGTAGGCGTGGTGATCACCAAACAGCGAGCGCTTCCAGCCACCAAACGAGTGCCAGGCCATGGGCACTGGAATCGGCACGTTGATGCCGACCATGCCGACCTTGATATTACGGGCAAAGGCTCGGGCGATACCGCCGTCACTGGTGAAGCACGACACCCCGTTGCCGAATTCATGGGCGTTGATCAACTCCACGGCCGTGGCAAAATCGGCCACGCGCACGATGCCCAGCACCGGGCCGAAGATCTCCTCCTTGTAGATGGTCATCTCGGTACCGACCTTGTCGAACAGGGTGGCTCCCACGAAGAAGCCGTTCTCGGCGCCCGGCACCTTGAAGTTGCGGCCATCCACCAGCAACTCGGCGCCCTCTTTCACGCCCTGAGCGATATAACCCTCGACCTTGGCCTTTTGCACCGCCGTGACTAACGGGCCCATGTCACTGTCAGCCTGCATGCCATTGCCGACCTTGAGCTGATCGATACGTGGCAACAGTTTGGCAATCAACTTGTCAGCCACATCGCCCACCGCCACGGCGATGGAAATCGCCATGCAGCGCTCGCCTGCCGAGCCGTAGGCGGCGCCGATCAAGGCGTCAGCCGCCTGGTCGAGGTCGGCGTCGGGCATCACGATCATGTGGTTCTTGGCACCGCCCAACGCTTGTACACGCTTGCCGCGCTGGCTGGCCTGGGTGTGGATGTACTCGGCAATGGGCGTTGAACCGACAAACGAGATCGCTTGCACGTCGGGATGCTGGAGCAACCCATCGACCGCCAGCTTGTCACCCTGCAGCACGCTGAACACGCCGTCGGGCAGACCGGCCTGCTTGAGCAGACGCGCCATCAGCAGGCTGGCTGAGGGGTCGCGCTCGGACGGTTTCAGAATGAAGCAGTTACCCGTCACCAAGGCCAGGGGGATCATCCACAGCGGCACCATCACCGGGAAATTGAACGGCGTGACCCCGGCGCAAACACCCAGTGCCTGCCGCAGGTTCCAGTTGTCGATACCGCCCCCGATGTTGTCACTGAAATCGGTCTTGAGCAGGTTGGGCGCACCACAGGCGTACTCGACGATTTCAATGCCCCGGGTGACTTCACCCTTGGCGTCGGAGAACACCTTGCCGTGTTCGCGGCTGATGATTTCAGCCAGTTCGTCATGGTGCTGGTCGAGCAGCTCCTTGAACTTGAACATTACCCGCGAACGGCGCAGCGACGACTGTTCGGACCAGGCCGGAAAAGCTTTGAGTGCAGAGGCAACCACCGCATCGACAGTGGCCTGGGTGGCCAGCGCCACACGGGCCTGGACCTCGCCGGTGGCGGGGTTGAATACATCACTGAAACGCTCGGTGCCACTGTGCTGCACCTCGCCGTCGAGGTAGTGACCAATAACCGGGGCAGTGCTCATTGTTGTTTTCTCCAGTCTGCAAATAGTGTGCAATTCAGGGCGTCTCGGGCGGCCTTGGGGCGGCCATCGCTTGTAGGAGTCCGGCTTGCTGGCGACAGGGCCGTTGGATCGCCCGTCGCCAGTAACCTGTGCGCCTACAGATCCATCAACCAGCTGTGCTGCGGATCGTTGTGGAACTGCCAGACCCGCTTGGGCCCGGCCATCACGTTAAGGTAATAGGATTCATAGCCGTACGGCACGCTTACCGGGTGATACCCCTTGGGCACCACCACCAGGTCGCTGTTTTCTACCGCCATGGCCTGATCGATACTGCGATCGTCGGTGTACACGCGCTGGAACACGAAGCCCTGGGGCGGGTTGATCTGGTGGTAATAGGTCTCTTCCAGAAAGCTCTGGTGCGGCAGGTCATCGGTATCGTGCTTGTGCGGCGGGTAGCTCGACGAATGCCCGGATGGCGTGCGCACCTCCACCACCAGCAGCGAATGTGCCGGCGCGGTATCCGGCAGGATGTCGCACACATAACGGGTGTTGGCGCCCTTGCCGCGCACACTGCGCTTCATGCTGGCCGGCTCGATCAGCCGGGGCCCCAGGTCGCCACCTGCCAGACCCGGCGCGGCGCACACCCCGATCTGCACATCGCTCAATGCGGTGACCAACGCCTGGCTGCCCGGCGGCAAATAGGCGGCGAACGGCGATTTGTCTTCGAAGACCGAACGGCGATCACCAATGTTGTCCCAGTCGAAGCTGCCCTGCGGGGCCTCGCCCTTGATACTCACCCGGCCGCTGAGCAGCACCAGGCACAGTTCCTTGTCACCGGCACTGACCGGCAGGCTTTCGCCCAGGGCCAGGCGATAGGCGGCAAAGCCGACGTACTCAAGCTCGCCCTCGGGCAGCTTGACCATGGTCTGACCACGGGCATTGTTTTTGACTAGCAGGCTCATCGGGTAGTCCTCTCATCGAGCAGACGGCGCAGGGTCTGGTAGCCCTTTTGCGCAAAGGCAAAGCTTGGGGCCACGGCTGGATCCTGTTCGGCTTCGACCACCAGCCAGCCCTGGTATTGATGGGCGAGCAGCTCATCGAGCAGCTCGCCAAAGTTGATGTCGCCATCGCCGGGCACGGTAAACGCGCCGTTGACGATGCAATCGGGAAAGCTCCACAGATTGTTGCGCGCCAGTTGCACTACGCCTTTGCGTACGTCCTTGAAGTGCACGTGGCAGACCCGTCCAATGTGCTTGCGCAGCACCTGCAACGGCTCGCCGCCACCCAGATAGCAGTGGCCCGAATCGAACAGCAGGCCAACCTCGGGCGCGGTCAGGGCCATAAGCCGATCGATATCGGCCGGCGATTCGATGTAAGCGCCCATGTGGTGGTGGTAGGCCAGTTGCACGCCTTGGCTGAGGGTAAAGCGCGCCAGTTCGCCGAGTTTGTCGGCATACGCCTGCCAGGCTTGGTCGGTGTAGAAGCGCGGACGCTCCACCAGCGGTATGCGCTTGCCTTGGATCGCATCGGCCACCTCGCCATAAACCAGGACCTTGGCGCCGTTTTGCGCCATGACCTGCACGTGGTTGGCAATGGCGTCGATCTCTTCGGCCGCCGAGCGCTGGGCCAGCAGGCTGGAATACCAGCCCGACACCAGCGCCAGGTCGTAGGGGCGCAATACATCGCCCACGCCCTTGGCGTCCCTGGGGAATTTGCCGTTGAGCTCAAAGCCTTCGTAGCCGATGGCCTTGCCTTCGCTCAGGGCGGTGCTCAGCGGCGTCTCCCCGCCCAGTGCGGGCAGGTCGTCGTTGCTCCAGGAAATCGGATTGATGCCAATTCGGATAGCGGACATGGCGGTACCTGTTATTTATTCTTGTGTGCGGTTCATGCAGCAACTGTCAACGCGGGTGAGTCATCCGCGCGCATCGCGCCAAGCGGTGATCAGCGTCTCGAACGTGGTGCGGACCTGCGCGATCAAGGTCTGGTCATCGATATCCCCGGCCAGCCAGGCGCGGCTTGGCTCTTGAAAGATCGTACGGCCCACGGCAAAACCACGGCAGGTGGCGCTCGCCTTGGCATTGCGGAAACCTTCGGCCAGCGCCTCGATTGGCGCATTGAGGCCCAGCAGCACGACGCCGCGGCAGTACGGATCGCGCTCCTGGATCAATGAATCAAGTTGCTCCCATTCGGCAGCGCTAGGCGACTCGATCTTCCACCACGCCGGGTAGATACCCAGGTTGTAGAGGCGCTTGATCGCGCGATACAGCACGTCCGGGTGGGTTGAGGGGTGATCCTTGGGCGGGATGATTTCCAGCAGCAATTCATGGCCGCTGACTTGCGAGGCCTCGTAGAGCCCGCGAATCTGCGCTTCCTGTTCCAGACGCAGCAGGGGTTCGTCGTCCGGGTGAAACTGCACCAGGCACTTGATGATCTGCTCTTTGGGCCAGGCGATCAGGTTGCTGCCAATCGAACGACCGTGCTCGAACGTCAACGGCCGCGAGCCTTGGCGTTCCACCGGCCGGGCGACCCACCAACCACGCCCGGTAGCGGCGTTGAGTGCATCTTGACCAAAGCGCTGGTCGGCCAGCAAACCCACATCGGCGTCGACGCCGCGCTGGCGCAGGTCGCTTTCAACCTGAGCCACCGCTTCGACAAATAGCAGCTTCAAATCGCTGATGCGTTTGGGGTCTGCGCCGCCCTGCTGCGCCAGCTCGAACAACTGGCCGCGGTGGTCGAAGGCAAAAATGAACAACTGCTTCCATTGCTTGCGCGCCACGCTGACCTGATGCAGGCGCTGCAAGGCAACATCCTGATCAGGACGGGTGATGGGCACAGGGCTGTTGAACAGGTATTCGAGCTCGGCCGGGGTCGGCATTGCCGGGGCGCAGGCGTGGCGCGAGACCACCAGGCCACCGCAGGCATTGGCCAACTGGCAGCAGCGGGCATCGTCGGCCTCGCGCAGCCAGCCGCTCAAAAAGCCCGACATGAATGCATCACCAGCGCCCAGCACATTGAGCACTTCGACCCGTACACCGGGGTGGATATCGCCGTCTTCAAGGCGCGCCGGTATGTCACCGTGGATGACCGTGCAGCCTTGGGGCCCCAGCTTCACCACCAGCGTGGCGGCGGTGAGGCTGCGGACCTTGCGCAGCGAGGTGAGCAGATCTTCGCTGCCACCGGCAATCAGGAATTCTTCTTCGGTACCGACGATCAAATCGAACCGTGGCAGGATGCCCTGCACGTGCTCGCTGACCTTTTGATCGGCGACAAAACGGGTTTCGCCATCGGCCTTGCCGGCCAGCCCCCAGAGTACCGGGCGGTAATCGATGTCGAGCACGCGCTTGACGTCATGCCTGGCGGCGTAGTCGAGGGCGCGGATGCTGGCGTTGTAGACCCGTTCGGTAGAAAAGTGCGTGCCGGTGATCAGCAGCGCCTTGCTGGACGCGATGACTTCTTCGCGAACATCGGCCTCGCACAGGGCCATGTCGGCGCAGTTTTCGCGGTAGAACACCAGCGGAAAGGTCTCGCGATCCTTGAGGCCCAGCAAGACCATGGCGGTCAGGCGCTCGGGGTCGGTCTTGATACCGCTGACATCGCAGCCTTCGCGCGCCAGGGATTCGACCAGAAAACGGCCCATGTGGTCGTCGCCGACCCGGCTCAGCATGGCCGACTTGAGGCCCAGCCGTGCGGTGCCAAAGGCGATGTTGGCGGACGAACCACCCAGGTATTTGGCGAAACTGCCGACATCCTCCAGGCGCGCACCGACCTGTTGTGCATAGAGGTCAACGCCCAGGCGCCCGAGGCATATCAAATCCAGTTGTCGCCCACTGGCAAATCGAGTCTGGCCCATGCTGGCTCCTGTTATTTTTATCAGCCTGCGTTAGCACCTCAACGGTGACTAACGCGTTTGGTGTGAGCGAACTCTAGAACGTCTGTTTCGCATAATCAATATTTTTTCTATAATTTTTTTTATCGGAAAATTTATTCCATTAACATTCAGAAACCCTGTTTTTATCAGGCTGTAACGCTTCAGCCGTCGGGCGGAGTACTCGGCGGCACTCGCGTATTTTTCCGCTCGGTGCCTGTAGACTGGGCGCAACAGCCAGAAGTCGGACGGACGTCCCACCCCACTGCCGCCCCCGACCACGTCATAAGGATTGTCCATGTCACGCTCCGAACCGCCGGTGACAGCCAGCCAAGGCCCAGATGAGGGCGACCCGCTAGGCCCCGCAAGCACCACTCCGGAAAACGCCGAACAACTGCTGCAACAGATCACCCGCGAGTACGAGACGCTGCCACGCCAGCTCAAACGCATCGCCACCTACATGACCCAGCAGAGCGACCGGATCATGGTCGACCGCATCAGTGATATTTCCCGCGAGTGCGAGGTTCATCCCTCGGCGATCGTGCGGTTTTCCCAGCGTTTCGGGTTCACTGGTTTCAGTGGCATGCAGGCGCTGTTTCGCGATGCCTATACCCTCAAGACCACGCCGGTGCAGAACTACCAGCAGCGTATTCGCAACCTGATCGACAACAAGGCCGAAAAGGCCAGCGGTGGTGATCTGGCGCGTGAATGCGTGAGCGCGACGTTGTCCGGTATCGAGCGATTGGGGCTGGAGCTGGACGATGCGGTGTTCGACAAGGCGGTCGACCTGGTGGTCAATGCCGAAAACATCTATGTGGTCGGGGTGCGCCGCTCGTTCGCGGTGGCCGACTACCTGGTGTACAACCTGCAGCACACCAACAAGCGTATTCATCTGGTATCGGGGTTGGGTGGCAGTTACCGCGAACAGATGCGCAGCGTGCGCGCCAACGATCTGGTGATTGCCATCAGTTTTACCCCGTATGGCAAAGAGACCCAGCACTGCCTGCGCATTGCCCAGCACCATCAAGCCAAGACGCTGATCATTACCGACAGCAATCTTTCTCCTCTTGCCAAACGCGCCAACGCAGTGCTGCTGGTCAATGAAGGCAGTTCGTTTGCCTTCCGCTCGCTGAGCGCCACCCTGTGCCTTTGCCAGGCGCTGTTTATCGCCGTGGCCTACCGGCTTGAGCTCAAGGTCGACGAAATCCATGAACAGATCGGGTTCGACGACTAACGCTCAGCCAGTGGCAGCCAGAAATCCTCACCCACGCAGGGCGCGGGCGAGGTAGGGTGCGGTGCGGCTGGCCTTGACCTTGGCGACTTGCTGCGGAGTACCGGCGGCGACCAACTGCCCGCCCCGGTCCCCTGCCCCGGGCCCGATGTCGATCACCCAGTCGCTCTGCGCCACGACGCGCATTTCGTGCTCGACCACGATCACCGTATGGCCGCCCTCCACCAAGGCATTGAGTTGCACCAGCAGACGGTCGACATCGACCGGATGCAGCCCGGTAGTGGGTTCGTCCAGCACGTACAGCGACGCTCCGCGCGCATTGCGTTGCAGCTCGGTGGCCAACTTGATGCGTTGCGCTTCGCCGCCCGACAGCTCAGTGGCCGGTTGGCCCAGGCGCAGATACCCCAGGCCGATATCCGCCAGCACCTGCAAGGCCCGCAACACTGCTGGCTGCTCGGCAAACACCCCCACAGCTTGCTCCACAGTCAATTGCAACACTTGGGCGATGGTCAGCCCCTGCCACTGGATCGCCAGGGTCTCAGGGTTGTAGCGTGCGCCATGGCAGGTCGGGCACGGCGCATAGACACTGGGCATGAACAGCAACTCGATACTCACAAACCCCTCGCCTTCGCAGCCGGCGCAGCGGCCCTTGGCGACGTTGAACGAGAACTGCCCGGCATCGAAACCTGCCGCCTGCGCCTCAGGGGTCGCAGCGAAAAGCTTGCGCACGCTATCGAACAAACCTGTGTAGGTAGCAAGATTCGAGCGCGGGGTGCGCCCGATCGGCTTTTGATCCACTTGCACCAGGCGCTTGATGTGCTCCAGGCCGCCGGCCACCCGCCCTTCACTGCTTTGCGGTGTATCGTCTTCAAGATCGAGTTCCTGGGGCTCGGCATTGGCCGTCGTCTGGCCCAGATATGCGCCTACCAATTCGAGCAGTGCCTGGCTCACCAGGCTGGATTTACCTGATCCGGAGATTCCGGTCACTGCCGTGAAGCAGCCCAGCGGAAACTCGACGCTGAGGTTGCGCAGGTTATTGCGGCTCACGCCTTCAAGTTTCAGCCAGCCTCGCGCCGCGCGCCGCGCCTGGGTGGCGGGGCTTTGGTCGTCGAACAGGTACGAGCGGGTTTGCGAGGTCTTGATGCTTGCCAGCCCTGCCGGAGGGCCGCTGTACAGCACCTGGCCACCGTGCTCCCCCGCCGCCGGGCCAACATCGATCAGCCAGTCGGCGCGGCGCATGATCTCGGTATCGTGCTCTACCACGAATAATGAGTTGCCTGCGGCCTGCAGTTTTTGCAGCGCGATATACAACGCCTCACCGTCGGCGGGGTGCAAGCCGGCCGACGGCTCGTCGAGCACGTAGATCACCCCGAACAGTTGGGAGTTGAGCTGGGTGGCCAGGCGCAGGCGCTGCAACTCGCCGGACGACAGCGTCGGCGTGCTGCGCTCCAACGCCAGATAGCCCAGGCCCAGATCGGTGAGGGCACGCACGCGCTCGAGCAGGTCCTGAGCGATGCGTTGCGCCGCCAAGCGCTTTTCGACCGTCAGGGATGGATCGTGCGCTTCACCGTTGTGCGCCACCGGTTCGAGCAATTCGGCCAACTGCAGCAATGGCATACGCGATAGCTCGCCGATATCCACGCCGGCAAAGGTCACGGCCAAGGCTTCGCGCTTGAGGCGTTTGCCATCGCACACCGGGCACGGGCTGCCGATCATGTATTGGCTGACGCGCTTTTTCATCAGTGCACTTTGCGACTGCGTAAAGGTGTGCAGGACGTAGCGCCGCGCGCCGGTAAAGGTACCTTGGTAGCTCGGCTCGGCCTTGCGCTTGAGTGCCGCGCGGGTCTGCTGAGCAGTCAGGCCACCGTACACCGGCACCGTGGGGCGCTCTTCGGTAAACAGGATCCAGTCGCGTTGTTCCTGCGGCAGATCGCGCCACGGTACGTCAACGTCGTAGCCCAGGGTCACCAGGATGTCGCGCAGGTTTTGCCCTTGCCAGGCCAGCGGCCAGGCGGCGATGGCGCGCTGGCGAATAGTCAACGAGGGGTCGGGCACCATGGTGGCTTCGGTGACCTCATACACGCGGCCCAGGCCGTGACACTCCGGGCAAGCGCCTTGGGGCAGATTCGGCGAGAAGTCCTCGGCATAGAGCATCCCCTGGCCGGGTGGATAGCTGCCGGCGCGCGAATACAACATGCGCACCAGGCTCGACAAGGTGGTCACACTGCCCACCGACGAGCGCGTACTGGGCGTGCCGCGCTGTTGTTGCAGGGCTACGGCGGGCGGCAGGCCATCGATGCTATCGACATCCGGCACCCCGACCTGATCGATCAACCTGCGGGCATAGGGGGCAACGGACTCGAAGTAACGCCGCTGCGCCTCGGCGTAGACCGTGGAAAACGCTAGTGACGACTTGCCCGAGCCCGATACGCCGGTGAATACCACCAAGGCGTCACGGGGGATGTCGACGTCGACGTTTTTCAGGTTGTGTTCGCGGGCGCCACGCACTTTGACGAAACCTGAGCTGCCGGGAAGAAGTTGCGGTGTTTTCGGGGCCATGGGTCCTGCCAGATTTGGAGTGAATGTCGGGCCTTCTTCCACAGGAGGTCGATGTGCACCCTGTGGGAGCGGGGTCTGCCCGCGAAGGGGCCCGATGACTTGCCACAGCAGGTTGGAAACTGCACAAGTGGTGTGAGTTCAGCATTTTTGAATATCTCGCCCTCGCCAGCAGGCATGGCAGTCGTGAGTGCGCTAACCTTCGCCGGGGGCGTGCTACTGTCAGATGTGCCCTTCGACTCGTTCACAAGGATTACGATGCTCGCCTTTATCTTCTATGCAGTTCTTATCGGTATCGGTGCCACAGCCCTGCTGGATATCTGGGCACAGCTGCTCAAAACCCTGTTCAACCTGCCCACCCCGCCCTGGCATCTGGTCGGGCGTTGGTTTGCCGGCATGCCCAAAGGCACCTTCGTGCATCCCCAGGGCATTGGTGCCTCGGCGCAGGTGCCCAACGAGCTGCGCATCGGCTGGATCATGCATTACGTGGTCGGCATCCTCTTCGCCGCCGCCGTGCTGCTGATCTGGGGCGTGCATTGGGCGCACACGCCCACTTTTGCGCCAGCGCTCATCGTCGGCCTAATCACGGTGGGTGCTGGCTGGTTCATTCTGCAGCCCGGGATGGGCGTCGGCGTGGCGTGCTCAAAGGCGCCCAATCCGAGCCTGGCGCGCGCACTCAACGTGATTGGCCACGTGGTGTTTGCCGTGGGCCTCTACGGCACGGCGCAACTGGTTGGCTGAATCAACCCGGCAACGCTTAAGTGTTATTGCGCACCGCCGATAAAAGGCGGTCGGATGTCAGATACGGACAAGCCCATGCTAGTCAGCAGCTACAACAGCCTTTACGTCGTATTTTCGTTGATCGTCGCGATCATTGCCTCTTATACCGCGCTGAACATGGCCGGCCGCGTATCGCGCAGCCAAGGCACGGCTGCTGTCTTGTGGCTGGCGGGCGGCTCGTTCGCCATGGGCACGGGCATCTGGTCGATGCACTTCATCGGCATGCTCGCCTTCAGCCTGCCCATCGCTTTGGGTTATGACCTGGCACTGACCGGGTTGTCTTTGCTGATCGCCATATTGTCGTCGGCTTTCGCGCTATGGGTCATCTGCCAGAAGGACATGCCCGTCTGGCGTTTGGTTGGCGGCTCGGTACTGTTGGGGATGGGCATCGCCGCCATGCACTACACCGGCATGCATGCCCTGCTGATGAGCCCTGCGGTGCAATACATTCCCTTGCTGTTCGCGCTATCGGTATTGATCGCCATCCTGGCTTCCGGCGCGGCGCTGTTGATCGCTTTTCAGCTGCGTGGTGAAGGCAAGAACATCGCTCTGCTGCGCTTTTGCGCCTCCCTGATCATGGGCTGCGCCATCGTCGGCATGCATTACACCGGCATGGCGGCGGCGCAGTTTCCGATCGGTAGCGTCTGCGGCGCCGTGACCGACGGCATCGACAGCAAATGGCTGGTGGTGCTGGTGATCGTCGTCACCTTGGCGGTGTGTGCCATTGCCCTGATCGTGTCGATGCTCGACGTGCGCACCTCCTTGCTGGCGACCTCGCTGGACCGCGCCAACAGCGAACTGATGCAGCTGGCTCTGCACGACAACCTGACCCGCTTGCCCAACCGCCTGCTGCTCAACGACCGACTCGACCAAGCCATTCACAAGGCGGTACGCCAGGAAGGCCATTTCGCCGTATTGTTCATGGACCTCGATGGCTTCAAGGCAGTGAATGATGTGTACGGCCACCATACCGGAGACATGCTGCTGATCGAAGTGGCACGGCGCATCGAGGCGGCCAAGCGCGGTGAAGACACCAGTGCACGTCTGGGCGGCGATGAGTTCGTGCTGTTGATCGATCCAGGCGATCCTGAAGACGCCGCCTTGCTGGCCCAGCGGCTGGTGGAGAGTATTCGCGCGCCCTATGTGATCGGCCGCCAGACCGTGCATGTGTCCACCAGCATCGGCATTGCCATCTTCCCTCAGGATGGCACCAGCAATCACGACCTGATGATCAACGCCGACGCTGCCATGTACCACGCCAAGGAGCAGGGCCGCGATAGCTACCGCTTTTTCGAAACAGCCATGAACGCCGACGCCCATCAACAATTGCAGCTGCAACAAGATCTGCGCAGGGCACTGGATGAGCACGAATTCCTGCTGCACTACCAACCCAAGATGATCGCGCCCAGCGGCCCGATGATCGGCGTCGAAGCCCTGCTGCGTTGGGAGCGGCCAGGCATCGGGCTGATGCCTCCAGACACTTTTCTGCCCCATGCCGAACGCACTGGCTTGATCGTGCCGATCGGCAACTGGGTGATCAACGAGGCTTGTCGGCAAATGAGCGAGTGGCATGCGCAAGGTCATCCCCAATGGACCATAGCGGTGAACATTTCAACCGTACAACTGGCCCACCCAGGGCTGGTCGAGGTGGTGCGCAAGGCCCTGCAAAACAACGAATTGCCGGCCCGCTGCCTGACCCTGGAAGTGACCGAATCCACGGCCATGCGCGATGCGCAAGCAGCACTCATCGTGCTGGATCAACTGGCCGCGCTGGGGGTCAGTATTTCCATCGATGATTTCGGCACGGGGTATTCGAGCTTGTTGTACCTCAAGCGTCTGCCAGCCAACGAACTGAAGATCGACCGGGGTTTTGTCACCGAGCTGGCGCGGGATAACGACGACGCAGCGATCGTCTCGGCGATCATTGCCCTGGGCAAGACTCTGGGCATGAAGATCGTCGCCGAAGGGGTCGAGACTGCCGAGCAGCAGCAAATGCTCACCGAGCTGGGATGTACGACCTTGCAAGGCTATCTGCTGGGCAAGCCGATGACGGCGCAACGGTTGCTGCAGAGCGTGGCAGTGACGGCTTGAGGTATAGCTGGGGGCCCCGTCGCCAGCGGGCTGTGCGCATCGCTGACGGATGCCGAGCTGTTTAGCTGGGGGGCATGGCTTGGCCGCGCAGAGCCCCTGAGCATTACCCTAGATCCGCAGGCACACACACAAAGCCATCAAACAGCAACCGCGCCGTACGCACCAGCCCGCACCCCATGATCACGTCGTTGTCGCGGCGGATCTCCACGGTAAACTCACCGCTTGGGTGCTCTACCGAGACATTCAACAGCGCCCCCTGCGGCACCCGCGCTAACGCCTGGGCCACCGAGCCCTGCACCAGGCAGGCGGTCGCCACACTGACCGCGCCGAATACGCCGACCGAGGCATGGCAGGTGTGCGGAATGAAGGTCCGGCTGCTGATGGCGCCACCTGCTGCAGGCGCTGCGATCAAGCTCATCTTGGGCACCGTGCGCTGGCTGACATCGCCAAGGTTCATCAGCGGCCCAGCCAATAGCCGGATGGCCTCGAGCCGCGCTTTCAAGCCCTCGTCTGCATTCAACTGGGCGCGGCTTTCGTGACCGCTCAACCCCAGGTCGGCTGCGCGCAGGACCACCACCGGCATACCATTATCGATGCAGGTCACCTCGATCCCGTCAATGCAATCGCGCACCCGTCCAGTCGGCAGCAAGGCACCGCAACTGGAGCCGGCGATGTCGTCGAAACGCACGACCACAGGCGCGGCACTTCCCGGCACGCCGTCGATGCTCACAGCGCCTTCGTAGCGCACTTGGCCGTCGACAGTCTGGACCAGTGCGGTGGCGGTCTGGCCGGTGTTTTCCATGAAGATACGCACAGCGGTGAGCTCACCTTGCGCCGCGATCAAGCCACGCTCTACCGCAAAGGGCCCGACACCAGCAAGAATATTGCCGCAGTTCTGCCCGTAGTCGACACGCGGATGGTCCACGGCCACCTGGGCGAACAGGTAATCGACATCGATGCCAGGGCGGGCCGAGCGACGGATGATCGCCACCTTGCTGGTCAGCGAGTCGGCGCCGCCGATGCCGTCGATCTGCCGAGGGTCGGGCGACCCCATGGCGGCCAGCAGCGTGCGGTCGCGCAGGGCTGGGTCGGCAGGCAGGTCGTCGGCCAGAAAATACGCGCCCTTGGACGTGCCGCCACGCAGCA
>LIDZ01013337.1_pt7 | contig 25310 bp, 25 predicted proteins | sample 644651 | NCBI WGS metagenome assembly LIDZ01 (sample SAMN03856242, study PRJNA289617) | food metagenome | isolation source: wine grapes on drying loft during traditional withering process | host: Vitis vinifera cv. Corvina | place: Italy: Gargagnago di S. Ambrogio di Valpolicella | collected 2014-01 | reverse complement strand
TGCGGCGAGAGCTGCCCCCCGCCATGGATGGCGGATGGCAGCGGGCCCACGGAGCGAGACCGAAGTGAAGGAACCCTGACGAAGGAAGGGCCCAGCCAGGAGCAGGCACTTTTGCTTACTTTTAGTGCTTTTCAAAAGTAAGTCGCCGAAGGCGAAACAGTCTGCCCCTAGGCAGGCGCTCTTGATCTAAAGGATCTTGATCTTCTCTCAGCCGCACCGCGCAACCGGGGACAGATTAATTTACGGTGAAGCGCTGTAAATAAATCAGTCCCCTAGCGATGAATCAGTCCCCTAGCGATGAATCAGTCCCCTAGCGATGAGCAATATCTTCGAGCGCCAGATTCCGCGTCTTCGGCCCAAACCCCCCGATCGTGATGATCACAATCAACATACTCATCACAATGAACGTCAGCACCCCCGGCGTGCCGAAATGGTCCAGAAACAACCCGATCAGCAAACTGCTGAACACCGTCGACAGACGACTGAACGAATAACAAAACCCCACCGCCCGGGCGCGGATATTGGTCGGGAACAACTCGCTCTGGTACGAGTGATAACTGAAACTCAGCCACGCATTGCAAAACGTAATCATGACCCCGCAAAAAATCAGCCCCACGGCCGTCGTCTGCTGCGCGAACAGCGTGCCGAAAATCATCGAGCCCAGCGCCGAGCCGACAATTTGCCACTTATTCTCGAAACGATTGGCGAACTTCACAAACAACAACGGCCCAAGGGGATAGGCGAGGGTGATCACGAAGGCATACGCCAAACTGTGGGTCACGCTCACGCCTTGACCCGACAGCAACGCAGGCAGCCAGTTACCGAAACCGAAAAAGCCGATCGCCTGGAACACATGAAAGACAATCAGCATCAGCGCGCGGCGGCGATACGGCGGTTGCCAGATGTCAGCGAAACGGCCTTTGCCTTCGACCGCCACGTTGTGGGTTTCCGGCTCGTCCAGTGCCTGGCCGTGGTCCTTTAGGCAGCGGGCTTCGAGGTCATCCATGATTTTTTCGGCCTCGCTGAAGCGGCCGTGTTGCGCCAGCCAGCGTGGCGATTCCGGCAGGCGCGAGCGCAGCCACCAGATGAACAGCGCAAACACTGCACTGGCCAACACCACCCAGCGCCAGCCCGCGATACCGAACGGGTCTTGCGGCACCAGCCACCAGGACATCAATGCCACCGACGGCACCGACAGGAACTGCACGAAAAACGCGAAGGCGAACGCCGAGCTGCGCATGCGCTTGGGCACCAGCTCCGAGAGGTACGCGTCGATGGTCACCAGCTCGATGCCCAGGCCGATGCCCACCAGAAAGCGCATGCAGATGATGCCCAGTGCCGAGGTCTGAATGCCCATCAGCACCGTGGCGACGGTGTACCAGATCAGCGCGAAGGTGAAGATTGCGCGGCGGCCGTAGCGGTCGGCGATCGGGCTCAGCAGGCTGGCACCGAGGAACAGTCCCAGAAAGGTGGCCGAGGCAAACGCCGCCTGATCGGAAAAGCCAAACACGCCCTGGGCCCCGGTGGCGAACAGCCCGTCGCGAATCAGACCGGGGCTGATATAGGCGGTCTGAAACAAATCGTAGAGCTCGAAGAAACCGCCAATGGACAACAGCGCCACCAGCTTCCAGATCGTGGCGACGGCGGGCAGTCGGTCGATGCGCGCGGAAATCCGCGCAGCACGTATCGGGTCGACGCCGTCACGGGTCGAATGGGCGTTGTCAGGGCTATCGGGCACGGCATGCATTATTGTTTTTTCCGGATCGGTGAGACGCAGCATGTTAGTGCCCCAGAGATTCAAGACAAAACATTTCTGCACGTTTAAGCTCCGGGACTGACTGCCACCACGTTTCGGATTCCTGTGAAGTACAAACTCCCGACCACGGCCACCGCGCCATTCTGCCCGTCGGCGACCACCGACAGCGTCGCCATTCCCGCCAATGCGTCTTTCCTGCGCAAGCTGATGCTGTTCGTCGGCCCCGGCCTGTTGATTTCCATCGGCTACATGGACCCCGGCAACTGGGCCACCGCCATCGAAGCCGGCTCGCGCTTCGGTTATTCGCTGTTGTTCGTGGTGGTGCTGGCCAGTCTGTCGGGCATGGTGCTGCAGAATCTGTGTTCGCGCCTGGGCATCGCCACCGGCCGCGATCTGGCGCAGCTGTCGTCCGAGCACTACAGCCGCCGGGTCGGCATGGGCCAGTGGGTTCTCGCCGAGCTGTCGATCCTTGCGACCGATCTGGCGGAAGTGCTGGGTGCTGCGCTGGCGTTTCACTTGCTGCTGGGGGTGTCGATCACCACGGGCGTGGCGCTGACGGCGTTTGACACGGTCATCGTGCTGGCCTTGCAGGGCGCCAATTTCCGGCGTCTCGAAGCCATCGTGCTGGGGCTGATCGCGACCATCGCAACGTGTTTCTTTATCGAGCTGGTGCTGATCAAACCGTTCTGGCCGGACGTCGTCGCAGGGCTCAAGCCGTCGTGGGAGATGCTGAGTAATCAGGAACCGCTGTACATCGCCATCGGCATTCTCGGTGCAACCGTGATGCCCCATAACCTGTACCTGCATTCATCGGTGGTGCAGACCCGGGTCAACGGCACGTCGGTGGAAAGCAAGGCCAGCGCCATTCGTTACGCCCGGGTCGACACCATCGCCTCCCTGAGCCTGGCGCTGGTGATCAACGCGGCCATTCTGATTCTGGCGGCTGCCGCGTTCCACGGCACCGGCCACACCGACATCGTGGAAATCCAGGACGCCTACCATCTGCTGGATCCGCTGGTGGGCGGCGCTGTCGCCAGCGTGCTGTTCGGCGTCGCGCTGCTGGCGGCAGGGCAGAGCTCAACGTTCACCGGCACCATCGCCGGCCAAGTGGTGCTGGAAGGGTTTCTCAAGGCGAAGATCCCGTGCTGGCAACGCCGTCTGGCCACCCGCGGCCTGGCGCTGATTCCGGCGTTCATTGGGGTGATCTGGTTCGGCGACGGCGCGGTGGGCAAGATGCTGGTGCTCAGCCAGGTCGTCCTCAGCCTGCAGTTGCCCTTCGCGCTGTGGCCGCTGATCCGCTTCACCAGCGACAAACAATTGATGGGCCCGTTCGCCAACAGTCGCCTGACCAAAACCCTGGCCTGGGGCCTGTTCGGATTGATCTCGGGCGCGAACCTGACCCTCATGTATTTCTGGGTGGTCTGACAGACAGAGGTCAGGAGCATCGCCCCGGCCTCAACTCAGCAATATCCCCCGCGCCATGCCCGTGGCGGCGATGACGATGATGACCATCAGCAACGCCTCCATGTGGCTGATCCGGGCGAAACGGCGCGACAGTGACGTATCAATGGGCTGGTTCTTTTTGAATGCGATGCGCCATTTGATCAGCGCGAACATCGGCACCACTTCCAGCGCGAGAATGGCCACGAACGCCGCCATTTTCAGGTGAAACAGTGGCTGATGCAGGTAATAGTACGAGCCTTTTTCCAGCCCGCCGAACGCCCGAAATGCCCCGGTGACCAGCAGAACCCCTGCTGAGACGCCCCAGATATTGTCGACCACGAACACATCCCTGAACGATCTCGGATCGTCCGTGCGCAGTCGCCGCAACGCCCGTCCCCTCGCCAGCACCGCCGCTATCGCAAAACCGAACGCCAGCAGGTGCACCGCAGCCAGTACCCATTTGATGAGCATGTTTGAACTCCCCCGAGCGATGTGCGAAGCAAGCGTCACCTGCACAAGCGTAGCGGGTCGTTGGCGTCACGCCTTGACCGATCAAGTGGGACAAGAAAAATAATCCGTCGGGGGCGCCGTCGCTCATTTCTGCAGGTGGCGTCGTTTTTCCAGGCGTGGCTTGCGACGCGGATGAACGAAATCAAAGTAAAACGCCGAAAGTCCAAATACCGCTATCACCGAAACAATCGCCAGACCGATCACCGAGTTATCCATCACGCCTATTCCACCCATCGCCTAAAGGCCGAGCGCCTATTCATTCCGTTTGCAGGTGCAACTGCAATCAATACGACGGGATCTTTACGCGAACGACGTCTTGACTGACGCCGTTTATATAGGCGCGTGCCCCTGCGGCTGCCCCTCTGCATATAGAACAACCGCTGCGCGAAGTTTGTCGGCACCAAAACAACTCATGCCGGCGAACTCTTTATGACTGACCGGCATGTATTGGCAGTCCATGGCCTGACGCTGTTGGCTGTGATCAATGTCGGGGTCGTGCAAGTAAACGAAATCGTCATCGCACCCCGTGACCAGCACCCAGTGCGGCGCCTTGGAACGGGTCAACCGATAGCTGCTGATCAGCACCAGCGCCAGACCGTGGTCCTGTTGCAGTTGCCAGAGATTGAGCGGCGCACTGCCCAGTTGATGAACTGCGCTTTCAGCCAGCTCGCGGCTGAATTCCTCATGCACCAGGCGCATGACTTCGCGCTTTTCTTCGCTGCGCACACCGGCGAGAAACAACGGCCCGCGCACTGACACCTGCAGACCGACCTCGAATCCACGGCGCATTGCCGCCAGCGCCAGACCCTGGGGGCTGCAACCGCCATGGCCGGAGGTCATGAACACCGTGGTCGCCTCGCGCCAGATCTGCAGTTCCTCGTGACGCTGCATGGCGCGCGGCGGTTGCAGGGCTTTCATGGCCATCAGCAGGCACGCCGGACCGCAGCTGAAGTCCAGCGTTTGCGGGTAGTAGGGCACGTGGCGAGTGACGCCGGTGGCGTGTTCGCGGATGCGTTTTTCGTAGCGCAATGCCGGGGCGTGGTCTTCGTAGTAGTCGTCGATGCGGTCGAACAGCCGATAGCCGTTGCGCTCGTAAAGACGAATCGCCGGGGCGTTGTCCGGCCGGACTTCGAGCCGCAAATAGGCACACTCACGCTCAAGGGCATGCTGTTCAGCCTGGGCCAACAGGTGCTTCCCGAGGCCCTGACCCCGGGCATCGTCGCTGATCGCCAGGGAATAAAGCCGGCCCAGAGACGTGCCGCGATGAAACAGCACCAGCGCATAGCCGGCCAGGCGTTGTTCGGGATGATCACCCAGCGCCACGATCAATCGCGCGTTGGCCCGCGTGACCATCCAGTGAAAGCTGCGCGCATTCAGGCGGTCGGATTCAAAGCACTGGTTTTCCAGCACCAGCAGTTCGTCCACATCGGCGGGCTGGGCGAGGCGGTATATAAAGTTCATGTCAGGCACCGTAAAGAGTGAGTAACGAAACGGGACATTTCTACAAAGCCATGTTTTATAGAAAGGACTGTTTCCCGAAGGATCAACTCATGAATGCGGTGCCGGTGAAGACCGACGAAGTATCAGCACAACCTCAGCGTTCGGCAACTTTAAATGTCAATCCGCTGAAACCTGTTTCAACCCGAAGCCAACTGTTGATTGTGGTGGAGCGGCTCGAAGACTGGTCGTCTTACTTGCCCAGCGAACACTTGATCAGCGCCCAGGACTATCTTGAAAACCCGCCTCAGAACAATGCCGGTCAGCGGGTGCAGGTGATTAACCTGTGCCGCAGTTATCGCTACCTCGGCCACGGTTATTACTGCTCGCTGCTGGCCGAAGCCCGGGGTCACCACGTGATTCCATCGGTGAAAACCATCAGCGAGCTGACCCGCAAATCCCTCTACGGCCTGGCGCTGGATGACCTCGACAAGCGCCTCGAACACGCGCTGCGTGACCATCCGTACGACGAAACCGAAGGCTTCACCCTGAGCCTGTATTTCGGTCAGACCGATCTCGCGCCGTTGCAGGATATGGCCCGTCAGCTGTTCGAGGCGTTTCCGGCGCCGATCCTGCTGGTGGAGTTTCGCAAGCGCGACAACTGGCACATCGTCGGCATCAAGACCGGCGCCTTGACCCGCCTGCGCGATCATCAGCAGGACCAGTTCGCCCAGTCCCTGGACAGTTTCAGCCGCAAGATCTGGCGCCAGCCCCGGTCACGTCGCACCTATCGCTACGACCTGGCGATTCTGCACGACCCGCAGGAAGCGCTGCCGCCGTCCAACCCCAAGGCGCTGGACAACTTCATCCGCGTCGGCCAGCAACTGGGCGTGGACGTCGAGCTGATCGAGAAGAAGGACTACTCACGGCTGGCCGAATACGACGCGCTGCTGATCCGCGAGACCACCAGCGTCGACAACCACACCTACCGCTTCGCCAAGAAGGCCGAGAGCGAAGGGCTGGTGGTGATGGATGACCCGGCGTCAATCCTGCGCTGCACCAACAAGGTCTACCTGACCGACCTGCTCAAGAGCCACAAGCTGGGCATGCCGGCCACGGAAATCCTCTACAAGGAGCGACCGGATGATTTGGAGCACGTCGCGGCACGACTGGGCTTTCCCTTGGTGCTGAAAATACCCGACGGCTGCTTTTCCAAGGGCGTGATCAAAGTGCAGGACGCGAAGCAGTTGCAGGATGCGGCGCGGGAGCTGTTCGAGCACTCGGTGCTGCTGCTGGCGCAGGAATACCTCTACACCGAATACGACTGGCGCATTGGCGTGCTCAATCGCAAGCCAGTGTTCGCCTGTCAGTACTTCATGTCCAAGGGGCACTGGCAGATTTACAACCACAAGGCCATCGACGCGGAGATCAACGGCGAATGCCGCACCCTGGCCGTTCATGATGCGCCGCGCGCCGTGGTGGACCTCGCGGTGAAGACTGCCAACCTGATCGGCGATGGGCTGTATGGCGTCGACTTGAAGCAATCCGGCGACCGCGTGGTGGTGATCGAAGTCAACGACAACCCCAACCTCGACGCCGGCATCGAAGACGCCTGGCTGCAGGACGACTTGTACGCGCTGGTGCTGGAGGAGTTCATTCGCCGGCTCGACATCAAACGTCGCGGTCTGGCGGGTTAGGGCGGTGGTCAAGGGCCACCGCCTTGAGGCGGGCCGGTTACGGGAATGCGCCGAAGCCGATGCGAGTGTGCTGTGGTTCAGCGATCCGGACGCAGCGGAAAAGACCCTGCTGCTGGAGCGCTTCAATCTGGACGACCACGCCCTGGCCTCGGCGCTCGACCCGGACGAGGTGTCGCGCATCGAGTTTCACCCGGACGCGCTGTTCATGATCTGGAAGCGCCCGGAAAACTACTCGGGCAAGGACACCTTTTCCTTCGACGTGTCGTCGTTCGGGGTGCTGCTCAGCCCCCATCACATGGTCCTGATCTGCGCCGACAACAAGCAATTCAGCGACCTGGGACTGCACCGGCCCATGCACACGTTGCTCGACGTGCTGCTGGAGGTGCTGTTCCACAACATCCATCATTATCTGGGTCACCTCAAGGTGATCAAGATGATCGCCCGGGAACTGCAACAGCAGTTCAATGCCTCAATGGACAGCCGCCACCTGGTGCAGATGTTCAACCTGAGCGAAAGCCTGGTTTATTACATCAACGCCATCGACAGCAACGGCTCGGTGCTGACGCGCCTGCGCAATCATGCGCACAAACATCAGTTTTCCGGCGACAGCCTGGCGCTGATCGAAGACATGATCATCGAGAACGAGCAGTGCCATAAACAGGCGAACATCTATTCCACCGTGTTCGCCAGCCTGATGGACGCGCGGGGCAATCTGGTCAACAACAACACCAACAATCTGTTGCGCAAGCTGACGTTGATCAACGTGGTGTTCTTGCCGTTGAATCTGGTGGCGGGGATTGGCGGGATGTCGGAATTCAGCATGATGACCACGCCCGTCCCGTGGTGGATCAGTTACCCGGCGTTGCTGGTCGGCATGGCCGGGCTGGGCGTGGGGATGGTGGTCATACTCAAGCGCATGGCGCGGGCGAGTCAGTGATCAGTGGGAGTCCGGCGGGTTCCCACTGAACGTGGCGGGAGGTGTTATTCCGACGCCTGCAAACCTTTCTGCCTCAGCACCTGATTCTTTTCTTTCTTGTACTGCAGGGCGACTTCCGGCGCCGGACCGCTTTTGCCGGTCTCCATCCACAAGCGCATGCGGCTGGCATCGGCGAAGTGGGTGTATTTGCCGAAGGCATCGAGAATGACCACCGACACCGGACGATTGGCCATGCTGGTCAACAGCACCAGGCAGTGGCCGGCCTGGTTGGTGAAGCCGGTCTTGGTCAGCTTGATGTCCCAGTTGGATTTACGCACCAAGTGGTCGGTGTTGCTGAAGCCGAGGATGTAATTCGGCTTGCGGAAGGTCACGGTTTTCTCCGGCGTGGTGCTCAGCTCGCGCAGCATCGGGTAGTTGCGTGCGGCGAGGGCCAGCTTGGTCAGATCCCGCGCGGTGGAAACGTTGTAGACCGACAGGCCGGTGGGCTCCATGTACACGGTGTGGTTCATGCCGAGCGCCTTGGCCTTGGCATTCATCGCCCGGATGAAGGCCGGGTAGCCGCCCGGGTAGCTGTGGGCCAGGCTCGCCGCGGCGCGGTTTTCCGACGACATCAGGGTGATCAGCATCATGTCGTGGCGGTTCAGCTCACTGCCCAGCTTGACCCGGGAGAACACGCCTTTCATTTCGGCGGTCTGGGAGATGTCGACCTTGATCATCTCGTCCATGGGCAGCTTGGCGTCGAGGGTGACCATCGCGGTCATCAGCTTGGTCACCGAGGCGATCGGCACGACGATGTCGGGGTTGCTCGCGTACAGCACCTGACCCGTCTGCAGGTCGGTAATCATGGCGCTGCCGGAAGCCAGATGCAGATTGGCCGGATCGCGATTGAAGGTCGGTGATTCTTTGGCCAGCGTGACGGTGGAAAGTGCGCAGCCTGTAAGTGCAAATAATAGGCCGATGACGGTTGGGCGGATTTTCAAGAGCAACGCTCACTTAATGATGGAAATAGCGTGGAACGTCGGACTTTCTTCAAGGACGAAAACACGTTCGGCGCATTTTAGGAGCAAGTTTCTGGAGTTGTCGATGGCCTGGCGCGGGGTTTCGTTAATAAACCGCTGTTGTATAGCTCAGGTTCAGGTGGCGGATCCAAAAAGCCTGTATTTAAAAGGGTCGGATTGCTGTTTATGGCGCGCCTGACGGTCATGGCCGTGCATCAAAACCGGATTGGCGCGCAAAAAAAAGCCCGCGTCATTAAAGAGGCGGGCTAAAGGGGTGTGCGGAGCAACGCACGATTCGCAGGGATAAGGGAACAGGGTTTCAGCTGTTGAGCGGGGGGTGTTCAAGCTGCTGCGACAGCGCTTGCGCGGCCGGCAGTGAAGGTAAAGGGCCGCTGACGGGTTCGCCGTCGTGCATCAAGTACCAGCACGCCAGCAGACCGCGCTCACGAAGCTGGGCGGGTACTGCGCTGCCGACAACCGACATGATTTGTACCTTGGTCATAGGGGCCTCCATCAATCTATGGCGCCACTGTACGGCGCGACCGGTTGATCCAGAAATCAACGCGCTCGATAGTCGTCATTGATGAGCGGGTAGGGGCGGTGATTGAACAGGTCTCTAGACCGCACTTGCATCCGGTATAAGCGCCCGGACACAAAAACCCCGCCGGAGGGGCGGGGTCAGTGTTGCGTGAGGCTGGAGCTGATAACGCCACAGCCCTCGGGCCAGGAGCAAACCGCCGTTACCAGCGACCGCCACCGTGGTAGTAGCCCGGTGGTGGGCCGTAATAACGTGGCGGGCCGTAGTAACGCGGGGCGTAGACGACCGGGCGTTCAACGACATAAGCCGGCTGGTAGTAAACCGGCGGCGGTGGCGGTGGCGCGTAATAAACCGGCGCCGGGGCCGAGTAGTACACAGGAGCGGGCGACGCATAAACCGGACCGGACGCCACTGCCGCGCCGACGACACCGCCGACGACCGCGCCGATCACGGCTGCTCCACCCCAGCCCGGGCCGCCGCCATGGGCTTCAGCCTGGCCTGCCAGGGCGAGGGCGCCTAACAACAGGGCAACTTTGGGGATCTGACGAATCATGACTGTTCCTCGGTGTTCAGTCCCGTTGTCGCGAGCCTGCGTTACGCTCAGGCACTGCCACGGGATAACTTCTCAGACAACGGTTCAGGAAATATCTGCGAGGCCGTTGCGTAAATTTTGTGTAAGGTATTCGACAACTTTAATGACAACAGCTGTGCCCATTCCGGCGAAGCGTTGCGATTCTACGCCTTTCCCCAGGCGTCTTCTAATACCACTCGGGAGATTTCATGTTGGTCAATGCCAGTAAGGAAACGCGGTTGTGCATGTCACTGGCCGGACGTCCGGGCAACTTCGGCGTGCGCTTCCATAACCACCTCTATCAACAGTTGGGCTTGAACTTCTATTACAAGGCTTTCTCGCCGACCGACCTGTCCGCCGCCATCGCCGGCATGCGTTCATTGGGCATTCGCGGGTGCGGCGTGTCGATGCCTTTTAAAGAAGCGTCTCTTGAGCTGGTCGATGAACTGGACGCGTCCGCCGCCGCCATTCAATCCATCAACACCATCGTTAATACCGATGGCCATTTGAAAGCGTACAACACCGATTACATTGCCATCGCCCAACTGGTGGACACCCATGAAGTGCCGCGCACGCGATTTGCGCTGCGTGGCAGTGGCGGCATGGCCAAGGCCGTCGCCTGCGCCCTGCGCGACGCCGGTTTCACCGACGGGCTGATCGTGGCGCGCAACGAGCAGGCGGGCAGGGCGCTCGCGCAGACGTGCGGCTTTGCGTGGCAAGCCGAACTGGGCAGTGAACGCCCGCCGCTGCTGGTGAACGTCACCCCGCTGGGTATGGCCGGTGATCAGGCCGAGGCGCTGGCTTTTGAGGTGTCCGCCCTCGAACACGCCGACACAGCGTTTGATGTCGTCGCCACGCCGGCGCGCACGCCGTTCATCGTCGAGGCCGAGCGGCTCGGCAAACGCCTGATCACCGGCGACCAGGTCGCGGCAATCCAGGCCCTGGAGCAGTTCATTCTTTACACCGGTGTGACGCCAACCCAGGAGCAGTATCACGCAGCGGCGGCGTTCGCGCGGGGCTAGCGCGCTTACCCCTCCAGCAACGCCAGCCGTTCTTCCAGGGCGGCGATGCGGGCTTCCAGGGCTTCGACCCGCTCGGCCAGCGCCGAACTGCCCGGGCTGGCTGAACTGCTGCGCTCGGTCGGGTGTGCCCGGGCGGCGAGGATTGTCTCCCTGTCAGCCGGATCGCCCAGTGCGTGCAGGTAGCGGTCTTCGCGCTGGCCTGCCTGTTTCGGGATCAATACCGCCAGCCCACGGCCTATGAGCCGGTCAAGCTGATGCACCACCGCGTCGGCGTCTTCGAAGTCGTGCATGCGGTTGCTGCGGGTCAGCAGCTCGTTGACGGTTTGCGGGCCGCGCAGCAACAGCAGGCCGGTGAGGATGAGTTGCGCCGGCACCAGCTCCAGCGTCTTGTCGACGCGCTGTTCCCAGCGGTCCGCCCGGCTGCCCATGACCAGGCGCGTCAGTTGCAGGCTTTCCAGCGCGCGCAGGCTTTGGCCGACCTGGCCGGGCGTCAGGTTCATCACCGGCTCGCGACTGGTCTTCTGGTTACAGGCCAGCACCAGGGCGTTGAGGGTCAGGGGGTAAGTCTCGGGATGGCTGGCCTGCTTCTCGATCAGACAGCCCAGAATGCGCACTTCGGTGCTGCTCAGCTGCAGCGCATCCGCGGCTTCAACGGTGTTTTCGGAATCCAGCTCGTCAGACATGACCCATTCCCCAAGCGTTGAAAAGGCTATGAGGGTAGGGGCTGGATGAGGTAAAAGACAAGCCGCGTTCGCGTCCGCCTCCGTGCGACTCATTTCCCAGGAACTGCCATGACCCTTTCTCTTTACGCCGCTTCGATTCCTGTCTTCAAGCAAATGCTGACTGCCCTCAGTGCCGTTCTGGCCAAAGGCGAAGCCCACGCCGCCGCCAAGAACATCCAGCCGGATGCCCTGCTGCAGGCCCGTCTGTTCCCCGACATGTTCCCGCTGGTGCGTCAGGTGCAGATCGCCGTTGATTTCGCCAAAGGCGCCGGCGCACGGCTGGCAGGCCTTGAGCCGCCGAAGTACGAAGACACCGAAACCACCTTTGCCGACCTGCAAGCGCTGCTGACCAAAGTGCTGGCGTTCCTCGACACGATCAAGGCCGAACAGGTCGATGGCAACGAAGCGCGCGAAATCGTGCTGCGCCCGGGCACCGAAAAAGAAAAGCGTCTGGACACCCAGACCTACCTGCTGCATTACTCGCTGCCGCAGTTCTTCTTCCACGTCACCACCGCTTATGACCTGCTGCGCCACAACGGCGTGGAAGTCGGCAAGCGCGACTACATGGGCGCTTACTGATCGGTCAGATTGCCTGACGCGATCACAGCCTGATTGCATCGCTGCCCGGCGCTAACCGGGCAGCGACACGTGTTTCGTCCGGCGTCTGCCAGCCAGACGCACGGCTCTGATACCCTCCGCATCCTGATTCACGCCACATCCGATCGACCGCTCCGCAAGGACTGGTCGTTTTGTCGTTCTGGAGATTTCATGTTCTTCCCCATCTACCTGCTGTCGGCCGCCGGCTTTACCGTGCTGACCACAGAGTTCGTCATCGTCGGTCTGCTGCCCGCGATCGCCCGCGACCTGGCCGTCACCATCCCCCAGGCCGGCTTGCTGGTCACGCTGTTCGCCTTTACGGTGGCCTGCTTCGGGCCGTTCCTGACCGCGTATTTCTCGCGCTTCGAGCGCAAGCGCCTGTTCATTTCGGTGCTGATCATGTTTGGCGTCTCAAACGTTGTTGCAGCGCTGGCCCCCAACATCTGGGTGATGGCCGCCGCGCGGCTGATCCCGGCCCTCGGGCTGCCGGTGTTCTGGGCCCTGGCCAGCGAAACCGCCGTGGACATCGTCGGACCAAAGCATGCCGGGCGCGCGATTGCCAAGATCGGCTTCGGCATCGTCTGCGCCACGGTGTTCGGCATCCCCGTCGGCACCTTGATCTCGGACGCCATCGGCTGGCGCAGCGCCTTCGCCGTCCTCGCGGTGATGGCGTTCGCCAAGGCGTTGCTGCTGTTCATTTACCTGCCCCGCAGCGTGCACAAGGATCAGGCCTCCTTCCGCAGCCAGTTCCGGATTCTGCGCAGTCCTTTGATGCAAGGCCACGTGCTGCTGTCGGTGCTGGTTTTCAGCGGCATGTTCACCGCGTACACCTACCTCGCGGACATGCTCGAGCGACTCGCCGGGTTCAACGGCACCGTGGTCGGCTGGTGCCTGATGGGCTTCGGCGCGGTGGGCTTGCTGGGTAATTCCCTGGGCGGGCGCCTGGTGGACCGCCATCCGCTGATCGCCAGCCTGACCTTCTGCACCTTCATGATCGGCGGCATGGTCATGGTGGTGCCGAGCATGCATTCGCTGCCTGCGCTGGCCCTGGCGCTGGCCGTGTGGGGCGCGACCCAGGCGGCGCTGTTTCTGGTCAGCCATGTGCGGCTGATGAAAGCCGCCCCACAGGCCCCGGCCTTCGCCGCCTCGTTGAACATCGCGGGGGCCAACCTGGGCATCGGCATTGGCGCGATCATCGGCGGACGGGTGATCGATCACCTGGGCCTCGGCAGCCTGGGCTTCGCGGCGGCCGGCATCATCCTGCTGTCGATTCTGCTGGCCTTGCTGCTGATGACAGTCCGCCCAAACCCGGCGACCTGCGACGCCTAGTCCGGGAACAACTGGCGGCGTGCGCCTTCAGTGATCGCCACAATGCCGGGATGCTTGACCTTACGCTCCACCGAAATCGCGTAGAACGACTCGGTCACGGCGTCGGTGTGACCGATCAGCTCGACGTCATATTGCTCGATCACCTCATCGGCGATCACGCTCGGCGCAATGAAAATCCCGCTGCCGGACTTGCCGAAGGCCTTCATCAGGGCGCTGTCGTCGAACTCCCCGACGATCTTCGGCTGGATATTCTGCTCGGCGAACCAGCGCATCAGCCGGCTGCGTACCACCGTTTGCTGGCCCGGAACCAGCAGCGGCGCGCCTTGCATGCCGTGGGGGAAGTGCTTGCCGTACAGGGCGGCGAGGGCGCGGGTAGCGAAAAAACTCACGCCGCATTCGCCGAGCTTCTGGCTATAGCCTTTAATGTCCAGATGAGAAGGCATGGGACTGTCGGAAATGACCAGGTCCAGGCGCTGAATCGCGAGGTCCGCCAGCAAGCGTTCGAGCTGGTCTTCCCGGCAACTGATGCGCACGAGTTCGTTGAGCGCCATGCTCGGCGCGATGAGACGATAGACGATGGACTTGGGCACGACATCGGCGACGCCGACGCGAAAGAGGATTTGCTGCTCGTCGGGCTGGGCGCTCAGAACGGCTTCGAGTTCCCCACCCAGCTGGAACATCTGTTCGGCATAGGGCAGGGCAACGCGACCGGTTTCGGTCAGCTCCAGTTGACGGCCCACGCGCTTGAACAGCTCGACGCCGTAGGTCTGCTCCAGCAGGCTGATCTGCCCGCTGATGGTCTGGGGCGTGAGGTTCAATTGCTCGCAGGCGCGGACAATACTGCCGGTCTTGGCCACGACCCAGAAATAGTGCAGCTGTCGGTAATTGAGCATGGGCGCTGTCACTTCGGAAAAACCGAAGTATACGCCTGAAAAATACGAATTTTGCTGAAGTGTTTCCGTCCCTAGAATGCTGCCCTATCCCCTGAACTGATCCTGGACACTCGCTATATGGAATATCTTCTGGAACTGGCTGCAAGCCCAACGGCATGGATCGCTCTGGCGACACTGGTCGTCATGGAAATCGTGCTCGGTATCGACAACCTCATTTTTATCTCGATTCTCACCAACAAGCTGCCGGTTCATCAGCGTACCAAGGCGCGCCGGATCGGTATCAGCATGGCGTTGATCCTGCGCCTGGGCCTGCTGACCACCGTGGCCTGGATTGTCCAGCTGACCGCGCCTGTGGTCGAAGTGTTCGGGCAGACCTTCTCCTGGAAGGACATGATCCTGATCGCCGGTGGCCTCTTCCTGGTCTGGAAGGCAACCACCGAGATCCACCACAGCGTCGACATAAAGAGCGAAGCCGAAAAAGCCGCTTCCAGCGCCGTCACGCTGGGCATGGCTGCCGCGATCGGTCAGATCCTGATGCTCGACCTGGTGTTTTCCATCGACAGTATCGTCACCGCCGTTGGCATGACCGAGCACTTGCCGATCATGGTGATCGCCGTGATCGCCGCCGTGGTTGTGATGCTGGTGGCGTCGGAGCCCCTCGCCAAGTTCATCAACGACAACCCGACCGTGGTCATGCTGGCGCTGGGCTTCCTGATCATGATCGGCATGACGCTGATCGCCGAAGGCTTCGGCGCCCACGTTCCGAAAGGCTACGTGTACACCGCGATGGCGTTCTCGGCCCTGATTGAAGTGCTGAACATGCTGGTTCGTCGGTCCCGCCAGCGCCGACTGGACGCCGAAGCCCAAGCTCAGAAGGTCTGACGCCTGGACGGCTCCGCCTGGCTATCGAGGGCGGGGCCGTAAAAAAGTAGGCCAATAAAAACGGTCGGGAATGGGATGCCATTACCGACCGTTTTCGTCTGTCCTTTCCGCGTTCACGTCGTCACATCGTCAGTGCGCCGTGACAGGACGGATTTTGCGTTGTGCACGCTCTACGGATTTCGCGGCTTCGGTTTCCCGATAATGCGGATGATGGCGACGCGAGATGCGCATCACCCCCCACAACATGGCAGCCGCAACGGCCAGCCAGGCAGCGATCAACATCACAATGGTCATTCCGAGGCTCATGGCTTCCTCCGGCTCTTCTCTTCGTCTCTCAGTTACCGACAGTCTAGTCTCGCTGTTGTTGCCAAAAATTGACCGGTGGTAGGAATTGCATGACCGATTCGTTCTATCCACTCCCGTTGACAGCGCTTCGGGCTATACCACAATCGGTGGCGGCTCTATCATCCGCGTTCCGGCCGGATCTCGGGATCCGTTGCCATCAGTCAAGTGAGTGAAGAACGTGCGGGCATTGACGCGATTGGATAGCGTTGCAAGTCGACGCAAATGGCTGGCGCTTGCCGCCGTGCTGGTCTTGGCAGGATGCTCGAACGCCCACAACTGGAAGCCCGGCTACCCGCCGATGTACAAGGCACTGCCCGACCGAGTGGAAATCAACGCGGTGCCGTCGTTCCGGGGCAAGGATTACCAGAGCGGACCGTTCGCGCTGGCCAGCATGCTGACCGTGCATGGCGTCCAGACCACGCCGGGCCTGCTGGAAAAGCCGCTGCAGCTGCCGGGCGCCGAAGACAAGCTCGACCGCAGCATGCTGAATCTGGCCCGCGAATACGGCTTTGTGGTGTATCCCGTCGACCATGGTCTCCCGGACCTGCTGGCCCAGGTGTCGGCGGGGTATCCAGTCATGGTGCGGTTTTCGGACGGCTCCCTGTTGTGGAAAGAGCAGCGCTACGGGGTGCTGGTCGGGTTCGATCAGAACAAGCGCACGGTGCTGATCTATACCGGGCCGGGGCGCGTGACGACGAGCTTCGATTCGTTTACCTCGGACTGGAACGACGCCGGCAACTGGGCCGTGCTGATCCAGAGCCCGCGTCAGGTGCCAGTGCCGGTCGACCGTGAACGCTGGCTGAAAGCCGCCAATGATCTGGCCCAGGCCGGGCAAGAACAGGCGGCGGGCGAGGCGGTCAAGGCGCTGAACAATCCGGCGGCCCGTTAACGGTTGGCCGTTCATCACCTCTGGTTCAGAACCCCAGCTTGTCCCGCAGGCTGTAATACCAGGCACCCAATGCCGTCAGCGGCGTGCGCAAGAGTTGCCCGCCCGGGAACGGGTAGTGGGGCAGGCCGGCGAAGGCGTCGAATCGTTCCGCCTGGCCGCGCAGGGCTTCGGCCAGCACTTTGCCGGCCAGATGGGTGTAGGTCACGCCGTGGCCGCTGCATCCCTGGGAGTAATAGATGTTGTCCCCCAGCCGGCCCACCTGGGGCAACCGCGATAAGGTCAGCAGGAAGTTTCCGGTCCAGGCGTAATCGATCTTCACGTCCTTCAGTTGCGGAAACGCCTTGAGCATCTTCGGCCGGATGATGGCTTCGATGTTCGACGGATCGCGCGCGCCGTACACCACGCCGCCGCCGAAGATCAGACGCTTGTCGCCAGACAGCCGGTAGTAATCGAGCAGGTAGTTGCAGTCCTCGACGCAGTAGTCCTGGGGCAGCAACGTGCTTGCCAGTTCCTCGCTCAGCGGCTCGGTGGTGATGACCTGTGTGCCGCAGGGCATCGACTTGGCCGCCAGTTCCGGGACCAGATTGCCCAGATAGGCATTGCCCGCGACGATGACGAACTTCGCCCGAACCTTGCCCTCGGCGGTGTGCACCACCGGGCTGGCGCCGCGATCGATGCGCGTTGCCGCCGACTGTTCGTAAATGACCCCGCCCAGTGACTCGACCGCCGCCGCTTCGCCTAGCGCCAGGTTCAGCGGGTGGATGTGACCGCCGCTCAGGTCGAGCATGCCGCCGATGTACTGGTCGCACGCCACCACTTCACGGATGCGGCGCTGGTCCATCAGCTCCAGCTGCGTATGGCCGTAGCGTTCCCAGAGGCGTTTTTGTGATTCCAGATGGCCCATCTGCTTGGGCGTGATCGCCGCGAAAACACCGCCGTCTTTGAGGTCGCACTGGATCTGGTATTTGGCGATGCGGTCGCGGATGATCTGCGCGCCCTCGAAGGCCATATGGCCGAGCAGTTGCGCTTCCTTCGGTCCGACAGACTTTTCGATGGTGTCGATATCGCGGCTGTAACTGTTGACGATTTGCCCGCCATTACGCCCCGAGGCGCCGAAGCCGACCTTGGCGGCGTCCAGCACAGTGACGTTGAAGCCGTGTTCCAGGAGAAATAGCGCGCTCGAAAGGCCGGTGTAGCCTGCGCCGATGATGACCACGTCGGTTTCGACGTCCCCTTGCAGCCGTGGCCGGACCGGAACGGGGTTGGCGGAAGCGGCGTAGTAGGAATGTGGGTATGGCGTGTTCGTCATCCTGTAACCCTGTTTTATATTTTTTACGAATGGGCGGATCGTACCTGAGATGAAATTGGGCGGCCAGCCACCGCCGCAGCTTTGCGGTGTTGACGAGACGCTGGCAAGGCAATAGCCATTGAGGCACAGGCGCACCCACTCGGACCTATTGGAGTGTGCCGGCGCAAATAGCTCGGACATTCATAGGCTTAGGGCTGAATCGAAGTTGACAGCGATGCGAATCTCGGTAGAATGCCGCCCCACAGCAGGCACGTAGCTCAGTTGGTTAGAGCACCACCTTGACATGGTGGGGGTCGTTGGTTCGAGTCCAATCGCGCCTACCAAACAAATCCGCTCTGCTGGGCGGTGACAAAAAAGGGTGGCCCGAGAGGGTCACCCTTTTTTTGTGCTCGAATCCGAATGACGTCAGGCGTGCGGTCCTTTATGGCTGACCGGTCACTCGCCCTTGGCGCGGGTAATGCGGCCCGCCCTGATCTCGTCCACATAGGCGCGCAGCCGGTCAGCATCCTTGTACTGCTGATTCATCAAGTGCAGCACGGCGACTACGTCCACATCGTTGACACGTTCGGCCAACCGGCTGATTTCGCCAGCGGTGCTTTCCAGATTGGCCGCGATGCCGCTCAGGTCACGCTTGAGTTCCAGCGCTGATTTTTTCATGCCCACGGTGCCGCTCTCCACTGTTGATGACCGCCGGGCCCGCGCCTCTGATTCAGCCGCGGCGGCGACGCACTATATCAAAGCACGATGGCCTTCCACGACCACCAGGCACGAAAAGGGCGCTGTTCAAGCGCCCTTCGATGCCTCGTGTCACGGCTCATGCGTGGGTGATGCTTCAGCCGCCCGCGCCGCCCGCGCTCGACGAACCCGAGCCCTTGCTGCCGCCGCCCGTCGTGGTATCGCCACCGGGCAAATCCGCATCGTCTTTGTTGCCGGTGCCATTGCTCATTGACGTGCCGCCACCAATGCTGATGCCCTTCTTGTTTTGCGCGTCCACATCGGCACCCTGGCGAGCCGGGTCGCTGCCTTGCACGCGCGGATCGATGCCCGTCTGCGAAGGCGGCGGGCCCATGTCCGGCGATGTCGCGCCAGCCAGCGCGGCAAGGGAGGTGCAGGACAGCGCGCAGCCCAGCGTGAATGCAGCAAGTGATCTGTTCATAAGGTGATCTCCGTGTCTTGGTTCCTTGTGTTCATTCGGCATCTGAACCTTGTCCGAAGTGCCATCACGGCGACAGGCGGCATGTTGGTGGGGGCGTCATTGGCGGGATGCCGCTCATTCGATCTAGCCGGGTGGCGAAGATCAGCCTGTGTGTCAGGGGATTGACCTCCGGGTCTGGCTGATCGACAGGGGCGGTGTCAGGTCAAGCCGTCCGTGTCGATGTGCCGGGGAAATAATTTGCATATTCATAGGCTTACTGGGCGAAAAAGACGTTGACAGCTATTTGAATATCCGTAGAATGCAGACCCACAGCAGGCACGTAGCTCAGTTGGTTAGAGCACCACCTTGACATGGTGGGGGTCGTTGGTTCGAGTCCAATCGCGCCTACCAAACAAATCCGCTCTGCTGGGCGGTAACAGAAAAGGGCGAATCGAAAGATTCGCCCTTTTTTATTGCCTGAAACTTTTAAGTCATGCCAGGCTTGCCTGAATCAGCCATAGCCCCTATGGCCGGACGCTTCAGCCCGATTTGACGCTTACGTACCATGCCGAGCCGCGAAAAAATCCGTTTTTTTTCCCGCTACCGTCTGGACCTTTTCCCATGATGCGCGATCATCAGTGCATGGAAATCCAGAGGAGGTGTGTATGTTTAGCCGGTCGTTGACCCTTGCCGTTTTGTTCGCCCTGTCGAGCCCCTTGCTGGCTGCCGACGGTGATGGCCCACTGTCTCAGGAGCGCGGCAAGAACCGTCCATTGATCGTCATCGCATCGAGTTCGGTGGACCCGACGCTGGTGAGTCTGAAAAAAAGTCTGGATGAGAGCGCCAACAAGGAGGGTTTCGCCAAGCGTGACATGGTCCTTTACACCATCATTAACATGGTCGGTCAGCGTGGCGGCAAGGACCTCGATGCCCAGACCACCATGGCGCTGGTTCGCGAGCTCAAGCTTGGCGCTCAGACAGACAAGCAAGCTCAGGTGATCCTGGTGGGCAAGGACGGTGAGAAGAAAATGATCCACAACGGCCCCATCGATCCCAAGGAGATTTTCAGCACCATCGACCAGATGCCGATGGCTGAGAAAGAGGCGGCCGCCGCTGCGGCTCCTGCGCCGGTCGCCGAGCCGAAGGCCGCAACGCCGTCGAGCAAGCCGGCCAAGCCTGGCAAGGCCGCGCCCGCTGCACCGCCTGCCGGGCTGGATGATTAACCGCTTAGACGCCATGCCCATGGGGCTCGCTTGGCGTTGCTGGTAACATCGCTCTTTTTTCACCGAAAGGGACGTTTGATGAGTGGGACTGGCATGAAACATTGGGCGGGCGCTGTGGCACTGATCATGCTGTCTGGCTGCATGAGCTTGAATCAGACGCGCTCGGCAGGGCCGGCGCAGGTTTACACCAGTCAGAAGCCTGCGGTTGCCGTTGCCGAGTGCATCAAGGTCACCTGGGCCAACGTCCAGCTGTTCGGCGATGTAGCGGACGTGTTCATGGCCAAAGGGGATCCTGGCGCGTTCACGGTCTACACCACCGAAGGCGAGTATTTCGCTGATGTGGCGGGCAAGGCGGGCATGACCAACGTCAACTTCTACGCCAAGCCGGGCGCCAAAGTGGTTGAGCAGCGTGGCGCGGTGCTCGCAACCTGCCTCTGAATCGAGCCTGCATTCACTGACCTGCGCGTGCTGACCGGTTCTATCATGTCCCGGCGTCGCGCAGGCTTTGAGCACCACAGACCATTCACCTTGGCCGCTTTACCTCGGCTTTTCACATCAACTGCTTCACATCGGCGGAGTCACGCCATTTTCCCCGGCAGAAATCGACAGCGCGGTCAGCGTGTTGTCCGCGCCTTTCTGCGCTTGCAGCACCACCTTCACGCCGGGCTTGAGCAAGCTGCGATCGCCGGGCACCAGGTTGACGATCGGCACGTCGTCAGGGATGACGATCTTCTTTTGCCCGCCCTTGTAGTTCACCGTGATGGTGCGTCCGGTGCTGGCGACCAGATCGCCAACCGATCCGTTGGTCATGGTGCTGTCCGGCGTCAGGTCAAAAGCCCGATGGCCATCTCCCGTGCCCGCCATGGCCGGCGGAAACACATGCACCTCGAGCGCCTTTAGCGAACCGTCCGGCAACGGCACCGCCGCGGAGCCGATGTAGCTGCCCGGTTTGATTTCCGACACTTGCGCCAGGGTCACGCCACGAATCTGTGTATCAGGGGTCAACGCAACCTGCAGGTCCTCTCCGCGATTGCTGTGGATTTTCAGCGAATCGCCTTCGATCGCAGTGATGGCGCCGCGCACGCGGGTGGGTTTGCCGTCTTCGGCGTGGGCGGGCAGCGCTGCCGACAGCAGTGCGCCGAGCAATCCGGACAGGAGAAGGGCGTGGCGGAGGGGCTGGGTTCTGGACGTCTTCATTGGCAGCGCGAATCCTGTGATGGGCTGAGCACTGAGCATAGCGGTAGTGCCCGTCCAAGTGCATGACATCGGCGTCAGCAAGCGGGGCCTGGCATCGGCGCATCCGGTGGACCTGCGCAAGCAGATGCTCGGTTTGCCGGAGTTGGGGTAGGGCGGGCGGGCAGGAAGGTTGCGGCCAGGCTGTGCGTCGGTCGTCGAACGACTTCGCACAGCCCGGCGCGGGGGATTACTGCTGAAGGGAAATCGACGTGCTCGCGAGTTTCGGCTGGTTGTACAGGCTGACAAGCACTTCATCCAGCACCGAAGACGCACCCCACGGACGGGGGTCGTTCAGGATTGCCACGACGACCCAGGTGTTGCCGTTGCTGTCGCGGCTGAATCCGGAGATCGCCCGAACGGTGTTCAATGTGCCGGTCTTGATGTGGGCTTCACCGCGCAGGGCCGTGCGTTTCAGGCGTTTGCGCATGGTGCCGTCCATCCCTGCCAGCGGCAGCGAACTCATGAATTCGGCTTGAAACGGGCTGTTCCACGCCGCCTGAAGCATCTGCGCCATCTCCCGCGCACTGACCCGTTCGGCACGGGACAGGCCTGAACCGTTCTCCATCACCAGGTGCGTTGCGATGATGCCTTTCTTGGCCAGCCACTGGCGCACCACACGCTGCGCGGCCTTGGCATCGTCACCGTCGGCTTCATTGCGGAACTCAGCGCCCAGACTGAGGAACAGCTGCTGGGCCATGGTGTTGTTACTGAATTTATTGATATCGCGGATGATCTCCGCCAGATCCGGCGAGAACGCCCTGGCCAGCAGCTTGGCGCTGCCTGGCGTCACGTCCAGACGGTCCTTGCCGAGAATGGTCCCGCCCAGTTCCTGCCAGATGGCACGCACGGCACCCGCGGTATAGGTCGGGTGGTCGAGCAGCGACAGATACGTCTGGGTATTGCAGCCGTCGCCCAATTGGCCGGATACCGTTACGGTGATCCCGCCATCGGCCTCCGGTACCGGGTTGTACAGCACGTCGCCGGTGCATTTGCTGGAGGACAGCGCCTTGACCTGATTGTTGATGTGGATGGCGGCGATGGGCGGCTCCACCGAGACCAGAATCTTGCCACCGTCGTTGCGGGTGACGAAACGCAGGGCCTTGAGGTTGACCATCAGAGAATCGGGACGCACCAGGAACGGCTTGTTCTTGTCGTTGCCATCGTCGTCGAACACTGGCAGCTGCGGTTGCACGAAATGGCTGCGATCCAGGACCAGATCACCGGTCACTTGCTGCACGCCGTTGGCCCGCAAATCGCGCATCAGCAGCCACAGGCGTTCCATGTTCAGCTTGGGATCTCCGCCGCCCTTGAGGTACAGGTTGCCGCGCAGAACGCCATTGCTGAGGGTGCCGTCGGTGTAGAACTCGGTTTTCCACTGATGGGTCGGGCCGAGCATTTCCAGCGCGGCGTAAGTCGTCACCAGCTTCATGGTCGAGGCCGGATTGACCGACACATCGGCGTTGAAAACAGTCGGGGTGCCGGGGCCGCTGACCGGGAGCATCACCAGCGACAGCGCATCGTTCTGCAGCTTGCTGGCTTTGAGTGCTTCTTGAACCTTGGGGGGCAGGGCGGTGTTGATGGGAGCGGCGGCGATGGAGAATGAGAGGGGCAAAAGCAGGGTGGCGATAAACAGCGGACGCAAAGACTTGATCATTCAATAAACCCTACTGCAGCAAACACGGAGATGAAGAGGGGGTGAATTCCCTCGCACTGTGAACGAACCGCCAGAAAATGCCCGATAGCAGGGCGTGACACTGGCGTTTCGGTAAAGCGGCATTATGCCCCAAGCTTTCGTGACTTGCGCCGGGGTACAGCCGTCAAACCGCGCTATTTTTTGCGCTTGCCCATTTAAAGTCACGTTAAACCGTGAATTTCTCTGCCTGTGTCTGGCTGGGCTTTGCACCTGGCAGTGCGAGGGCGATAGCTGGACACGTTTTCTGGCGCGTGAATGCTTGAATCCCGGACACAAAAAAGCCATCCCGGGGGATGGCTTTTTCCGTATCAGCTCGGCGGGAAGGCCCGCCCGCTAATCAGACAGCCGCGTTGATCGGCTTTTCCGGGTACCAGGCGTCCTGCAGAGGGCTGACTTCAACTTCAGTCAGCTCGCTGCGGCCTTTGAGCCAGGCTTCGACAGCTGCGCGCTGTTCTTCGCTGACCGAACCACGGTTGGCCAGGCAGACCAGGCCAAAGTCGTCGCCGCCGACATAGTCCAGACCGTTAGCGTCCATGGCTTCTGTCAGGAAAGCGTCGAGGAAAGCATCAATGGCCTCGTCATCCAGGTCCTCTTTGAAGCCCAGCTTCAGTTCGAAGCCCAATTCCTGGAACTCGTCGACACAGAGTTTTTTGCGCAGACGACGGGAGCGGTTAGTGGCCATGAAGCGTTCCTCTTAAGTAATTTCGGGGCGCAGTCTATCAGCTTCGTCCTGGCGGCGCCTGCTTGATGCTGATCAGGGTTTTTCTCATCTCTGACTGCGCTCGGGGTTTGAGGGGGGCTGGCGTAGAGAGACTCGGGGCGACTCATAGCCATGATGCGCAAAAAGTTGCGCACTCGTTTTATGAGAAAGGGTGATTGATGGGTTGGAGGCCACGTCGTTCGTGGTGTGCAGACGAGTGCGCAAGAAGTTGCACAGGGGTGCGCAACTTCTTGCGCACTTGTTCTTTGTTTTCGGGTTGAGCGTTCGCTTAAACCTGCCGTTGTTTCTCTTAAGCTGTTGATTTTGTTTGGCTAATTTATAGCTGGCATAGCCTTTGATATCTCCGTCGCCCCCGGATTGGCATTCACGCCTTTTCGGATGGTTTTTGAGCACGGAGAGCATCCTTGGCGACCCCCTTAAATCTGCCCGTTGGTGGTGAGAAACGCGAACCTGAAGTGGCGGTTGTGCCGCTTGATCAGATCCAGCTTGAGGACGTCGGGGCCGGCGCGGCCAATGTCGATGCCTGGCTGCAGGACATCAGCGGCGGGGTTGTTTCGCTTGAGCGGATCAAGAGCGCTGCCGGTTTTCTACCGGTGGTGGGCAACATCATGGCGCTGGTTGATGCGCTGAATGACATCGTTCGGCTGGCGACGAGTGAGACGCGCGATCCGCTGGATTGGGTGAGTCTGGGCATCAATCTGATTGGCGTCTTGCCGACGCCGCCGACCATGGCGGCAGCGCGGATGAGCCTGCGACCGACGCTGTTTCTGGTGCGTCAGGAGATGCGTCAGGCGGGCAAGTTGATGCTTGGGGATTCGCTGATTGAGGTGCTGATTGGGCATCTCAATGCGGACATCGTTGGGACGCTTGATGACTTCGTGACCCAGGCGCAGGGCAAGCTTCCCGGGATTCTCGACGCTGCGGGGAAACTGGGCGAAGGCGTGTTGAACGAGATCGCCAAGGGTCTGGAGAGCGTGATCAATGGCGATCTCGATGCCGAGGGCAATCTGCTTGAGGCGGTGGAGCTGATCAGCGAGGGGCGCCAGCAGTGGGACTACGATCCCAAAGGCGCGATTTCCAATATCTTCATCGCGGTTGCCGACGTTTACATCGCTGCCGGCCAACACATCGTCAACGGCACCGTCGAACATCTTGTGCCTGAGGTGCTGAAAGACCCGGTACGCAGGCAGGCCAAAGCGCTGCGTGCCATGGGCTCGGAGCTTCGGACCCAGATTAATGGTCTGGCGGATCCTGGGGTCCAGAACTCGATTGGGGCGTTGCTGCAGACATTGGCGGGTGCGGTGGTCACCTGGCGGGCGCGCAACGGGCATGGGCAGTCTTTCAACATCAAGCCGGGGATGGTTAATCAGGCCAAGCGCCGGGCCGGCGAAGGCAAGCTCGAAGTTGTTCAGCACGAGAGGCCTGCC
>LIDZ01008787.1_pt1 | contig 25332 bp, 28 predicted proteins | sample 644651 | NCBI WGS metagenome assembly LIDZ01 (sample SAMN03856242, study PRJNA289617) | food metagenome | isolation source: wine grapes on drying loft during traditional withering process | host: Vitis vinifera cv. Corvina | place: Italy: Gargagnago di S. Ambrogio di Valpolicella | collected 2014-01 | reverse complement strand
TTGGTTACTTGGGGTGCTTTTCCAAGTAACTCGCCGAAGGCGAAACCGAGGCCGTTAGGCCGTCGCTCTTGATCTTGATCCCCACCGCAGCGATGCAAAACCGTCGGACGACCACAAATCTAAATACTGGCACTCTGATATTTTCAACCCACTGTCAAATGTTGGACCCCTTCTTGCAATAACCCCGATACAACGCTTCGGCGTCAAAAGATTGATTTAACGCGCAGGTGCCCATCGGTGGAACGCTCACAACTCATCTCCCACGCCAGAACCGGATTGATCGGCCTGGGCCGTGGACAACTTGGCGTGCCGCTACTGCTCCTCGTCATGCTCGCCATGATGATGCTGCCCATGCCGCCGTTCCTCCTGGACGTCTTCTTCACCTTCAACATCGCCCTGTCCATCGTCGTCCTGCTCGTCTGTATCTACGCCCTGCGGCCCCTCGACTTCTCCGTATTCCCGACCATCCTCCTCGTCGCCACCCTGCTGCGACTGGCCCTCAACGTCGCCTCCACCCGCGTCGTCATGCTCCACGGCCAGGACGGCCACGCCGCCGCCGGTAAAGTCATTCAGGCGTTCGGTGAAGTCGTCATCGGCGGCAACTACGTCGTCGGTATCGTCGTCTTCGCCATCCTCATGATCATCAACTTCGTCGTCGTCACCAAAGGTGCCGGGCGCATCTCCGAAGTGAGCGCGCGCTTCACCCTCGACGCCATGCCCGGCAAACAGATGGCCATCGACGCCGACCTCAACGCCGGCCTCATCGACCAGCCCGAAGCCAAACGCCGTCGCCTCGAAGTCGCCCAGGAAGCCGAGTTCTACGGCTCCATGGACGGTGCCAGCAAATTCGTCCGCGGTGACGCCATCGCCGGCCTGCTCATCCTCTTCATCAACCTCATCGGCGGCATGCTGGTGGGCATCCTGCAACACGGCATGACCTTCGGCGACGCCGGCAAGGTCTACGCGCTGCTGACCATCGGTGACGGTTTGGTGGCGCAATTGCCATCACTGCTGCTGTCCACCGCGGCCGCGATCATGGTGACCCGTGCGTCCGGTTCGGAAGAAATGGGCAAGCTGGTGGGCCGCCAGATGTTCGCCTCCCACAAGGCACTCGCGGTGTCCGCCGGGATCATGATCGTCATGGGCCTGGTCCCGGGCATGCCGCACTTTTCCTTCATCAGCCTCGGCCTGGTCGCCGCAGGCGGCGCCTACCTGCTGTGGAAGAAAGAGAACCAGGTCAAGCTCGCGGCGGTGCAGGAGGTCAAGCGTCAACAAGAGCTGCTGCCATCGCCGACCCGCGCGCAGGAATCCAAAGAGCTGGGCTGGGACGACGTCACCCCGATCGACATGATCGGCCTGGAAGTCGGTTACCGCCTGATTCCGCTGGTGGACCGCAACCAGGGTGGTCAATTGCTGGCGCGGATCAAGGGCGTACGCAAGAAGCTCTCCCAGGAGCTGGGCTTCCTCATGCCGACCGTGCACATTCGCGACAACCTCGACCTGGCGCCCAGCGCCTATCGCCTGACGCTCATGGGCGTGACCCTGGCCGAAGCCGAGATCTACCCCGACCGCGAACTGGCCATCAACCCCGGCCAGGTATTTGGCAGCCTCAACGGCATCACTGCCAAAGACCCGGCGTTTGGACTGGAGGCCGTGTGGATCGAAATCAGCCAGCGCGCCCAGGCGCAATCCCTCGGTTACACCGTGGTGGACGCCAGTACCGTGGTGGCGACCCACTTGAACCAGATTCTCTACAAGCACTCTCATGAACTGATCGGCCACGAGGAAGTCCAGCAATTGATGACCCTGCTGGCCAAGGGATCGCCAAAACTGGCGGAAGAGCTGGTCCCGGGTGTGCTGTCGCTGTCGGCCCTGCTGAAGGTGCTGCAGGCGCTGCTCGCCGAACAGGTACCGGTTCGCGACATCCGCTCCATCGCCGAGGCTATCGCCAACAACGCTGCGCGTAGTCAAGATACCGCCGCGCTGGTGGCTGCAGTACGGGTCGGATTGTCCCGCGCAATCGTCCAAAGCATTGTCGGCATTGAGCCGGAGCTGCCTGTGATCACCCTTGAACCAAGGTTGGAACAGATATTGCTAAATAGTCTGCAGAAGGCAGGTCAGGGTCAGGAAGAAGGCGTTCTCCTCGAACCGAGCATGGCTGAGAAACTTCAGCGCTCGTTGATCGAAGCGGCGCAGCGTCAGGAGATGCAGGGGCAGCCGGTTATTTTGTTGGTCGCAGGTCCGGTTCGCGCCATGTTGTCCCGCTTTGGACGGTTGGCTGTACCGAATATGCATGTTTTGGCTTACCAGGAAATTCCTGACAATAAGCAAGTCACCATCGTAGCGACTGTCGGGCCTAACGGCTGAGGTAGTGAGTCATGCAAGTTAAGCGTTTTTTCGCCGCCGATATGCGACAAGCCATGAAACTGGTTCGCGATGAGCTGGGCGCTGAAGCCGCCATCATCGGGAACCGGCGGATCGCCGGCGGCGTGGAACTGACCGCGGCCCTGGACTACAAGTTGTCTGCGCTGGCCCCCCGTGTGCCGAACATCGAACTCGAAGAAGAGCTGCGCAAGACTCAGTCGCGCATCGTCACCGCTCAGGCGGAGCTGACCCACCGCAGCGAGCTGGACACTGTCGCCAATCGCCAGTTGTTCGTCGGTCTGGCGATGGATGACAGCAAGCAGATCGAACCGACCCTGGAAGAACCGTTTCGCCCGTCGGTCCACGCCGCTGTTGCCGCCGAGCGTGCCGAACGCAACGCCGAGCCTGCCGTCGGCGACCGTGCCTACGAAGCGATGCGCTCCGAATTGAACGGCCTGCGCGAACTGCTGGAAGTCCAGCTGGGCTCGCTGGCCTGGAACCAGCTGCAAGGCAGCCGTCCGCAGCAGGCCAACCTGTGGCGCCGTCTGCAACGCGTTGGCCTCTCCGGCCCACTGTCCCGCGATCTCTTGGCGATGGTCCCGGAATCCGGTGATCAGGCTCACACCTGGCGCATGCTGCTGGCCCATCTGGCCCGCATGATTGCCACGCCGGACATCGAGCCGCTGGAAGAGGGCGGTGTGATTGCCATGGTCGGCCCTGCCGGCATGGGTAAAACCACCACGCTGGCTAAACTGGCGGCCCGATATGTGTTGAAATACGGCGCGCAAAATATCGCGCTGGTGAGCATGGACAGTTTCCGCATTGGCGCTCAGGAACAGCTTAAAACCCTGGGCCGGATCCTCAATGTACCGGTCACCCACGTCGACCCGGGCCAGTCCCTGGCACAGGCGCTGGAGCCGCTGTTGCGCAAGCGCGTGGTGTTGATCGACACCGCCGGCCTGCAAGCCAGCGATCCGGCACTGCGTCTGCAACTGGAAACCCTCGCCGGCCGTGGCATCAAGGCGCGCAACTACCTGGTGCTGGCAACAACCAGCCAGAAGCAGGTGTTGTCAGCGGCTTATCACAGTTACAAACGTTGCGGCCTGGCCGGGTGCATCCTGACCAAGCTCGACGAAACGGCCAGCCTCGGCGAAGTGCTCAGCCTGGCCGTGACACACGAACTGCCTGTGGCCTATCTCACGGATGGCCCACGGATACCGGATGATCTGCATTTGCCGCGTCGGCACCAATTGGTGAGCCGGGCTGTGAGTGTGCAGATGCAGGAGGAGCCTAGCGAGGAAGCGATGGCGGATATGTTTGCGGATCTTTATCACAGCACCGGCAAGCGTGCGGGCTAGGTAGAGAAATGACAGTGGAATTTTCCTGCATCGATGGTCTGCCAGGCATTGTTCAGGCACTGAACGTGCAGCCCGACATGTGGCTTAGGTCTAAGCAAGACAAGGTAAACAATTAACATGGGCAGCATGCATCCCGTACAGGTTATCGCGGTGACCGGTGGCAAAGGTGGCGTAGGCAAGACCAACGTTTCAGTGAATCTTTCACTGGCGCTGGCCGAGCTGGGACGTCGCGTCATGCTGCTGGACGCCGATCTGGGTCTGGCCAACGTCGACGTATTGTTGGGTCTGACCCCCAAGCGCACCCTGGCTGACGTCATCGAAGGGCGGTGCGAGCTGCGCGATGTCCTGCTGCAGGGCCCGGGCGGCGTACGCATCGTGCCGGCGGCATCGGGCACCCAGAGCATGGTCCACCTGACCCCGGCGCAGCATGCCGGGCTGATTCAGGCTTTCAGTGACATCGGCGACAACCTCGATGTGCTGGTCATTGATACGGCCGCCGGCATCGGCGAGTCGGTCGTGAGCTTTGTCCGCGCCGCCCAGGAAGTGCTGCTGGTGGTGTGCGACGAGCCCACGTCGATCACCGACGCCTACGCCCTGATCAAACTGCTCAACCGCGATTACGGCATGAACCGCTTCCGCGTCCTGGCCAACATGGCCCAGAGTCCGCAGGAAGGGCGCAACCTCTTCGCCAAGCTGACGAAAGTCACCGACCGTTTTCTCGACGTGGCCCTGCAGTATGTAGGCGCCGTGCCGTACGACGAATGCGTACGCAAGGCCGTGCAGAAACAGCGCGCCGTGTACGAAGCGTTTCCGCGTTCCAAATGTGCCCTGGCGTTCAAGGCCATCGCGCAGAAAGTCGACACCTGGCCGCTGCCGGCGAACCCGCGCGGTCACCTGGAATTTTTCGTAGAACGCCTCGTGCATCACACCAGCGCAGGGCCCGTCTCATGACAGCAAGTGGCTATCGCATGTACAGCAAATCGTCCAAAGACTCCCAGTATGAGCTGATCGAGCGTTATGCACCGCTGGTCAAACGAATCGCCTACCACTTGCTGGCGCGTCTGCCGGCCAGTGTGCAGGTCGAGGATTTGATTCAGGCGGGCATGATTGGCTTGCTCGAAGTCTCGACCAAATACGACTCCACCAAAGGGGCCAGTTTCGAGACGTACGCGGGTATTCGTATCCGTGGCGCGATGCTCGACGAAGTGCGCAAGGGGGACTGGGCACCGCGCTCGGTCCACCGCAACACGCGCATGGTCAGCGACGCGATTCGTGCAATCGAAGCAAAAACCGGCCGTGACGCTAAAGATCACGAGGTTGCTGCCGAACTTGAATTGAGTCTCGACGATTACTACGGGATTTTGAACGATACCCTGGGCAGCCGCCTGTTCAGTTTCGACGACCTGTTGCAGGACGGCGAACACGAAGGGCTGCACGAGGACGGCGCGAGCCAGTCCCTCGAACCGTCGCGGGATCTGGAAGACGAGCGCTTCCAGGCCGCGCTGGCCGAGGCGATCGCCAACTTGCCCGAACGTGAACGCCTGGTCTTGTCGCTGTACTACGACGAAGAGCTGAACCTCAAGGAAATCGGTGAGGTCCTGGGGGTCAGCGAATCGCGTGTCAGCCAGCTGCACAGTCAATGCGCGGCGCGGCTGCGCGGTCGTCTTGGCGAGTGGCGCGCACGTTCGTGAATCAGGCGCAGGCCATGAGGCCTGCGTGTTTTGCTTGTAAGACCGGCTGTGCAAGACGTGAGCGGGAAGCAAAAGAGACACGGCAGGAGTCGGTCGAACCGGGTCGTAGATGATCCGGTTTCGCTGCGCTCGTTCCGGTCGATTGAAACCCCTTTTCATGTTCGGCACAGACGGTATTGATTGGACGCGCGTTCAGGTGCTGAACGCGTTAAAGACTGCTTGGAGGTCGAATTGGACAAGAACATGAAAATCCTCATCGTTGATGACTTCTCAACGATGCGGCGGATCATAAAAAACCTGTTGCGTGACCTTGGGTTCACCAACACGGCCGAAGCAGATGACGGACTCACCGCATTGCCCATGCTGCAAAGCGGCGCCTTTGACTTCCTCGTCACTGACTGGAACATGCCGGGCATGTCCGGCATCGACCTGTTGCGTCAGGTGCGTGCCGACGAGCGTCTGCGCAGTCTGCCGGTGCTGATGGTGACTGCCGAAGCCAAGCGCGAGCAGATCATCGAAGCCGCTCAGGCCGGTGTGAACGGCTACGTGGTGAAGCCGTTCACCGCGCAAGTGCTCAAAGAAAAAATCGAAAAAATATTTGAGCGCGTCAATAGCTGATGTCCGCTGCGAGGGCGCTATGGATTCCAAAGATTCGACAATGGGTGACTTTGAGTCAACCCTGAAGAAACACGCACAAGAGCTGGTCGCGAGCCTTGAAAAAGGCAAGTTCGGCGACGCCGTGCAACTGATCCATGAGCTTAACCAGACCCGCGACCGCGGCCTGTATCAGGAAGTCGGCAAACTGACGCGCGAGCTGCACAGCGCGATCGTCAACTTCCAGATCGACCCGAACATGCCCCAGGCCGAGGAGGTCTCCCAGATCACCGACGCCACCGAGCGGCTGTCGTACGTGGTCAGGCTGACCGAAAACGCGGCCAACCGGACCATGGACCTGGTGGAGCAGAGCACGCCGTTGATGCACGGGCTCAGTGACGACGCCAAGGCGTTGAGCGCCGATTGGGGACGCTTCATGCGCCGCGAAATCAGCGCCGAAGAGTTCCGTGATCTGGCCCGCCGCGTCGATGTGTTCCTGACCCGCAGCGAGAAAGAGACCACCGAAGTCTCCGCGCACCTGAACGACATTCTGCTCGCTCAGGATTACCAGGACCTCACCGGTCAGGTGATCAAGCGCGTGACCACGCTGGTCACCGAAGTCGAGCGCAATCTGCTCAAGCTGGTGCTCATGGCGAGCCAGGTGGACCGCTTCGCGGGCATCGAGCACGACCAGGAAATGTTCCGTCAGCAAAAAGAACAAGAAAAACTTCACTCCAAGGGTGAAGGTCCGCAGATTCATGCCGATAAACGTGAAGACGTTGTATCCGGACAGGATGATGTTGACGATCTGCTATCCAGCCTCGGATTCTGATTCGGTCATTCTGTCTCGGTCTTCAGGTTTTCTGTGAAAGTGGCTGCTGGACCCGCGCGCCAATGCTTCGACGAAAGCAATGCGCGCAGGCCGTCAGTGCAGCCTCCGGATCGGTTTGACGGTTAATTTTAGGAGCACCCCCCAATGAGCTTCGGCGCCGATGAAGAAATCCTTCAGGATTTTCTGGTAGAGGCCGGCGAGATTCTCGAGCTGTTGTCAGAGCAGTTGGTCGAGCTGGAAAGCCGGCCGGACGATGCGGACCTGCTCAATGCAATTTTTCGCGGTTTTCACACTGTAAAAGGGGGCGCCGGCTTCCTCCAGCTCAACGAGCTGGTTGAATGCTGTCACATCGCCGAGAACGTGTTCGACATCCTGCGCAAGGGTGAACGCCGCGTCGACTCGGAGCTCATGGACGTGGTCCTTGAAGCACTCGACACCGTCAACAGCATGTTCGGTCAAGTGCGCGAGCGCTCCAGCGTTACCCCCGCCACACCTGAATTGCTGGCCGCGCTGGCTCGCCTGGCCGAGCCTGCTTCGCAAGAGGAAGTGGCTGCAGCCCCGGTGGTCGAAGAGCCGGTGGCTGAAGCGCCGTCCGAAGACATCACCGACCTTGAATTCGAACAGCTTCTGGATTCGCTGAACGCCGTCAAGGCGCAAGCGGCGGGCGGTCCTGCACCGGTTGCCTCTGCCCCTGCGGCAGCCGCACCTGTCGCGGCAGCACCGGCGGCAGCGGCTCCCGCTGCACCGGCCGGCGCTGCGGCCAGCGATGAAATCACCGACGCTGAATTCGAATCACTCCTCGATCAGTTGCATGGCAAAGGCCAGTTCGCCGTCGATGCCGTGCAACCGCCGGCGGCCGTGACGCCGTCTGCCGCACCGGCCAGTGACGAAATCACTGACGACGAATTTGAGTCGCTGCTGGATCAGTTGCATGGCAAAGGCTCGTTCTCGCCGGATGCCGTTGGTACTGCTGCTCCTGACGCCGCGGCTCATGCTGCTCCTGCTGCCGCTGCGCCTGCCGCGCCGGTTGCACCTGCGGCCCCGTCGAAAGCGGCGGCCTCGGACGAAATCACCGACAACGAATTCGAAGACCTGCTGGACCAGTTGCACGGCAAAGGCAAGTTCGAACCTGCGGTGGCCGCCGCGGCACCGGCCAACAAGCCTGAGCCCGTCGCAAAAGCCGAACCTGCCAAACCGACGCCTGCTGCGGCGGCACCGGCCAAAGCGACGCCTGCCTCTGCGCCTGCTCCGGCGCGTGCTGCTGCTCCGGCGGCCAGCGAAAAACCGCCGGCTGAAGCCGAAACCACCGTGCGCGTCGACACCGCGCGGCTGGACGAAATCATGAACATGGTCGGTGAACTGGTGCTGGTGCGTAACCGCCTGGTGCGCCTGGGCGCCAACAGCGCCGATGAAGCCATGTCCAAGGCCGTGTCCAATCTGGACGTGGTGACTGCTGACCTGCAGACCGCGGTCATGAAGACCCGCATGCAGCCGATCAAGAAAGTGTTCGGTCGCTTCCCGCGACTGGTTCGCGATCTGGCGCGTCAGTTGAAGAAAGAAATCAGCCTTGAACTGGTGGGTGAAGAAACCGACCTGGACAAAAACCTCGTCGAAGCCCTGGCCGACCCGCTGGTCCACTTGGTGCGCAACGCGGTCGACCACGGTATCGAGTCGCCTGAAGAGCGCGAGGCGTCGGGCAAGGCCCGGAACGGTCGTGTGATTCTCTCGGCCGAACAGGAAGGCGATCACATCCTGCTGTCGATTTCCGATGACGGCAAAGGCATGGACCCTGCGGTCCTGCGTGCGATCGCGGTCAAGCGTGGCGTGATGGACAAGGACGCAGCGGATCGCCTCAGCGACACCGACTGCTACAACCTGATCTTCGCACCGGGCTTCTCGACCAAGACCGAGATTTCCGATGTGTCCGGGCGTGGCGTGGGCATGGACGTGGTGAAAACCAAGATCTCCCAGCTCAACGGCTCGATCAACATCCATTCGACCAAGGGCTTGGGCTCGAAGATCGTCATCAAGGTCCCGCTGACCCTGGCGATCATGCCGACGCTGATGGTCATGCTGGGCAATCAGGCCTTCGCGTTCCCGCTGGTCAACGTCAACGAGATCTTCCACCTGGACCTGTCGACCACCAACGTCGTCGACGGTCAGGAGGTGGTCATCGTCCGCGACAAGGCGCTGCCACTGTTCTACCTCAAGCGCTGGCTGGTCAGTTCGGCGGCTCACGAGGAGCAGCGCGAAGGTCACGTGGTGATCCTGTCGGTCGGCACGCAACGCATCGGCTTCGTGGTGGATCAGTTGGTCGGCCAGGAAGAAGTGGTCATCAAGCCGCTGGGCAAGATGCTGCAAGGTACGCCGGGCATGTCGGGCGCCACCATCACCGGTGACGGTCGCATCGCACTGATTCTCGATGTCCCGAGCATGCTCAAGCGCTACGCGGCACGACGGATTGGTTAGGCAGGATCGGCTTAAGCAGGCGGCTTTCGATGTTCTGTAGGACCGGCTTCAGCCGGGAAGAGGGCAGGGTGAACTCCCTCGATTTTGTGGTGTGAAACCCGACGCCTTCTTGTGTAGGACCGGCTTCAGCCGGGAAAGGGCCGGTATGGACACTCTGGATTGCGCGGTGTGACATCCGACGCGTTCCCGGCTGAAGCCGGTCCTACTAAGGGAAAGGGCCGGTATGGACACCATGGATTTTGCGGTGTGACATCTCACGCTTTCCCGGCTAAAGCCGGTCCTACAAATAGACCCGGTCCTGTTTTAAGCGCGAAAACCGGTCTCACTGGCCTGTCCCGTATCGCCAATGTGACCCAAGCTACGTGATTCAGGGCGCGCCGACCCTCAGGGGTGGCGCGCGCTCTTTGGAGTGTTTATGGCAGTCAAGGTTCTCGTCGTGGACGACTCGGGTTTTTTCCGACGTCGTGTTTCGGAAATTCTCTCTTCAGATCCCACGATTCAGGTGGTCGGTACCGCCACCAATGGCAAGGAAGCCATTGAACAAGCCCTGGCCCTCAAGCCCGACGTGATCACCATGGACTACGAAATGCCGATGATGGATGGCATTACCGCGGTCCGTCACATCATGCAGCGCTGCCCGACCCCGGTGTTGATGTTCTCCTCCCTGACCCACGAAGGCGCCCGAGTCACCCTCGATGCGCTGGACGCTGGCGCCGTGGATTTCCTGCCGAAAAACTTCGAAGACATCTCGCGCAACCCCGAGAAGGTCAAACAGATGCTGTGCGAGAAAGTACACAGCATTTCCCGCAGCAACCGTCGTTTCGGTGGTTACACCAGCACGCCTGCCGCAACGCCGGCAGCGGTACCTTCCGCCTCAACGCCGGCACCGCGCAGCACGTCTGCCGCACCGAGCCCGTCACGTTCGGCGCCAGCCCCTGCGCCTGCACGTACAGCCGCGCCAGCGCCGCAGCATCATGCACCGGCGTCCCATCACCACGCGCCGACGTCGGCTGCGCCCAAGCGCAAAGCCTACAAACTGGTCGCGATCGGCACGTCCACCGGTGGCCCGGTGGCCTTGCAGCGGGTGCTGACCCAACTGCCGGCCAACTTCCCGGCGCCCATCGTGCTGATCCAGCACATGCCGGCCGCGTTCACCAAAGCCTTCGCCGAGCGCCTCGACAAGCTCTGCCGCATCAGCGTCAAGGAAGCCGAGGACGGCGACCTCCTGCGTCCCGGTCTGGCACTGCTGGCCCCGGGTGGCAAACAGATGATGGTCGACGGTCGCGGCGCGGTGAAAATCCTGCCGGGCGACGAGCGCCTGAACTACAAGCCGTGCGTCGACATCACCTTCGGCTCGGCGGCGAAGTCCTACAGTGACAAAGTCCTCGCCGTCGTCCTCACCGGGATGGGCGCTGACGGCCGTGAAGGCGCCCGTCTGCTCAAGCAGAGCGGCAGCCAGATCTGGGCGCAGGACGAAGCCAGCTGCGTGATCTACGGCATGCCCATGGCGATCGTCAAAGCCGAACTGGCCGACGCCGTTTACAGCCTCGACGACATCGGGCGCCACCTGGTGGAGGCCTGCAGCTGATGGATGTCTTGACGCTGATAGGGATCATCCTGGCGTTCGTCGCGATCATTGGCGGCAACTTCCTGGAAGGCGGGCATCTGGGCGCCTTGCTCAACGGCCCGGCCGCGCTGATCGTGCTTGGCGGTACGCTGGCGGCCTGCCTGGTGCAGACGCCCATGAGCGCGTTCAAACGGGCGATGCAGATCTTCATCTGGATTCTGTTTCCGCCACGCATCGACCTGGCCGGCGGCATTGATCGCGTCGTGTCCTGGAGCCTCACCGCGCGCAAAGAGGGCCTGCTGGGCCTTGAAGCCGTGGCGGACTCGGAGCCCGATGCCTATTCACGCAAAGGCCTGCAACTGCTGGTCGACGGCGCTGAACCGGCGGCCATTCGCGGCATTCTGGAAGTGGACTTCATCACCCAGGAAAGCCGCGACATTCAGGCCGCGAAGGTCTACGAAAGCATGGGCGGCTATGCGCCCACGATAGGCATCATCGGCGCCGTCATGGGCCTGATCCATGTGATGGGCAACCTGGCCGACCCCAATCAACTGGGCAGCGGTATCGCTGTCGCGTTTATTGCCACCATTTATGGCGTAGCGTCTGCCAACCTGTTTCTTCTGCCGGTGGCGAACAAGCTCAAGGCCGTGGCGATCCGCCAGTCGCGCTACCGCGAAATGCTCCTCGAAGGCCTGCTCTCGATTGCCGAAGGCGAGAACCCGCGCTCGATCGAACTGAAGCTGCAAGGCTTCATGGAGTGATGGACTGATGGCCCGCCGACGTCGCCACGAAGAGCACGAAAATCACGAACGCTGGCTGGTGTCCTACGCGGACTTCATCACCTTGCTGTTCGCTTTTTTCGTGGTCATGTATTCCATCTCGTCGCTGAACGAAGGCAAATACAAGGTGCTGTCCGAGGCGCTGGTCGGGGTCTTCAATGAGCCTGAGCGCAGTGTCAGGCCGATCCCCATTGGCGAGCAGAAACCGCAGACCGTACGACCCGCCGACCCGCTGGTTCAGGACAGCGACCAGACCGACGCCGCCCTGGGTCAGGCTGCGGACGACCCGCTGAAATCGATTGCCGATGACGTCAACGCGGCGTTCGGTGACCTGATCGCTTCCAAGCAGATGACCGTGCGTGGCAACGAGCTGTGGATCGAGATCGAGCTCAATTCCAGCCTGCTGTTCGGCAGCGGCGACGCGATGCCGAGCAATCAGGCGTTCGACCTGATCGACAAGGTCGCGAAAATCATCAAGCCGTTCGACAACCCTGTACACGTCGAAGGATTCACCGATAACCAGCCGATCAACACCGGGCAGTTCCCGACCAACTGGGAGCTGTCGTCGGCGCGTTCATCGAGCATCGTGCGCATGCTGGCCATGGACGGGATCAACCCGGCGCGGCTGGCCTCGGTCGGCTACGGCGAATTTCAGCCGCTGACCTCCAACGCCACCGCTGACGGCCGCGCGCGCAACCGCCGAGTGGTGCTGGTGATCTCGCGCAACCTGGACGTGCGCCGCAGCCTCACGGGCTCCGGCACCACGGCCAATGCAAAACCGGATGCTGCGCTGCGCCGTGCTGGCACACAAACTGCACCGGTCCCGGCCAAGCCGCCGCAAGGCGTCAAATCTTCGTCATCTGCCCCTTAAACCCGGTCGTCGCTTTGGTCGGGGGGAAAACGAGTACATGAGAGTCTGGGCAGTAGCCAATCAGAAAGGCGGGGTCGGCAAGACCACCACCTCCATCGCTTTAGCCGGCTTGCTGGCAGAGGCGGGCAAGCGCGTGGTCGTGGTGGATCTCGATCCCCATGGCTCGATGACCAGCTATTTCGGTCAAGACCCCGATACGCTGGAACACAGCAGCTTCGACCTGTTCCTCAACAAGGGCGTGGTGCCTGAAGGCTTGCCTGGCCAGTTGCTGCTGCCGACCAGTGACAAACGTATTTCCCTGCTGCCGTCGAGCACCGCGCTGGCCACCCTCGAACGCCAGTCGCCGGGGCAGAGCGGCCTGGGGCTGGTGATTGCCAAGAGTCTGGCGCAGCTGTGGCAGGACTTCGATTACGCGATCATCGACAGCCCGCCGTTGCTCGGCGTGTTGATGGTCAACGCCCTGGCGGCGAGCCAGCAACTGGCGATCCCGGTGCAGACTGAATTCCTAGCGGTGAAGGGCCTGGAGCGGATGGTCAATACGCTGGCGATGATTAATCGTTCGCGCAAGGTGCCGCTGCCGTACACCATCGTCCCGACGCTGTTCGACCGCCGCACCCAGGCGTCGATGAGCACCCTCAAGCTGCTGCGTGACAGTTATCCGGACCACGTCTGGAATGCGTTCATTCCGGTCGACACGCGGTTGCGCGATGCCAGCCGCGCCGGCGTGACGCCTTCGCAGTTCGACAACAAGAGCCGTGGCGTGCTGGCCTACCGCGCGTTGCTCAAACACATGCTCACCGAACAGCTTGTCGGGCAGGTGGCCTGAGTGTCCGCTGATCATTATTTGTCGAGCGGCGCGTCTGCACGCTCAAGTCCATCGGCTATGCAGCCGATATCTGTTTCAGGCGGCAATCGCATCACTACTTTTCGGGCTCCCGTATGAACCGCCCCCTGGACATCGCTACACGACCACAACTGGCGCTGCAGAACTACCTTGACGCGTTGCTGTTTGACGCGACCGAGGAGCTGCAGGTCGTCGAGTCCGTCGATGAATTTCAAGCGGCCGTGCTCGAAGAGCAGGCCCATGACGCACGCATGCGTTCCGCGGTAGCGGCGGCGGTGGCTGCCGCGTTGCCCCCTGCGCTGCCTGCGTCCCAGCCTGCTCCGATGAGCCGGCCTGCGCCGGTGTCGCTGGCCTATACCGCTCAGCCTGAACCGGCCGCCGCGCGGGTGATGGAACGACCCGTGGTGATGCCACCGGTGATTCTGCCGCCGGTCATCATGCCGGAGGTCGAGCCTGCGGTTGAGAGCCCGGCCCTTGAGGCCCGGGTGGTGGAAGAACCTACAGTGGCCCTGGTCGAGCCGGTGGTTGACGTGCATCTGTCTGCCCAGCGCACACCGACGCCTCCGCCCACCGGCGACGAGCGCCCGGCCTGGGCGGCCGAGCCGTTCGAATGCCTGCTGTTCGACGTCGCCGGTCTGACCCTCGCGGTGCCGCTGGTGTGTCTGGGTTCGATTTACCCACTGGCGGGCCATGATCTGACGCCGCTGTTCGGCCAGCCGGACTGGTTCCTCGGGATCCTGCCCAGCCAGGCGGGCAACCTGAAGGTACTGGACACCGCGCGCTGGATCATGCCGGACCGGTACCGCGATGATTTTCGTCAGGGCCTACAATACGTGATCTCGGTTCAGGGCTATGAATGGGGGCTGGCCGTGCACCAGGTCAGCCGCTCGTTGCGCCTGGACCCCAATGAAATCAAATGGCGCACCCACCGTGGTCAGCGGCCCTGGCTTGCCGGGACGGTGATCGAGCACATGTGTGCGCTGCTTGACGTTTCCGAGCTGGCCGAGCTGATCGCCAGTGGCGCGGTCAAGCACATGCACACGCGCAAATAGCATCAGTCATCACGCACATCACATAAACACAGGCCGGCGTACGAATCGTCGACCGCACGGCACAACACGCAAGGGGTTAGGGGTATGAAGAAGTCGTCAGCACAGGGTTCCGAAGATCCGATTCTGCAATGGGTCACCTTCCGCCTGGACAACGAGTCGTATGGCATCAACGTGATGCAGGTTCAGGAAGTGCTGCGCTACACCGAGATCGCACCGGTCCCGGGCGCGCCAAGCTACGTGCTGGGGATCATCAACCTGCGCGGCAACGTCGTCACTGTCATCGATACCCGTCAGCGCTTTGGTCTGCCGCCGGTTGAAGTCAGCGACAACACGCGTATCGTGATCATCGAGGCCGACAAGCAAGTGGTCGGGATCCTGGTCGATAGCGTGGCTGAAGTGGTTTACCTGCGTCAGTCGGAAGTCGAAACCGCGCCGAACGTGGGCAACGACGAATCCGCCAAATTCATCCAGGGCGTGTGCAACAAGAACGGCGAACTGCTGATCCTCGTGGAACTGGACAAGATGATGTCCGAGGAAGAGTGGTCCGAGCTGGAGAACATCTGATTGATTCTTGATGTAGCGGTCATTTTTCTGGCGGTGTTGTGGGTCGCGAGCGTCGCGATGTTCATGGCCCACACCAAACGCTTGCGCACGCTGGCCGTGCAGCAGCTGGAAGCGGATTCGCTGCGTGATCAGCGCATCCGTGAGCTGGCCCGGCGCCTGGAAAATTACCAGGGTGGCACGGTGAAAATGGGTGAGGAACTGCACGAGTTGCGTTCCACCATCGCCCTGCTGCCGGACAAGATCACTGCCCTCGAGCAGCGCGATCCTTCCACGCTGTCCTTCGCCCAGGCCGCCCGCCTGGTCGGGATGGGCGCCAGCATCGACGAGCTCACCCAATCCTGCGGCCTGACCCAGGCCGAAGCGCAGCTGATGACCAAGATGCATGGCGGCAATCGGGGCGCCTGAATGGCGGGAATCGCGAGTTCCGGGTGCTGCGACTGATGTCTTCCCGGCTAAAGCCGGTCCTGCCGGATACGCGGTTTTTAGTGGGACCGGCTTTAGCCGGGAAGGCGTCCGTCAAGGCGCCGTGCATATTTCACCGAGGGGTGATATCCCGCTCCACCGGCCCTGCATTCGGGTCAAAGCCCACCGGAAACTTGCCTTTCAAGTGCCAGGCAAACGCGATGATTTCCGCGATGGTCAGGTACAGCTCCTGAGGAATGCTGTCGCCCAGTTCCAGGCGGGCGAGCATTTTCACCAGTTCGGCGTTTTCGTAGATCGGCACCTTGTACTCCCTGGCAATCGCCAGAATGGCTTCCGCCAGGGTGTCGTCGCCCTTGGCCGTCAGCGTCGGGGCCTGGTGGCCGTCGTAGCTGAGGGCAATGGCCTGACGCGGTGTCTGCTCGGGTCTGCTCATCAGGCGTTCTCGTCGATCCAGCGTTGTTCGAGCACGGCGCGTGGCCCCTGGGGCGGTACGCCGCGATTGCATTCCAGTTCCTTGACGTTCAGACCGCATGCCACCAGCCGCGCACGCAGATTGCCCAGCTCGCTGGAAATAAACTCGGCGCTGCCTTCGCGTTCAGCCCATAACTGGCTGGCGATGCTGCCGGCAATCAGTTGCGCCTGCACGTGCAACGGGCCGAGCGGCTCCAGATCAAACGCCAACTCTAGCCGCCAGAGTTTTTCTCGCTCCCGGGCTTCCTGCGCCGGCGTATCGGCATGCTCATCGCGCTCGGGCGTCTCCTCGCGCTGAACCTTGACCTGCAACGGCACGATGTCGTGGGCGTTGCGCATCGGGATCTCCATCTGCCAGGTGGTCACCTGGGTGCCGTCGGCATGGGTCCGGGTTTGCTCAAGGCCACCCAACTGATGGCTCTGCAGCCGCGATATCGCCCCCGCCGCCAGTTTCAACAGCATCTCCAAATCGTCTTTGTTTTCCGGATGGCCGAGGGTGCGCGGTGGTAATGGGAAGTTGATTGTTTCGCTCGGCGGCGCCACCAGCCCCAAGGTGCCGAAGGCGCTGCGCAACACGCTGGGCATCGCCCGCGCTAGGGTGTTGCCGGCGGCGGCAGCGCTGTAACTGACGCTGTCCGGCAGGCCCGGCAGAATTTGCGTGATCAGGCGCAGCAGGTTGGCTTTCATGTCCGGCACCAGCGTCGGGTTCTGCCCGGCCAGCAAACGCGGTTCCATGAACAGGCCGCTGGCATTCAGCGCCTGGGCCACGCCCTTGGCAGTGGTCATCTGCGGGACGTCCGGCAGATCGGCCAACAGTTGCTCGATGCTGGCCCGCAGTGACGGCGAAAGGTTGTCGCCATCGGCCGGTGGCGGCAGGTTCTGCAGGGCGGTGATCAGGCCCTGCAGCGAGCCCTGCCGGCTTTGTTGTGTCGACAACTGCTGCGCCAGGGCCAGTTCATCCAGACGATTGGGCAGGGCGACGAAATTCAGCGCCTGACTGTTCTGCACCTGGGCGCTGAGCAGACTGCCGACCCGCAACGGCTGCGGGCTGTCGACGGTCAGGCTGGTGCCGGCCAGGGCCGTGTTGAGAAGGATGACGATGGAGCGGTAATTCGCCGGCTGCGCCCCGCCCGACGATTGCCCGGGGGATTGCCCCGCCAACTGCGCGACATTCTGCGCCGCGACTTGCGTGGTCAGCACTTTGCCTTGCAGCAGCGTGCCAGCGGGCAGTTGCCGCGTGTCGATGCTGGTCAGGCTGTTGGTGGCGGCTTTCTGCAGGTCCTGCACGCTGATGGTCAGGGTGTCGGCCGAGCCCTGGGCGACGTTGACGCTGGTGCCCGGCGTCAGCGGCAGCGAACTGCTGACGGGCAGGGTGGTTTGCCGGCCGTTGTCCATAGTCAGTTTGAGCAAGAGCTGAAAGTCCTGCCCCAGTTGCTTGAGGCTCACCACTTCAGCGCTGGCCACCTGACCTGAGGACAACAGCCCTTCGCGCGGCTCCATCAGCTTGAGCACTTCGCCCGCCGGCACACCTGCGCGCAGCAAGGCCGTGGCCACGTTTACTGGAGAAAGATTGGGTATATCGCCTGTCATCAGATCCCGACTCGGTGAATTTGCGCTCTGGGTGGCGGGCCCGGGTATGTATAATCCGGCACCGACTGCGTCGGCGGTCCACCGTTAAGCTGCACCAGTATAACGGCCGTCATGATCCCGACTTGAACCGCCGTGCCGCTGCTACCGAAAAGAAGGTCCCGATGCCGATCCCCGTTCTTGAAGCCGTGGCGCTGACTTGCGAGCGTGACTGGCGCCTGCTGTTCGAGCATCTTGAATTGCGGCTGAGCGCAGGCGACATGGTGCAGATCAGCGGCCCCAACGGCAGCGGCAAGACCAGCCTGCTGCGCCTGTTGTGCGGACTGATGCAGCCCACCGCCGGCAATGTGCTCCTCGACGGCAAGCCCCTTGCCAGCCAGCGTAGCGAACTGACCCGCCACCTGCTGTGGATCGGCCACGCCGCCGGCATCAAAGACGTGCTCACACCCCTGGAGAACCTCGCCTGGCTCTGCGCGCTGCACACCCCCGTGGCGGCCGCCGAGATCTGGCGCGCCCTCGAAGCGGTCGGCCTGCGCGGGTTTGAAGACGTGCCGTGCCATACCTTGTCGGCCGGCCAGCGCCGTCGGGTGGCACTGGCCCGCCTGTATTTGCCGGGGCCCGGCCTGTGGATGCTTGACGAGCCCTTCACGGCGCTGGACAAGCAGGGTGTCGCCCAACTGGAAGCGCACCTGGCCGCTCACTGTGAAAAGGGCGGCGCCGTGGTCCTGACCACTCACCACACGCTGAGTCGCACCCCCTCGGGTTATCGCGAGCTGGACCTGGGGCAGTGGGCGGCATGAGTCACGTGTTCACCCTGTTGATCGCCCGCGAAGCGCGCCTGCTGTTTCGGCGCCCGGCCGAACTGCTCAACCCGCTGGTGTTCTTCGCCATCGTCATCGCCCTGTTTCCCCTGGCCGTCGGCCCTGACACGCAACTGCTGCAGCGGCTGTCGCCGGGGTTGGTGTGGGTGGCCGCGCTGTTGTCCGTGCTGCTGTCACTGGACGGCCTTTTTCGCAGTGATTTCGAAGACGGCTCCCTCGAACAATGGGTGCTGTCGTCGCAACCGCTGGCGCTGCTGGTGCTGGCCAAAGTGCTGGCGCACTGGGCGTTTTCCGGGCTGGCACTGGTTCTGCTGTCCCCGCTGCTGGCACTGATGCTCGGCCTGCCCACCGCGTGTTTGCCGGTGCTGCTGCTGTCGCTGTTGCTGGGCACGCCGGTGTTGAGCCTGCTTGGCGCGGTGGGCGCGGCCTTGACCGTAGGGCTCAAGCGCGGCGGTCTGCTGTTGGCGCTGTTGATTCTGCCGCTGTACATCCCGGTGCTGATTCTCGGCAGCGGCGCCTTGCAGGCTGCCCTTGAGGGCATGCCCGCGACCGGTTATCTGCTTTGGCTTGGCAGCCTCACCGCACTGGCGGTAACCCTGACGCCCTTTGCAATTGCCGCTGGTTTGAAGATCAGCGTTGGCGAATAATCGCACCCTGACCGAGCGGACAGTTTTTCCGTCGGCAGGTCACGGACGCTTCAGCCATAAGAAGCGCCTTGCCCTGACAGCAACTCGTGCTGAGACGCACCGTTATAAAGAGCACCGTGATGAAAAGGCAGCGTGATGAACACAAGCGCCAAGGCTAAAGGCGGCATGAGTTGGGCCTGGTTCCACAAACTCGGTTCGCCCAAATGGTTTTACGGCATCAGCGGCCGTCTGCTGCCGTGGCTGAGCATCGCTGCGGCGCTGTTGATCGGCATTGGCGTGGTCTGGGGCCTGGCATTCGCGCCCCCGGACTATCAGCAAGGCAACAGTTTTCGCATCATCTATATCCACGTGCCGGCAGCGATGCTGGCCCAGTCCTGCTACGTGATGATGGCGGTGTGCGGCGTGGTCGGGCTGGTCTGGAAGATGAAAATGGCCGACGTCGCCCTGCAATGCGCGGCGCCCATCGGTGCGTGGATGACTGCCCTGGCGCTGGTGACCGGCGCGATCTGGGGCAAGCCGACGTGGGGGTCGTGGTGGGTCTGGGACGCGCGGCTGACGTCGATGCTGATTCTGCTGTTTCTGTATTTCGGCCTGATCGCGCTGGGCAACGCGATCACCAACCGCGACAGCGCCGCCAAAGCCTGCGCCGTGCTGGCGATTGTCGGCGTGATCAACATCCCGATCATCAAATACTCGGTGGAGTGGTGGAGCACCCTGCACCAGGGCGCGACCTTCAGCCTGACGGAAAAGCCCGCCATGCCCGCTGAAATGTGGCTGCCCCTGCTGTTCACCGTGCTGGGGTTTTACTGCTTCTTCGGGGCGGTGCTGCTGATGCGCATGCGCCTGGACGTGCTCAAGCGCGAGGCCCGCGCCGGTTGGGTCAAAGAGGCCGTAGCGAAGCACCTTGGCCACACCACGTCCCCTCGCCACGGAGCCGAACGATGAGCTTCGAGTCTTTCAGTGATTTTCTCGCCATGGGCAAGCACGGGCTGTATGTCTGGTCGGCCTATGGCATCTGTTTCACCGTGCTGGCGATCAATGTCCTGGCACCGGTTTTCGCGCGTCGGCGTTACCTGCAACAAGAGGCGCGCCGTCTGCGCCGGGAGAGCATTACGTGAATCCGCTGCGAAAAAAGCGCCTGTTGATCATCCTGGCGATCCTCGCCGGGGTCGGCATCGCGGTCAGCCTTGCACTCAGCGCGCTGAAGGAAAACATCAACCTGTTCTACACCCCGACTCAGATCGCCAGCGGCGAAGCGCCCCGTGACACGCGGATTCGCGCCGGCGGCATGGTGGTCCAGGGCTCGCTGCAGCGCTCGCCGGATTCGTTGGATGTCACGTTTGCCGTCACCGATTTCAACAAGTCGGTGCCCATCACCTATCGCGGCATCCTGCCGGACCTGTTCCGTGAAGGGCAGGGGATCGTTGCTCTGGGCAAGCTCAATGGCGACGGAGTGGTCGTTGCCGATGAAGTGCTGGCCAAACACGACGAGAAATACATGCCGCCGGAAGTCGCGAAAGCGCTGAAAGACAGCGGCCAGCCCGCACCCGCCGCCACGCCCGCCGCTCTCCCGGACAAACAGGGGTAAACGATGATTCCCGAACTCGGCCACTTGGCCATGATTTTGGCCCTGTGCTTCGCCATCGTGCAGGCCGTCGTGCCGCTGATGGGCGCCTGGCGCGGCGACCGCCTGTGGATGAGCCTCGCGCAGCCCGCCGCATGGGGGCAGTTTGCCTTTCTGGTGTTTGCCTTTGGCTGCCTGACCCACGCGTTCATGGTTGATGACTTTTCCGTGGCCTACGTCGCCGAAAACTCCAACAGCGCGCTGCCCTGGTACTACAAGTTCAGCGCCGTGTGGGGGGCGCACGAAGGCTCGTTGCTGCTCTGGGCGCTGATCCTCGGTGGCTGGACCTTCGCCGTGTCGATCTTTTCCCGGCAATTGCCCCAGGTCATGCTCGCCCGTGTCCTGGCCGTGATGGGCATGATCAGCGTTGGCTTTCTGCTGTTTCTGATCCTCACCTCCAACCCGTTCAGCCGCATCCTGCCGCAGATTCCCCAGGACGGGCGCGACCTCAACCCGTTGCTGCAAGACATTGGCCTGATCGTTCACCCGCCGATGCTGTACATGGGTTATGTCGGTTTTTCCGTGGCGTTTGCCTTCGCCATCGCCGCGTTGCTTGGCGGTCGTCTTGATGCAGCGTGGGCGCGGTGGTCGCGGCCGTGGACCATCGTCGCCTGGGCCTTCCTCGGCGTTGGCATCACCCTGGGTTCGTGGTGGGCCTATTACGAATTGGGCTGGGGCGGCTGGTGGTTCTGGGACCCGGTGGAAAACGCCTCGTTCATGCCATGGCTAGTGGGCACGGCGCTGATTCACTCCCTGGCGGTCACCGAAAAGCGCGGCGTGTTCAAGAGCTGGACCGTGCTCCTGGCCATTGCGGCGTTTTCGTTGAGCCTGCTGGGCACCTTCCTGGTGCGCTCCGGCGTGCTGACGTCGGTGCATGCCTTCGCCTCCGACCCGGCCCGTGGCGTGTTCATCCTGATCTTTCTGCTGATGGTGGTCGGCGGCTCACTGACCCTGTTCGCCCTCCGCGCGCCAGTGGTGAAGAGCCATGTCGGTTTTGGCCTGTGGTCGCGGGAAACCTTGCTGCTGGGCAATAACCTGGTGCTGGTGGTGGCCGCGTCCATGATTCTGCTCGGCACCCTGTACCCGCTGGTGCTGGATGCTCTGAGCGGGGCGAAGATGTCGGTCGGCCCGCCGTATTTCAATGCGTTGTTTGTGCCGCTGATGGGCTTGCTCATGGCGGTGATGGCGGTGGGCGTGCTGGTGCGATGGAAGGACACGCCGGTCAAATGGCTGCTGAGCATGCTCGCGCCGGTGTTGGTGGGCAGCGCGGTGCTGGCGGTGATCGCCGGTTTCGCCATGGCCGACTTCCACTGGGCGGTGCTTGCCACCTGTTTGCTCGCGGCCTGGGTGCTGCTGGCCGGCGTGCGCGATCTGTTCGACAAGACGCGGCACAAAGGCCTGCTCAAAGGCATGCGTTCGCTGACCCGCAGTTACTGGGGCATGCAAGTGGCGCACCTCGGCATCGCGGTGCTGGCGCTGGGCGTGGTGCTGTCCAGCCAGAACAGCGCGGAACGTGACCTGCGCATGGCCCCCGGAGAATCGGTGGACCTGGGCGGCTACACGTTTGTGTTCGAGGGCGCTCAACATTATCAGGGCCCGAATTTCACCTCCGATCGCGGCACCCTTCGCGTGCTGGAAGACGGCAAGGAAATCACCGTGCTGCACCCGGAAAAACGCCTGTACACCGTGCAGCGCTCGATGATGACCGAGGCCGGCATCGACGCCGGTTTTACCCGCGATCTGTACGTGGCGCTGGGCGAACCGCTGGAAAACGGCGCGTGGGCGGTGCGTGTCCACGTCAAGCCGTTCGTGCGCTGGATCTGGTTTGGCGGGTTGATCACCGCGCTGGGCGGGGTGCTGGCGGCGCTGGATAAACGATATCGCGTCAAAGTCCGCGCGAAAGTGCGCGACGCACTGGGCATGACGGGAGCGGCGGTATGAAGCGCTGGATGTTGCTGGCGCCGCTGGTGTTGTTCCTCGGCATGGCGGGGTTGCTGTACCGGGGTTTGTATCTGGATCCATCGGAATTGCCGTCGGCGCTGATCGGCAAACCCTTCCCTGAGTTCAGCTTGCCCGCGGTGCAGGACGGCAAGCCGCTGACCCGCGCCGACCTGCTTGGCAAACCGGCACTGGTTAACGTCTGGGGCACCTGGTGCGTGGCCTGCCGCGTCGAGCACCCGGTGCTGACCAAGCTGGCGCAACAGGGCGTGGTGATCTACGGCGTCAACTACAAGGACGTGAACGTCGAGGCGCAGAAGTGGCTTAAGGATTTTCACGATCCCTATCAGCTGAACATCAATGATGAGGCCGGCAGCCTGGGGTTGAATCTGGGTGTGTATGGCGCGCCGGAGACCTTCTTGATCGATGCCAAGGGTGTCATTCGCTACAAGCATGTGGGCGTGATCGACGAGACGGTCTGGCGCGAGAAGCTGGCGGGCCAGTATCAGGCGCTGGTGGATGAGGGTAAGCCATGATCAGGCGCGATGATGTGCCGGCTGGTCGGGCCTCTTCGCGAGCAAGCTCGCTCCCACAGGGGTTCGGCGGTGTGTCTGCTGGCTTGCTCCTCAAGGGAGTGCGGCGATGGGCTGCTGCTGCGGTGTTGGCGCTCGGTTTTGCAGGTGTTGCTCAGGCGGCGATTGATGCCTACACCTTCAAGGACGACGCCGAGCGTGCCCGCTATACCGAGCTGACTCGCGAGCTGCGCTGCCCGAAATGCCAGAATCAGGACATCGCCGATTCCAATGCGCCCATCGCCGCAGACCTGCGCAAAGAGATCTACCGCATGCTCGGCGAAGGCCGGAGCAATCAGCAGATCATCGATTTCATGGTCGATCGCTATGGCGAGTTCGTGCGCTACAAGCCCGAGCTCAATGCCCACACCTGGCTCCTCTGGTTCGGCCCGGCCGGGCTGCTGGCGGTTGGCGCGGTGTTGATTGGTGTGATCGTCGTGCGCCGCCGTCGCTCAGGCCGCGAAGACGCCGATGTGCTTTCCGACGAGGAGCGTCAGCGCCTCGCCCACTTGCTGGATAAAAACCGCGAATGATCGATTTCTGGATGGCCGCCGGCCTGCTGTTGCTGGTGGCCCTGAGTTTTCTGCTGATCCCGGTGGTGCGCGGCCGCCGCGTACAAACTGAAGAAGATCGCACCGCCCTCAACGTCGCCTTGTATCAGGAGCGCATCGCCGAGCTGCAAGCGCAGCAGGAGGAGGGCGTGCTCTCGGTGGCGCAACTGGACGGCGTTCGTGCCGAGGCTGCCCGTGAATTGCTCGCCGACACCGAAGGCGTGGAGGGCGAGCGGGTTTCGCGCCTGGGCAAGCCGCTGCCGCTGCTCGCCGCGATTCTGGTCCCGGTATTGGCGTTGGGCCTGTATCTGCATTTCGGCGCATCGGACAAGGTCGAGCTGACCCGAGAGTTCTCCCAGCCGCCGGGTTCGCTGGCGCAGATGACCGAGCGGCTGGAGCGTGCGGTCAAGGCGCAGCCGGATTCCGCCGAGAGCGCGTACTTCCTTGCGCGGACCTACATGGCCCAGGATCGCCCGGCCGATGCCGCGCGGATGTTCGAGCGCGCGGCCAAGCTGGCCGGCCGTCAGCCCGAACTGCTGGGGCAATGGGCTCAGGCGCTGTATTTCGCTGGCAACAAGGCCTGGAGCCCGCAGATTCAGGGGATTGCCGAAGAAGCGCTGAAGCTCAATCCCAAGGAAGTCACCAGCCTGGGCTTGATGGGCATCAACGCGTTTGAAAGCCAGCAGTTTGATCAGGCAGTCAGTTACTGGACGCGTTTGCTGGCCGTGTTGCCGCCGGACGATCCCTCCCGTGGGGCGCTGGAAGGCGGGATCAAACGCGCCCGTGACAAGCTCGTGCAAAGCGGCGGCAAGCTGGAAGACACCCAGCCGTTGGCGGTGCAGGCCGCACGCATGAAGGTGCGTGTCACGCTGTCTGAGGCGTTGAAAGCCAAGGTCCAGCCGGACGACACGGTGTTTGTGTTCGCCCGTGCGGTGTCAGGCCCGCCGGCGCCGCTGGCGGTCAAGCGCGTGACAGTGGCCGACTTGCCGGTGGAGGTCGAGCTGAGCGACGCCGACGCGATGATGCCGCAGCTGAAACTGTCGAACTTTGCCGAAGTCCAACTCGTGGCCCGGGTGTCCCGCGCCGGTCAACCTACGGCGGGCGAATGGATCGGCCGCAGCCAGCCATTGCCGAGCAATGTGACGGCGCTGCAGACCCTGACCATCGACAGCCCTGATCAGTAACCTCCGTTAACGCAGCGAGTAGAGAGCCCTTATGTATCGCGTCGCCCGTTTTGCCTTGTTGAGTCTGGTGGTGGGATTGACCGCAGCCTGTGCGGTGCAGCATCCAGGGCCGCAGAGTTCCGAACCGATCCCGACCGTTCCCGGCCCGTCGCCGACGCCGCAGCCCGGCACCCCGCGCACTGCGCCGCAGACACCGCCGTCGACGCCGATCCCTGCGCCCGGCCCGAAAACCTCTTCGCACTTCGCGCCGCCGCCGGGTGGTAACAGCCACTGGGATGCGCGTCTGGGTGTGCATGTGCTGGATAACGTGCCGAACACGTTCTATCGCCAGCGCACGTACTACCGCTGGAATGATGGCTGGACCTGGTCGACTTCGCCAAGTGGCCCGTGGCAAGAGACCGATGCCAGCGGTGTGCCGCCTGGGTTGAGTAAGCAGTTCGGGAATTGAGTCTTGCTGCGACAAGATTAAGAGCGTCTGCCTGGGGGCAGACTGTTTCGCCTTCGGCGAGTTACTTGGAAAAGCACCCCA
>LIDZ01008777.1_pt2 | contig 25359 bp, 22 predicted proteins | sample 644651 | NCBI WGS metagenome assembly LIDZ01 (sample SAMN03856242, study PRJNA289617) | food metagenome | isolation source: wine grapes on drying loft during traditional withering process | host: Vitis vinifera cv. Corvina | place: Italy: Gargagnago di S. Ambrogio di Valpolicella | collected 2014-01 | reverse complement strand
ATGTGACCAAACCATTTTCACCCCTAACCCTAATCGCCCGCATCAAAGCCTTGCATCGCCGCAGCGAACTAGCAACTGAACAACAAACCGGCGGAGCAGGAGACGGCAGCTTTGATATTCAAACCCAGCACTTCAAAATGAACTTAAAAACCAGGGAAGCCTATCTACAAAATAAACCAGTCGAAGGCTTAACACCGAAGGAATTTGATCTGCTTTATACGATGGCGAAAAAACCACGCCAAGTCTTTACTCGTGAACAGCTGTTAGAATTAGTTTGGGATTACCAATACTTTGGCGACGAACGAACCGTCGATGCCCACATTAAAAAGCTGCGTCAAAAAATTGAAAAAGTGGGGCCGCAAGTCATCCAAACCGTTTGGGGCGTAGGCTATAAATTCGATGATTCCGGAGTTGAGCAATGAAATACCTTTACCAGCAGCTTTTAGCCTTTGGCGGGTTGATTTTGTTGATACTGCTGACTTTAGGACTAACTTTTACTCAGTTTACACGACAAACGATGGAGGAAAGCAACTACAATCAGTTGATCGGTTATACTCGTTCGATTGAGAAAACTGCTGCCCAGTTGGCGAAACAGTATACTTATAATGGAGATACAGATAGAGCCTTTCTAGATGCTATTGCACTAACCGAAAATATGCTGGAGCCACAAGACGTAAAATTCGTCTTCATTGACAGCTATCAAACAATCCGATTTCCTAGTAGCACGAAGGTTGCTGAGCAAACCTTGATTACTAAAAGTCAGTGGGAGGAATTAAGCAACGGTCAGGAACAAAAACTAATCCGTTCCACTGACATGTATGGTAATGAACGCTCTACTTCCTATGCAATGGTGCCCTTTTTTTTACCTGAAGAAGAATTTTATGGCGTCCTGATTGTTACTCAACCAGCCGGGAATGTTAATGAAAGTGTCAAATCCGTAACCAGCGACTTATTCAAAGGTTTCATCATCGCTTCGGTTGTTGCTACGTTTGTCAGCTACTTTTTCGCAACTCGCCAAGTAAGGCGGATTAATCGAATGCGTTCGGCAACGAAAAAAATTGCCAATGGTGATTTCGATGTAGTTTTACCCAACAACGGCAAAGACGAGTTTGACGATCTAGCCGAAGATTTCAACAGCATGACGGTTTCACTAAAAGAGTCCCAAGAAGAAATCGAACGGCAGGAAGAACGCCGGCGACAATTCATGGCGGATGCCGCCCATGAAATGCGGACTCCGTTAACGACCATCAACGGACTTTTGGAAGGCTTGCAGTACAATGCTATCCCTGAAGACCAGCGCAGCAAAGCCATAACCTTGATGCAAAACGAAACCGCGCGGTTGATCCGGTTGGTGAATGAGAATCTCGATTATGAGAAAATCCGAACCAACCAAATCAGCATGATAGTGAAGAAATTCAATGCCACCAAAGCTTTGCGGGGCTTATTGACCCAACTAGAAGCCAAAGCACAGGCAGCCGGTGATCAGTTGGTGCTTAATGCTGAGGATGAAATTGACATTTACGCCGATTACGATCGCTTCATTCAAATCATGGTAAATATTATCCAAAATGCGATTCAGTTTACCACCGATGGCACGATTACCATCAATTTGTATAAAGAAGAAAAAAATACCGTTGTGCAAATTTCCGATACCGGAATCGGCATGAGCGAAGATCAAGTGAAAAATATTTGGGATCGCTACTATAAGGTGGATCCTTCTCGCAAGAACACCAAGTACGGTGAATCAGGTTTAGGCCTGTCTATTGTGCAAGAATTAGTACGTCTGCACAAAGGAACCATCAAAGTCGAAAGCGAACTGGAAAAGGGTACCACCTTTACCATCAGCTTCCCCGACGAAGAAGTAATCGAACCAAAAGAAACGGAGCAGCCATCTTAGGCCGCTCCGTTTTCAAGTCTTATTTGCTTCTAAAGTATAGCTAAAATGACAAAGTTCAAAACAAACAGCAGGTTTACAACCCATAGAACTGGTGAAACCTCATTAGCTTTGCCTTTCACTACTTTAACAATCGCGTAGAAGATAAAACCAGCAGCGATCCCGTAAGAGATACTGTAGCACAAGCCCATAAAGATACTTGCGAAAAAGGCCGGAACCGCTTCTTCCAAATCCAACCAGTTAATATCCGCAAACGAAGCCATCATCATCACACCCACCAAAATCAATGCCGGTGCAGTCGCTTGACCAGGCACGATCGCGATTAATGGAGAGAACAGACTGCTTAAAGCAAACATAGCCGCTACTACGACTGAAGTTAACCCAGTCCTTCCGCCAGCACCAATCCCAGCAGCTGACTCAACAAAAGTTGTCGTGTTTGAGGTTCCAAAAATTGCCCCGATAGAAGTTGCAATCGCATCCGCAAACAATGCCCGGTCCATTTTTGTTTTAAAGCCTTTAGAATTAGCCGTTTCCAATGCCAATTCATCTTCCTTCGAGAAGATCCCCGTCCGACGTCCAGTTCCAATAAAGGTACCAATTGTGTCAAAGGTATCCGACAAACTGAAGGCCAAAATTGTCATTAAGACCTGCGGCAATTTAGAAGAATCAGAAAATAAAGCGCCCATTCCTTCAGAACCAAAAGCCGCACCAAAAGTCGTTCCCAATTCCGAAATTGAATTCCCTAGGGAATTGCTTTGGAAATCAATCGCACCTAAGTTCACCACACCCATCGGAATCCCGATCAAGGTAGTGACAACAATTCCAATCAAAATTGCGCCGCGAACATTTTTCACAACTAAAATCGTTGTTAATACTAAACCAATCACCGCCAGTAAAATCGGTGCATTGTTAAAGTTAGCCAAAGCCGGTACCACACCGCTGTTCATCGCAACGCTGGTAGCTTTGCCGTTTTCCACCACACTGCTGGTAATGGTTGCTGAATCAGCTGAGAAGGCTAACAGTCCAGCATTTTTAATTCCAACATACGCCACAAAAATACCGATCCCGCCGCCAATTGCGTGCTGCATACTTTCAGGAATGGCATGAATAATCAGCTTACGAATTTTCGTTACTGTAATTAAAATATTGATAATACCGCAAATGAACACCATAGCTAGTGCTTCCTGCCAAGAATAACCTAATCCAAACACCACCGTGTAGGTGAAGAAGGCATTCAGCCCCATCCCTGGCGCTTGCGCATAAGGAACATTCGCAAACAATCCCATAACCAATGTCCCTATGACTGAGGCAATGATTGTTGCTAAAAAGACTGCTTGAAAAGGCATGCCAGAGGCCGATAATATAGTAGGATTTACAAATAAGATGTAACTCATGGCAAAGAAAGTAGTAATTCCCGCCATTATTTCAGTTGAAACCGTAGTATTTTGTTCTTTCAACTTGAAAAACTTTTCCATCAGAATAAACGCTCCTTAAAATAGATTTATTATAATAAAGAATACTTTCCGATTATATGAAATCTGATCGCTTATTACAATCAAAAGTTGAATGAACCAATCGAAAAAAATAGGAACGTTCGTGTTTTGCTCGCGAACGTTCCTAAATGATGGGTCTCTGATAAAAAAGAAAGTAGAAATCGCTCATAATCGAATAAACGACTTAATCAACTCTAACGATGCTCCAAAGCTGAAGGGGTTCTGGAAGTTTTTCTGCGGATTAGTCTCTGAAAGAACAGACTAACTGGAAGTACCAGCACAGCTAGCAGACTGCTCGCCTTAACCAAAGAAGTCATAAACATCTGGAAAAAAGTTCTAGAGGAAATATCCAGCGAAAGAGGCCAACGAACAGAAAAAGCGAAGCCACTATCGCCGTTACTTAGCACAAAACTTGGCAGATCATTGAAGCGATCCAGACTATATTGGTAGAAACGTTGCAAAAATTGTTGATAGCTGGATTCGAAAATAACGAACAACGCCATCAACAAAAATACAGCCAGCAGGATAAGGAATAGCAGCTGCAAAGAAAAGCTCAATGGATTGATGGGAAAATGATTCATAATCGTTCTGCGCTTGATAAACAGGACAATAAAGCTTACAAACAGAATAGCAACAATCGCAAGACAGCTGTATAGAAACCAATCGCTAAAATAAGACTGAATTTCTTCCACCTCGCCATTGGTAAATAATTGTATATCATAAGTTGCTAAATTAGCATGCAACTGGGAAATCATCGAATAAAGCAGCATTAAAGTTGTTAAAGTAAACAACGCAATGCTGACAAAAGCAAAAGTTAAATAGAAGGACAGTTTGCTTTTAGTTAGATTATTTAGAGCCGCTTGCAGGGAACTCATATGCCTCACCTCATACTCTAGTATAAAAAGTGAATTTGAAAGAAGTATGAAGTCTCTGAGAAAAAGCGACACTTTTTTTGTTTCGAGGACATAAATTCGTCAAAAAAACCTCCTTCAGCAAGCTGCCAAAGGAGGTAGTAGGTCTTATTCTTGAACCGGCGCTTCTGGCGTTTCAGTTGCTTCCGGTGTTGCAGCTGGTTCATTGTATTGCTTATAAGTTTTAGTTTGGTACATGTCTTGAGTGGACGTACCAAGCTGGCTGTAAAGGCTAGTTGATTGATCACCAAGCTTGCTTTCAGTTTTCTCAAGCTGCTGCAGAGCATTCTTATAATCGTAGTCGGTCGGATCGATGGTTTCCATACCGCTGCCAGTGTAGAAGCGCAACAGATCGCCGTTGTTAATGTTATCCGAAGTACTCAATTGCTGACTAACCGCCTGCTGCCATTCTTCGGTTTTCGCTTGCAGATTTTCATCTGGGGCTGTAACCATGAAGCCAGTATGGTTGTCGTACAGGCTTCCGCCGTAGTAAGTATAATCAGGTGTTACATAATCGCCGCTGCGGAAAGCAACCAGCTGATCATTTTCAGGTGACAACAAATCTTGACCTAACTGAATGTATTTGCTGGAATCAATTCCTAACAAATGCAATAAAGTAGGTAAAGCATCAATTTCGCCGCCGTAAGTGTGATTCACTCCGCCGTTTTCTTGGCCTGGAATATGAATCATATAAGGAACTCGCTGCATTTGCGCATTGTCGAAGTTGGTCCACCCTTCCTTCGTTTTGCCAAGCAACGGTGCCAATTCAGAGTTTCGTGAAGTTGAGATACCATAGTGGTCGCCATACATCACGATGACTGAATTTTCGTATAAACCGCTAGATTTCAAGTAATTGAAGAATTCTTCAACGGCTTTGTCTAAGTAGTTGGCTGTTGCAAAGTAACCGTTGATGGTTTCATCATTGGTAGTCGCCATCGGGAAACCACCTTCGTCATTTTTGAACTCACTATAAGGATAGTGGTTAGACACGGCAATAAACTTAGAGTAGAAAGGCTGCTGCAAATGTTCCAAATATTTCACTGATTGCTGGAAAAATGGTTTGTCATGTAAGCCGTATTGGAATGAATTATCTTCATTGACATCATAATAAGAAGAATCAAAGAAGTGATCATAACCAAAGCGTTTATAAGTTTCGGTCCGGTTCCAGAAGTTTCCTGAATTTCCGTGGAAAGCCGCACTGGTGTAGCCAGCTTCCTGTTTCAAAATATCCGGCGCCGCCTGGAAGGTGTTTTTGCCACCCAATTGGGTAAACAACGATCCTTGGTTCAAACCGAATAAAGAATTTTCTAACAAGGTTTCAGCATCCGACGTTTTCCCAGCTTTTACTTGGTGGAAAAAGTTATCAAAGCTGAAGGTACTGTTTTCATGGTAAATACTGTTGATGAACGGTGTTACTTCATGTTCTTGACCCGCTTCATCCGTCAATTTGTAATCAATTAAAAATTGTTGGAAGCTTTCCAAGTGAATATAGATGACGTTTTTATCTTTTGCAATGCCATATAAATCTTCGTTAGGCGCTGCATAGTGGTCTTCCACATAAGCTTCAACATCAGTCAAATCATTGGGACTAGCTTCAGCCCGAACTTGGTTTGTTTTGTATGTTTGGATACCATCATAAGCAGTAAAGGCACTAATACCTAAATACTTCACTAAGTAATCCCGTGAGAAGGTACGTGTTAACAATTCAGGACGATCCGCTTCCGCTAAGAAAAGGTTCCCTGAGAAAATCATTACTGATAAAGCCGTCATAGCGAAGGCCATTCTTGCCCGAACTGGACGTTCTTCCCGTTTGATGACTTTTTTCCAAACCAGAATTGGCAGGATAACTAAGTCAATCACAAACAGCAAATCATAAGGACGGAACAAGCGAATCGCGCTTTCTCCCAATCCGCTGGCTACTTTACCAGCACCTAACAAGGTGTTCACGGTAATGAAGTCAGTAAATTCACGATAGTAAACCACGTTAGAGAAAATCAAGATAGTCGTCAACGCATAGATAAACAGCATCGTTCGATAGGCGGCTTTAGGTCTTCTCACATACAACGCAATCGACAGCAAGAACATGGTTGTCGCAATCGGATTAATAAATAGAATCAAATATTGTCGTAGGCTTTCAATTCCTAAATTAAATTCAAATAGATAAGCAAAAATGCTTTTAGCCCACAAGAGGAACGTCAATAATGCAAAGAATCCTAGACGTTTATTTAAAAATGCGGGGACTTTTATGTTTTTCAATACATAACTTCCTTTCTATAGAAGAAGTGTAGAATGTGAAATTTATTCTATCCTTGTCATTCTACCCGCTTGGAGAGGGTACGTCAATCTAACTCGGGATGATGAATTGATGTTTAAAAAAAACTTTATTAACACAATATGAGCGATTTCTTTGATATACTAATAAGAAGAAAGCAGGGATTAAGTGTGCAAGTAGAAATCAAAGACCAAGCCGTGAAGAAAATTCGCCGTGGAATTCCATTAATTCAAAAAGAAGATCTAAAAAAATACAATGAAACTTTTCCGAAAGAATGGGTGAAGTTTGTCGATAAACAAGGCAAATATGTGGCCACCGGCTACTTAGGAAAACAAAACAAAGGCATCGGCTGGGTAGTGGATCGCAACGATTCAGTGCTGAACGATGAATTCTTTGAACAGCTCTTTCAAACCGCGATAGACCAGCGCAGTTTTTATTTCTCTGATGAAAGTACCACCGCTTTTCGTTTGATTAACGGTGAAGGAGACGGACTAGGTGGGATTACTGTCGATTATTACGACGGTTATTTAGTTGTCTCATGGTACAACGAGACCATTTACCATTTCCGTAAAAAACTGACTGACAGCCTGCAGAAGCTGCTTCATCCAAAAGGCATCGTGGAAAAAATCCGCTTTACCAGCGATCTGCCGGAAAGCAACTGGGTCAGCGGCAGCAAGCCAGAAGAACCTTTATTGGTAAAAGAAAACGGCGTAAATTATGCCACCTATTTAGATGAAGGCTATATGACGGGGATTTTCCTTGATCAAAAAGAAGTTCGAGGACGCTTAATCGAGGGTGTTGCTCTAGGCAAACGCGTGTTGAACATGTTCAGCTACACCGGTGCCTTCTCAGTAGCCGCTGCTTTTGGCGGAGCTTTGGAAACCACCAGTGTCGATTTGGCGCAGCGCAGCCGCGGGAAAACCGAGGAACAATTTGCTGTTAACGGCATTTCTTTAGATCAGCAGCGGATCGTTGTAATGGATACCTTCGAATATTTCCGTTACGCTGCCCGCAAAGAGCTGACTTATGATCTGATTGTCTTAGATCCGCCAAGCTTTGCCCGAAACAAGAAAAAGACCTTCTCAGTATTAAAGGATTATGGACGCTTAATCGAAGGCAGTCTAGATATTTTGTCTGCTGAAGGAACCATTATTGCTTCAACCAATGCGTCAAATTTCACAATCGAAAAATTCCAAGCAGCAATTGAAGAAGTATTCATCAAAGAAAATGTAACGTATCAATTAACTGAAAGCTATCGTTTGCCGCCCGATTTTCCAGCGGTGGAGCAGTTGGCTGAAAGCAACTATTTAAAAGTCTTGTTATACGAAATTCAAAAAGAATGATGGAGACGATGTAGATGATGGATGTAGAAGTGAGAAATGTTCGTTTTAACGCCGGAAGACCCAAAATCTGCGTGCCGTTGATCGGGCGCACCTTTGATGAAATTATTGAACAAGCCAGTCTGGCAAAGAAGCAGGCCGATGTCATCGAATGGCGGGCTGACTACTACCAAGATTTATTAGATGATGAGGAATTATTAATTACTTTGTTAGCTTTGCGGGACGAATTACGAGATATCCCATTAATTTTCAATTTGCGTACAAAACCAGAGGGCGGCGAAGTGGAGCTGTCCTTGCGAGATTACCGCCGCATCAATGAGTTTGCTGTTTCTTCACGGGCTATCGATATGGCAGATATCGAATTAAGTCACGTAGACAAGTTGGGTTCCACCTTCATTAAATGGATGCAGGCCTTGGATGTTAAAGTTATTCTAAGTGACCATAATTACGAAAAGACACCGGAAAATGCTGTGTTGCTGTTCCGTTTAAATATGATGGAGCACTGGGGCGCTGATATTGCCAAGATCGTGGTTGTTCCTGGAGACGAAGATGATGTGATCCGTTTAATGGAAATGACCCTGAAGGCCCAAACCTTTGTGACCTTGCCAACTGTCACAGTTTCTATGGGTAAGCTAGGTAAAATTTCACGTGTAGCCGGCTATTTGAACGGTTCTTGTATGACCTATGCTTGCTTACCAGGCTGTGCTTCAGCTGAAGGCCAGATTGAAGTAGAAAAATTGACCATGATTTTAGATGAATTTAGTTAATAAGACGGCCGTTTTGTCTCTTGGGGACAAAGCGGTTTTTCTTATATAGAGGCATTGTTCAAGACGATAGAATTTCTTAATGTATTATCGAAGAAGGCAGTCTGCGTACATTTTCAATTGTCTCTGACGAATTTCTTTGCTATGCTTTTAGCGAGGTGGATTGAGATGGCAAAAAAGAAGGTAACCAAAACCAATGCGATTCGACTAGTAGAGCAGAAAAAAATACCTTATGTCGAACATGAATATCAATGGAGTGAAGATGATTTAGGCGCCGGTCACGTTGCGGAACAAGTAGGAATGGAGCCAGAACGGATTTTCAAAACGTTGGTGGCAGTCGGCAATAAAACTGGTCCTATCGTAGCAGTCATTCCCAGCAATCACGAACTGGACTTGAAAAAAATCGCTAAAGCCAGCGGTAATAAGAAAGTCGAGATGCTGCATTTGCGGGATTTAGAGGCCACCACCGGTTATATCCGCGGAGGCTGTTCGCCGATTGGTATGAAAAAGCTGTTTCCTACTTATTTAGAGGAAACAGCTCAAGAATTTCAGCAAATTGCGGTATCAGCCGGCAAGCGAGGACTGCAAATGGAACTAGCCCCTGATGCGATTGTTCAGCTGACTCGCGGCCATTACGTGTCCATAGTCAAAGACTAAGCGAAGGACTGATACGCCGCATGGGTACCAGCAACATAACCTGTACAAAAGGCACTGGTAATATTGAAGCCGCCCGTATATCCATTAATATCCAACAGTTCACCGGCAAAAAACAAGCCGGTGATTTTTTTGCTTTCCAGCGTTTTAGGGGAGACTTCCTTTAATTCGATCCCGCCGCCAGTCACAAAAGATTTTTCTAAACCGAAAGTACCTTTGGCAGACAATTCCCAATGCTTGCAGTAATCATTCAAGGCTTCCAACTTCGCTTTCGGCAATTGATTCGCTGCAATATCGCTAATTTCTAGCTGGGTCAGGAAATGCTGCAGCAGACGTTCCGGCAAGAATCCAGTCAAAGCATTTTTCATTTGTTTAGTTGAAGCCGTCACTTGCTGGGTCAATTGCTCCAAAACCTCAGCCTTAGTTAAGTCCGGGAAGCAGTCCAAAACCATCGTAACTCGATCCTGCTGCTTCAACAATTGATTCACAAAGCTGGAGCAGCGTAATGCTGCAGGACCAGACAAACCAAAATGGGTAAACAACAAATCCATCACATGAGAAGCCACCACTTTTTTCTTTTCATTTACGACACTCAATTGAACATCCCGCAACGACAAACCCTGCAGTTCCTTCTTTTCAATGAAGCCCTCATCTAATAAAATCGGTGATTCAGTAGGGTACAAAGGAGTTACATGGTGACCTAAAGATTTAGCCAGCCGATAGCCGTCACCAGTCGCTCCAGTTGAAGGGTAAGTCAGCCCTCCGGTTGCTAAGACCACACTTTTGGCAGAATAATCGCCAGTCTCCGTGCGTACGCCGGTGATCTTCGTACCGTTGTGAATAATTTTTTCTACCGCAGTTTGGTAGATCACGGACACGCCCAGCTGATCCATTTCATTTTTCAGGCCTTCGACAATTGTTTTCGATTTGTCGGTGGTAGGAAACATCCGACCATGATCCTCCTCCTTTAAAGCCACACCGCGGTCTTCAAAAAAGCGAATGATATCCTGATTGTCCCATTGCGAAAACGTACTATATAAAAATCGTCCATTTCCTGGAATATGTTGAATCAAATCTTCCACCGGTCGATTATTTGTAACATTGCAGCGTCCGCCGCCGGTCATCAGCAGTTTTTTGCCTAAGCGTTTGTTCTTATCAATAAGTGCTACCTTTGCGCCATTTGATGCGGCTGCGATAGCCGCCATCATGCCGGCTGGACCAGCGCCAATGACGATGACTTCGAAATTTTTATCCATTTTTCCACCTCGTTGCAAAGTTTATCATGAAATTTCTAACACTTCTATTAGAAAATGATGTAAACTATGAGTATCTAATGTGAGGAGGAGTTTTATGCAAGCAAAGCAATATGTCGAACAGATTCAACAGTACTTAGAGGAAAAGGATCCAAATCAATCTGAATTTCTGCAAGCTGTAGAAGAGTTTCTACCTACAATTGTCCCTTTTTTAGATGAACATCCGGAATACATTGAACATAATATTTTGGGAATCATCGTAGAACCAGAGCGCATGATCCAATTCCGTGTGCCTTGGCAAGATGATAAAGGCAACTGGCAAGTAAATCGCGGATACCGCGTACAATTCAATTCTGCGATTGGGCCTTACAAAGGCGGCCTGCGTTTCCACCCAAGTGTGAATATGAGTATCTTGAAATTCTTAGGCTTTGAACAGATCTTCAAAAACAGTCTGACTGGTCTGCCAATCGGCGGCGGAAAAGGTGGTTCTGACTTTGATCCTAAAGGTAAATCAGACCCTGAAATCATGCGTTTTTGTCAAAGCTTCATGACAGAATTATCAAAACATATCGGCCCTAACTTAGATGTGCCAGCTGGCGACATTGGTGTTGGCGGACGGGAAATCGGCTATTTATTCGGTCAATACAAACGTTTACGTGAATACGACGCCGGCGTGTTAACTGGAAAACCTCTAGGATTTAACGGCAGCTTGGGCCGTACTGAAGCAACTGGTTATGGTGCTGTATACTTCGTTAAACATTTATTAGAAGACAAAGGCGATTCTTTCCAAGACAAAAAAGTTTTGGTTTCCGGCAGCGGCAATGTAGCAATTTATGCGATTGAAAAAGTGCAAGAGCTTGGCGGAACTGCCGTGACTTGTTCCGATTCCAACGGCTATGTCTATGATAAAGACGGCATCGACCTTGACCTGTTGAAAGACATCAAAGAAGTTCGCCGCGAACGTTTAACCGAATACGTAAAAGAACGCAGTAACGCTGAATACTTCGAAGGTTCTGTTTGGGACTTAGAAACAGCAGCCGACATTGCTTTACCATGTGCGACTCAAAACGAAATCGACAAAGTTAAAGCAGAACGTTTAGCTGCCAATGGTGTGAAAGTGGTTGCCGAAGGAGCGAATATGCCAAGTACCATGGATGCTGTCAAAGTTTACCATGAAAATAGTGTCTTATACGGACCTGGTAAAGCCGCTAACGCTGGTGGGGTAGCTGTTTCCGCTCTAGAAATGAGCCAAAACTCGCAACGTCTATCATGGACCAAAGAAGAAGTTGACGGCAAGTTAGACGACATCATGAAAAACATTTATGAAACTTGTCGTGATACAGCTGCAAAATATTCTGAAAAGGACAACTATGCCGCAGGTGCCAATATTGCCGGCTTTGCTAAAGTCGCTGACGCGATGATCGCTCAAGGTTTAGTTTAATCGAAGAAATTGAAGGTTCAGGCTTGAAAAAAATGCAAAAGAAACGTAAAGTATAACCTGTACGAAGTGATTTACAAGGAGGAAAAAAATCATGTCACACATTCATTTCGATTATTCGAAAGTCGCTCCATTTGTTAATGAACATGAAATGGAGTACATCAAAGGTCAAGTTGCTTTAGCCCACAAAGAATTACGGGAAGGAACTGGCGCAGGAAACGACTATCTAGGCTGGATCGATTTACCAGTTAACTATGACAAAGACGAATTTGCCCGCATCAAGAAAGCAGCAGAAAAAATTCAATCTGATTCTGAAGTATTAGTAGTTATCGGAATCGGCGGCTCTTACTTAGGAGCTCGTGCCGCAATCGAATTCTTGCACCAAACATTCTTTAACGTATTGGACAAAGCAGATCGCAAAGCACCACAAGTATTCTTTGCCGGAAATTCAATCAGCTCTACTTACATTGCTGATTTAATCGAAGTAATCGGTGACCGTGATTTCTCAGTGAACGTTATTTCTAAATCAGGTACTACAACTGAACCTGCTATCGCTTTCCGTGTCTTCAAAGAATTACTAGTGAAGAAATACGGTGAAGAAGAAGCAAACAAACGCATTTACGCTACAACTGACAAAGCTCGCGGCGCAGTGAAAACTGAAGCTGATGCAGCTGGTTGGGAAACTTTTGTAATTCCTGATGATGTTGGCGGACGTTTTTCAGTATTAACAGCTGTTGGTTTATTGCCGATCGCTGCCAGCGGAGCAGATATTGATGCGTTGATGCAAGGTGCTGCTGACGCTCGCGAAGCTTACTCAAGCGAAAAATTGGATGAAAACGAAGCGTACCAATACGCAGCAATGCGTAACTTGTTATACCGTAAAGGCAAAGTAACCGAAATTTTGGTAAACTACGAACCAGGCATGCAATACTTCAATGAATGGTGGAAACAATTGTACGGCGAATCAGAAGGAAAAGACTTGAAAGGGATCTACCCATCAAGTGCCAACTTCTCAACTGACTTGCATTCATTTGGTCAGTACATTCAAGAAGGCCGACGCAATATCTTTGAAACGATCGTGAAGGTTGAAAAACCTCGCAAATCTGTGGCAATTCCAAGCCAAGAATCTGATCTAGACGGTTTAGGCTACTTAGAAGGCAAAGATGTCGACTTTGTAAACACAAAAGCTTACGAAGGCACATTATTAGCTCATACAGATGGCGGCGTACCTAACTTGGTATTAAATATCCCAACCATGGATGCTTACACTTTAGGTTATGCAATGTACTTCTTTGAAATTGCTGTAGGTATTTCTGGTTACTTACTAGGGGTTAACCCATTTGACCAACCAGGGGTGGAAGCCTACAAGCGTAACATGTTTGCTTTACTAGGCAAACCTGGCTTTGAAGATCTTGCTAAAGAGTTGAACGAACGTCTATAATCAAAATCATAGCGCAGCGAGCTTTTCCGATTCATTCGGAAGACTCGCTGCGTTTTTTTGCGTGGTCTAAGTTTTCTCGAAGTAACAACCATCTGGCAAATATTAGAAGGCAATTATCCAATTGCAGTTAATCTATTTGTTTTATGTGAAGAGTACTGACAGCTGGTAAGGTTAAATCTATAACTTGCATAAGATAACGAAAAAAACAGAACGCAAAAATCTTTATATATCAAGGGTTTTGCAGGTATCACTTGAAATTTGTTCAAAAAATTACTGCATAACCGTTTTCATTAGAAAATTATTATGTTATTATAAATGCATGAGAAGAAGGAGGATGGAAATGGAAAATATTGAGATCGGTAGTACTTATTTATGCAAAGCAATTGGGTTGGAAAAAGAGGTCGTAGGTATTGTTGAGCAGCTTTATAACAACACTGCAATAATCAACGTAGTCACGTATGATCCGGCTGATCGGGCACGCGTGATTGAACTGCAAAATCGCTTATTGGTAAAGTACGAAGACATTTCCAATCAAATCGCGTTGGAACATCCAGCATAATAAGCAGCTGATGTGTAATTAAACTTAATACTTAAACGAACAAGGGGGCGTTCTTTCGTTCCCTTTTTTAATTGGATAGAAAAACATAGGAATTTCTGGAAAGAGAGGACTTTAATAACAATGTTTTCTACGGTATGCATAAAAGCGATTTTTTTGCAAAAGAAAAGACTCACAGATTAGTGAGTCAGTAAACCTGCCAGCCAGCTTCCGCCGTGCAGCAGTGCTAAACTATATAAAAAGATGGAGGCCGGCTTAGCCAGCAAGATAATCGTCGTATATTTTTTAAAGGACATATTTGTGACACTTGCCATCAAACACAGAGCGTCATCTGGTGCTACCGGTAAAAAAATCGCTAAGGCGAAAAGCTTTTCAAAGCGCTTGTCATTTTCTAACCAATGACTGTACTTCTGATAGATTTTATCACTCACTAAGTGGCTAATTAATGGTCGGCCGTAATGTCTGCCTAAAAGGAACAAAACAATTGATCCTAAACAAATTCCCACATAATTGTAGACAAATCCCCAAACCGGTCCGAAAATTAATACCCCAGCCGCTAAGCTGATTCCTCCCGGTAAGATTGGTACAACGACTTGAACCATTTGTATGACGATGAAAACGAGCGGTCCGACAATGATCGATTGACCAACTAAGCTTTGCAAGGAATTCATATCCTTAAAAACCCCTAGATGGTAGAAATAGACAGCTAAACCAACTGAAAAGGCCAACCCGGCAAAAGAAATTGCATTAAGCAATCTTCGTGACTGTGCGATACTCATTTTCTCATCTCCTTGATTTTGATCCTATACCTCGAAGTATATGACAGAATGGCCTTTTATGCATAGGGCTGGGGTCGGATTTTTACAAAAAGATAGAAACTTTAAAATATTTTACACTTTTTTTATTATAGGATATGCTAATTGTGGAAACCAATGAATGGATGGAAATGAGGAATTCTTTTGGCTAAGGAGAAAAATCTGATCCATGAATCAGATGGCGTAAGCCTAGAGGAAATAAATGGCACGGTAAAGATACCTAAGAATGCCAGCTTTTGGAAGAAATTAACCCTTTACAGCGGACCGGGAGCTCTGGTAGCTGTCGGCTATATGGACCCGGGGAATTGGATCACTTCCATTGCCGGTGGTGCGGAGTACAAGTACAGTCTGTTAACGGTTATTCTGCTTTCCAGCCTAATTGCGATGCTGCTGCAAAGTATGGCCGCTAAGCTGGGGATGGTGACTGGAAAAGACCTGGCTCAGATGACGCGAGTCAAAACTAGCAAAGGACTGGGCTTTGTTTTATGGGTAGTCAACGAAATGGCGATTATGGCCACTGATATCGCTGAAGTAATTGGTGGAGCAGTCGCTCTGCAGCTGTTGTTTGGCTTGCCTTTGTTGGTGGGAGTGTTGATTACAACCTTTGATGTTTTGCTGCTGCTGTTGCTGACCAAGTTAGGTTTTCGCAAGATTGAAGCGATTGTAGCGGTGTTGATTACAGTGATTTTCTGTGTCTTCGGCTATGAGGTTGCCTTGGCTGACCCGCATTGGGGTGAAGTAATCCGCGGTTTTATACCAACCGTTGAGATTGCTACCGATCGTTCAATGCTGCTGTTGGCTTTAGGAATTGTGGGTGCGACAGTCATGCCTCATAATTTGTATCTGCATTCCTCGATTGCTCAATCACGGGATTTTGATCGTAAGAACGAGAAGGAACTGGCTGAAGCGGTTCGTTTTACTACCTGGGATTCCAACATTCAGCTGACAGTGGCTTTTATTGTCAATTGTTTGCTGCTGATTTTGGGAGGGGCACTTTTTTACGGCACCAATAGCGATCTTGGAAAATTTGTCGATCTGTACGATGCGTTAAAAGACCCTTCCGTTGTTGGAAGTATTGCCAGCCCATTGTTGAGTACGTTGTTTGCGGTGGCTTTGCTGGCCTCAGGACAAAATTCAACGATTACAGGGACCCTTTCTGGTCAAATTGTCATGGAAGGCTTTATTCGTTTAAAAATGCCCCTGTGGATGCGAAGGGTGATCACTCGTCTGCTGGCGATCGTTCCGGTGATTATTTGTGTCATTCTATATGGCGGAAATGAAAATGCTGTTGAGAATCTGCTGCTTTACACGCAAGTCTTTCTCAGCGTAGCTTTGCCGATATCAATTATTCCGCTGACTTTATTCACTAGTGATAAAAAATTGATGGGCGAATTTGTTAACCCCAACTGGGAAAAATACCTCGCCTGGGGGATCACGATTGTGTTAACTATTTTAAATCTATTTCTGATTTACGGCACGTTAACAGGTGCCAATTAAAAAATCATCTAAAAAAAGAAAGACTTGCTGTCTCCGAAAAAAACAGCAAGTCTTTCTTTTGGAACCATTCATTTTCAGAATGCTTCGAATTGGCCCGCGCAATCAGTACAAGACACTTCCCCAAGTTCTTGTTTGCGCCAAGCCCATAGTCAATTGGAGCGTTTGTGCTCACTAATTATTATAGGTGCCGCACAATATTTATGCAACGATTAATTTAAAATTATTTAAAAAATCATGGTTATTTTAAGTGTAAATGTCTTTATAAGTTGAGTTGATCTAAGATAAGTTAGCCAAAAACTAGTTATTTACAACAAAAAAACTGGAAGCACTAGCAGTATATATCTGCATCAGTGTTTCCAGCACTCTAAACGGCAACCTATAAGGAAGGTACGGGATTTGAACCCGTGCACCACATTACTGCGGCTCGCCGGATTTCGAGTCCGGTGCATTACCACTCTGCCAACCTTCCGCACACAATATGTTACCTTTTTTCAATTAAAAGTCAAGTTTTTTTACAGCTTGTCCAACACAGCTGTGTCTTCAGTGTCTAAGATATGGTCAATAGCACGGTTGATCAAATGGATCATGTCCTCTTCAGTGGGCTCTATGATTCCTGAAGACATCAAAGTAGCAATTCCGGTAACGGTGATCCAGGTCCCAACGTGAAGGGCATTGATTTGTTCATCCGACAGGTTTTTGTATTTTGGATGTTTTTCAGTTAACTCACGGAAATATTTGTAAGAAAAATCATGCATCTTCTGACCGCCACCGTATTCCTGTACGAACAAGGCATTGTATAATTTGCTGCGTTCTTTAGCAAAGTAAATATAGTTTAATCCCAAATCAATAATCGCATCCCCGGTGCGTTCTTCTGGGAAGATCTCGTAGTACAAATGACCGCAAATCTCATCCAATAAGGTGTTCTTCAAATCTTGCATGTTTTTGAATTCCAAATAAATTGGTTGTGTACTAATTCCCATCTTTTTGGCAATGTTTCGAGCAGTGAATCCGGAAAATCCCTCATTTTCCACAACTTCATACGCAGCCTTTAGAATCTGCTCCTTCGTGTACACTTTTCTTCTCATACTTGTTTCCTCCCAAGATGTTATTATTTTTCCTGTCAATTCATTTTAATCAAAAAGTAAGCGGTTTGGCAACCCTAATATGTTACGTTATCTAAAATAAGGCGAAAAAATTTAAAAAAAGCGTGTGAATTTTCCAATTGTTCCGTAAAATAGCATCTGAAATCGTTTTAGCAACAGCCGTTTCAATAACGTCTGTTTTTCTAACAATAAAATACGTTATACTTAAAAGGAAAAAAATGCAAGAGAATTATTTCAAAAGACCAAGAGTTTTTTGAATATGTGTTACTTTATCTCATATTATAGCAGGAAATCGTCGTTTTTTCTTGCCTATTCGACTTCTTTTTCCTAAGATGAGGGAAAGAGCACAAAAAGGAGGTGTTGATTTGGCCCAACAAAGTTATGCGCAATTAGTTTTAATTACTTGCTTGAAAGCCGGAAAGATCATGATGGAGTCTGGATCAGAGGTCTATCGGGTAGAAGATACAATGAAGCGCATTGCCAAAAATGCAGGACTGGACGATATGCAAACTTATGTAACAGCGACCGGACTGATTGTCGGTTCTCCTTCAGAGGAAAACAGCCAAGTCATCCAGATCACTCAACAGTCGATTAATTTGGAGAAGGTAGCGGCAGTAAATCGCGCCTCGCGGTTATTTGCCGAAGGACGATTGCCTTTGCCAGATTTTTATGAACATTTAGATGAGATCGATCACGTAACCCCTGATTTTCCCTATACTTGGAAAATTTTGGCATCTGGAGTGGTCAGCAGTACTTTGATGGTTATTCTCAGAGGCGATTGGCAAGATTTTATTGCTACCTTTATCATCGGTATGTTAGGTTTTTCTGTCCATACTTTTTTTGGAAGAAAGCTTGAGATGAAATTCCTGAATGACTTTTTAGCGGCTCTGCTGATCGGAGTTTTAGCTATTTTATCGGTTCGTTTTTCTTTAGCTAAGGAGATTGATAATATCATCATAGGGTCCATTATGCCGCTAGTGCCAGGATTGGCAATCACCAATTCTTTTCGGGATATTATGGCTGGACATTTAATCAGTGGAGTTGCGCGAGCTACGGAAGCGCTGTTTGTTGCTGGCGCGATTGGTGGCGGTATTATTGTCGCCTTTAATTTTTTTTAGGAGGAGTAAGTAATGGTTTTTTTGATGAATTTCGTTTTCAGTATGCTTAGTACGATTACCTTTGGCATTATAACCAATATTCCTCGTAAAGCATTTCTAACCTGCGGCATTACTGGAGCGATGGGCTGGATGACTTTTTGGATTTGTCAAACCTATTTTGATCAAAATATCGGCTTCTCCAACTTTTTAGCAGCGATGGTGATTGGGTTAATGAGTATTTTTTTCTCCCGTAAAAAGCAAATGCCGGTAATCGTTTTTAACGTACCAAGTTTGGTACCGCTAGTCCCAGGAGGACCAGCTTATATGGCAGTCCGGGAAATGATGGATCAAAACTTCGATGCTTCGATGGAATACATCGCAGTCGTCTTAGTGACCTCGGGCGCAATTGCCTTAGGCTTCATGTTTACCAATGTAATTGAACGCTTTTTGAAACGGACCAAGGCCACCTTAAGTCGAGAAAGAAGACGCTAATAAAGACAATCAAAACGGGACAGGAGCTTTGTGTATGGTTTAAATCACGGCTCCTTTTTTGCATTAAAAAAAGCCGATGGCAATCCATCAGCTTACAAGTCTAGATATTTTTCAAGATAATCGGCTAAACCGTCCTCTGAATTAGGTTTTGTGGTAATATCATTAGCAACTGATTTTACTTGATCAGTCCCATTCGCCATGGCTACACCCCAACCAGCATAAGCCAGCATATCAACATCGTTGTGTTCATCACCAAATGCAATGATATCTTCTTTGTTCATATCGAAGACTTTGACGATATGGGCCAAGCCGTGAGCTTTTTGAATGCCTTTTGCCACAATTTCTAAGATTGAGTTCGGGCCGCCCCAAGTATTAACTTCCACCGAAGCGCCGTATTGCTGCTTCAGCTCTTCAGCGACACTTTTCAGGTTTTGCGGCTGACTGCGTACAATTACCGAAGTCGGGTTTTTTTTCAACGAATCCTTTGTCAGTAAATTCTCAGCCGAGGCTTCGCTGGCAAACATATGCTTATCAAAAAAACTCAAATCGTCAATGAAGAACGTATCACGATCCTCAGCGGCAATAAAATCTAACTTTAAGTTTTTCTTCTCTTGCATAATATCAAACACGATATCGCGATTAAAAGAAGTTTCAAGCTCTTGGTCCCAATGTTTTTCCGGCAAGTGGACTAAGGCACCATTGAAGTTGACCATCGGCGTTGATAATTGCAGTTCGCGATAAAACTCGCTGCTCATGCGATAGGGTCTGCCGGTGGCGATCACGACCGAATGTCCATCCTCCATTGCACGTTTTAGGGTACGGGCTGTGCGTTCAGATATTTTTGATTCTTCATTTAACGTCGTTCCATCTAAATCGATGGCAATCATCTTTTTCATAGTAATCATCCTTGTCTTAATTTGTTTCAGTCTAGCATATCCTATGAAAAACGCAACCAACTCGCTGCAAATTTAGTAAAGTAAAAAGTCTTTTATTCTCACAAAGTTTGACAGACTTTGATATAGTAGTAGGTGAAGAAACTTGAAAAGAGAGCTGAAAAAAAATGAAGATCAATTGGCGAAGAAATCTGTTCATTTCCTGGATCGGCTGCTTCTTTACTGGAGCCAGTTTTAGTTTAGTGATGCCTTTTTTACCGGTATACATCGAACAGTTGGGAACACCAGAGTCGCAGGTGGAGATGTTTGCTGGCTTGGCAATTTCGGTGACTGCCTTTGCAGCAGCAATCGTGTCACCTATCTGGGGAAATTTAGCCGATCGCAAGGGAAGAAAGCTGATGATGGTTCGCGCAGCAGCCGGCATGACCATCACCATGGGATCGTTGGCCTTTGTGCCAAATGTTTATTGGTTGTTAGCTATGCGGTTTATGACCGGTGTACTTTCCGGATATATCCCGAACGCCACAGCGATGATTGCATCACAAGCACCACGGGAAAAAAGCGGGTGGGCGCTAGGTACGTTGTCAACCGGGGCAGTTGCCGGTAATCTGATAGGACCTTCCATCGGAGGTGTCTTGGCTCAATGGTTTGGATTGGAGAATGTCTTCATTATTACCGGGATTATTTTGACGATTTGTACGATTTTGACCATATTTATGGTGCAAGAGAACTTCCAACCAATCGAAAAACAGGATATGCTTAGCATGCGGGAGCTTACTCAGAAAATAAACCACCTGCCGATCTTAGTTGGTTTGTTTATCAGTACTATGATCCTGCAGCTGGGTGCTACTAGTATTAGCCCTATTTTGACGTTATACATTCGTCAGTTAAGCGGCGACAGCAGCAATGCTTTATTAATCAGCGGCTTTATTATTTCCGCTGCTGGGGTTTCGGCGGTTATTTCTTCGCCGGCGCTGGGTAAAATCGGCGACCGCATCGGTAACCACAAAATCCTGTTGGGCGGTTTGTTCTTATCCTTTATTTGCTTCATTCCAATGGCTTTTGTCAAAACACCCTTTCAGTTAGGAGTCTTGCGTTTCTTCTTAGGATTTTCAACGGGTGCGTTAATGCCTTCTATTAATACGCTGATTGGTAAGATCAGTCCGCCAGAAGGGGTTAGCCGCCTGTACAGCTATAATCAAATGTTCAACAACTTTGGTCAGGTATTAGGACCAATGATCGGTTCAACCGTAGCCCACTCATTAGGGTACTCGGCGGTGTTCTTAGTGACCAGTGCCTGTGTCTTTGGTAACATTTTACTGAGTCTGTTCAATTTCCGTGGCCTTTTATCCAGCAAGACTAAAATTTAACTTCACATACAGAAAAAACCAGTTACAATGAAGTAACTGGTCTGTTTGCTAATGATTGGTGGATTGACGTGCAGGCTTCATTGCATATGAAAGCAAGACAGTAATGACACCGACAATTAACGAAACAATCGTTGACAGTTGGAAGTCATAAGTCGCGCTTTGCAAAGCGCCGCCTAAGTAACAAACTGCTTGTCCAATGGCAAATGCCCAGAAGAAGGTAACGAGATATTTCATTAACAACACCTCTTTTCGTGTCGATTTCTAGCACTAGTTTAGCATTTTTTTTGAAAATGTAAAGAAAAGTCTTCACAAAAAGAGTTTAGCAGGAGGAACCTATGAATTTTCCACAACTATATACGAAAACTTCCTATTCGCTGCTGCAAAGTACCTTGACCATCCCCCAGTACGTTCAAAAAGCGAAAGAAAAAGGCTATCAAACGCTGGCTTTAACGGATGAGCATGTCTTGCATGGTGCAGTTGAATTTTATCAAGCCTGCAAACAGCAGCAAATAAAACCGATTATCGGCTTAGAGCTGGATATCATCTCACAGTCAGAAGAGAACTTTATCGTACTCTTGTATGCAAAAGATTTAGCTGGTTATCAAGAATTAATGCGTCTTTCTACGCAAAGGATGACGGAAGAGAAGACCTTGCATTTAGCCGATTATGCCATCGACTCTCAACATTTAATGATGGTATTGCCCATTAGCAAGCTTCCATTGGAAGGAGACGTCGATGCGGTCTTAAGTGAAGTAAAGCAATATCTTCCTAAGAATATATTTTTTGGCTGTTCCTTAACCAATACGGATCAGGCAGATGCTTTAAGCCAAAATTATCAATTACCTTTGCTTGCCTTGCATGAAGTGAGGTTTTCCAAGCCAGAAGAAGCTTTCGCTATCGATGTCATGCAAAATATCCAAGCGGGGACTCAGTTAACCAAGGACGCAATAGTCGCTAAAAGCGGCGACAGCTATTTATTATCTGAAGAGCAGCTTCGTCAACACTTTGAAGCAACCCAGCACTCAGAAGCGATTAACAATGCAATTTTCTTAGCCGACAGTTGTCAGTTGGATATTCCACTGCATCAAAAACTGCTGCCTCATTATCCGCTTCCGGAGCAGCAAACGGCCAAGAACTTTCTAGAAAAGCTCTGCTGGGAACGTCTGCCATTGCGAGTGGACGAGGTCTCTGCGATTTATCAAGAACGTTTGACTAAAGAATTATCCATCATACATACCATGGGTTTTGATGATTATTTTCTAATTGTCTGGGATGTCATGGATTACGCCCACCGTAATAAAATTGTCACTGGAGCTGGACGAGGATCGGCCGCTGGATCATTGGTTGCCTATGTCCTGTCAATCACCGACGTAGACCCGATTCAATATGATTTGTTGTTTGAACGTTTTTTGAACCCTGAGCGCTACAGTATGCCGGATATTGATTTGGACATCCCTGATAATCGCCGGAACGAGATTTTACACTACGTGAAGGAAAAATACGGTCGTTTCCATGTGGCGCAAATTGCCACCTTCGGAACGATGGCAGCTAAAATGGTGCTGCGGGATGTTGGACGAGTTTTTGGATTGTCGCAAAGTGAAGCCAGCCGCTGGTCTAAAGCCATTCCTAATCAATTAAAAATTACTTTAAATGAGGCCTATGACCAATCAGAAACCTTGAAGCGTCTAGTAAATGCTGACCCTAGGAGTCAATTGATGTTTGAAACAGCCCTCAGTTTAGAAGGATTACCCAGACACGTGTCCACCCATGCCGCCGGAGTTGTGATCAGCGACCAAGAATTGATCCCAATTGTTCCCTTGCAAAACGGTTCAGAAGACATTTTGTTGACGCAATTTACCATGAGCGATGTTGAGACAATTGGTCTGTTGAAGATGGATTTTCTAGGGTTGCGGAACTTGTCCATCATTGATACTGCTCTACGCAACATTAAAAAGGTCTATCAAGAAGAGATTAACTTGAAAAAGATCCCGTTAGATGATCCGGAAACCTTGGCTCTTTTCCAACGAGGAGAAACCAGCGGAGTGTTCCAATTTGAATCAGCAGGTATCCGTAATGTGCTGCGCCGATTAGGTCCTACGTCAATCGAAGACGTTGCTGCTGTTAATGCTCTATATCGACCAGGTCCCATGCAAAATATCGACCACTTCATTGCCCGTAAAAAAGGTAAAGAAGCCATCCAATATCCGGAAGAGTCGCTGAAACCAATTTTAGAAAACACTTATGGGATTATTGTTTACCAAGAACAGATTATGCAGGTGGCAGCAAAAATGGCCGGTTTTAGCCTAGGACAAGCCGATATTTTGCGACGAGCTGTCAGCAAAAAGAAAAAAGATTTACTAGATGAAGAAAGACGCCACTTTGTTTCCGGGGCGATTGAACAAGGCTATACCCAAAAGAGCGCAGAAGAGGTCTACGACTACATCGAACGCTTTGCCAACTATGGCTTCAACCGGTCTCACGCTTTTGCGTATTCCTTTGTTGGGTATCAGATGGCCTATTTAAAGGTTCATTATCCAGGTCCCTTTTACACAGCGCTGCTCCAGTCAGTCCGCAACGATGCCAAAAAGATGCGGGAATATATTGTGGAGGCGAACCGAGCAGGTGTGGAGCTGCTCGCACCAGATATTAACAAAAGCTACTACAGCTTCACCTTAGTAGAAAAAAATACGATCCGTTTTGGTCTGGATGCGATTAAGGGCATGCGTCGCGATTACGTCGCCAACATCATAGCAGAACGGAAAAATCAGGGGGCCTATAAATCACTGGACAATTTTCTGCTGAGAATCGATGAGCGGTGGCTAAAAGCAGAATATATTGAGCCCTTAATTGTGGTAGGTGCCTTTGATGAACTTCATGCTAATCGTCGGCAGCTGCAGGCAGAGTTGGAAGGGAAAATTCAAAACGTTCTATACAGTGGGGGCAGCGATTCATTATTAGATGTCATGAGTCTCAAGGAGCAAGAGGTTCCAGAATACTCACTAGCAGAAAAACTAGACTATGAAGAAAAATACTTAGGACTGTATGTCTCAGGACACCCAACTGAAAACTATCCCAAGATTAAACGACAAAAAAATATTCGTTTAGTGAGCGATATTCTGGCGGGACAGAACGCAACAATGTTAATCTACTTGAAAGACCTGCGTGAGATTCGTACGAAAAAGGGCGAACAGATGGCCTTTTTGGACGGCAACGACCAAAGCGGTGAATTGTCCTTGACTGTTTTTCCAGTGCTTTATCGTAGAATTCGCAACGATCTTCAATTGGAGCAAGTATACCTTGTATCTGGAAAAATTGAAAAAAGTCGTTACGATCAAGCCTTGCAAATGTTGGTAGAAAGCTTTGAGGTTGCTGATAGAGTAGAAGAAAGTTTATCTGAGGAAATTCTTTACTTGCGGGTAGCGGATGATCAGGATAGTCGCATCCTGCAACAGGAGATTGCTGAAAAATTAAAGACCGCTCCCGGCAACATCCCAGTGGTCATTTATTTCGAGAAAGACCACCGAAAGATTGTGCTAGGAAAAGATTTTTGGATAGGGCGTAATACGCAGTTGTTGATGGATTTACGTGACATATTAGGGGATAAAAACGTCGTATTACAGTGATTTCTTGTAACTTTCAAAACTTTTTTCAGGTATATCGGACTTTCCCATGAACTTTCCAAGACTTTTGGTTGCTTTGATGGTAGAATGTACCATGAATTAAGAACAATGCTTGATCAATAATTTTTTGAGGTGAGAAAATGAAACGCATTGGAATTTTAACTAGTGGAGGAGACGCTCCAGGTATGAACGCTGCTGTTCGTGCTGTTGTGCGTAAAGGAATCTACGAAGGCTTAGAAGTATACGGTATCAACTACGGTTTTGCTGGTTTAGTTTCTGGTGATATTCGTCGTTTAGATGTTGCTGATGTTGGTGATAAGATCCAACGCGGTGGAACATTTTTATATTCTGCTCGCTACCCTGAATTTGCTACCGAAGAAGGCCAATTAAAAGGGATCGAACAATTGAAAAAATTTGGGATTGAAGGTTTGGTTGTCATCGGCGGCGATGGTTCTT
>LIDZ01011054.1_pt4 | contig 25385 bp, 25 predicted proteins | sample 644651 | NCBI WGS metagenome assembly LIDZ01 (sample SAMN03856242, study PRJNA289617) | food metagenome | isolation source: wine grapes on drying loft during traditional withering process | host: Vitis vinifera cv. Corvina | place: Italy: Gargagnago di S. Ambrogio di Valpolicella | collected 2014-01 | reverse complement strand
GGCGGCGCCGGTGGGCCGGGTCCAGCTGAAAATCCTGCGGCCCGGCCGCGCCCCGGAAATTCTGGAGCGCCAGCACCCCGGCCACACCGGCTCGATCCGCGCCCCGACGCTGCATCGGCAGTTGACCATCGCCCCCTACCCCGGCGCCCGCGAAGTGGTCGGCGAGCTGACCATCGAAGGCGACGAAAGCCTGCTGTGGAAACGCCTGTGGAAAGAAGTCGCGGTCATCATGGTCACCCAGATCATCCAGTCCCTGGCGCTCGCCGGGCTGATCATGGGCATGTTCAACCGCTCGGTGACCCTGCACGTGCGGCGCATTGCCCGGCACCTCGAACACCTGACGCCGCTCAACCTGAAGACGCATCTGACCCTGGACCGTCGCGGCAAGGGGGGTGACGAACTCGACCTCCTCGAAGCGGGCGTCAATGACCTGCAAGACAAACTGGCCGCGCATCTGGAGCGTCAGGCCCATGACGAAATCGCCCTGGCCGCCAGCCGCGACCAACTCGCCGAACTGGTCGAGCAGCGCACTGCACAGCTCAAGGCCGCGAACACGCGACTGGAAGCCCTGACCCGCTTCGACCCGCTCACGGGCCTTGCCAACCGCCGCCATTTCGACGAGCTCAAGGAGCTGGAATTCAATCGCGCCTTGCGTCATCGCCACCCGCTTTCGGTGCTGATGTGCGACATCGATTTCTTCAAGCGTTACAACGACACCTACGGCCATGCCAGGGGCGATCAATGCCTGCGCGATGTGGCGCTGGCCATGAGCGCGCTGTTCTCGCGTTCCGGCGAACTGGTGGCGCGGCTCGGCGGTGAAGAATTCGCCGTGCTGCTGCCGGGCCAGGATGATCAACAGGCGCTGGCGTCGGCCGATCGCCTGCGCGCCCTGCTGCACCGGCAACAACTCGTGCACAGCGCTTCACCGGTCTCGCCTTTCGTGACCCTGAGCATCGGCGTGGCCGAGCTCGATCCGGCAAACATGGAGCACTTCGATCAACTGCTGCAGAGTGCCGACCGGGCGCTGTACCGGGCGAAAAGCCAGGGCCGGGACCGCTGTGTGATCTGAACCGAGAGGGATGCCATGGGAAATAATCATTGTCAGCGCAGCGTTCTGGCCGCTTTCCTGATGCTGTTCGTGGGTCTGAACGCCAGCGCCACGACGCTGCAAGTGGTCACCGAAGACTCCTCGTACAGCGCACTTGAGGGCGACAAGGTGGTCGGGGTCGCCAGTGAAGTGGTCGAGATGACCCTCGCCAAGGCGGGCATCAGCGACTACCACATCGCGCTCTATCCCTGGGCGCGGGCCTATGACATCGCCCGGCTCGAAGCGAACGTGCTGATCTACCCGATGATTCGCAACAGCGCACGTGAGGCGCTGTTCAAGTGGGTCGGCGAGCTGGAACACGTCACACCGTCGTTTTACAAACTCCGTGAGCGCCGGGATGTGGTCGTCAACGCCCTGGAGGACGCCAGCCACTACACCGTCGGGGTCGTGCGTGACGATTCGCGGCAGCAGTACCTGGAGGGCAAGGGTTTCAACAGGATGGTGGTCTCGCCCAATAATCTGGACAACCTGCGCAAACTGATCAGCGGCCAGGTCGAGCTGATTCCCATGCCCGAGCGCGAAGCGCGGGAGCAGTGTGACGATCTGCAGATCGCGTTCGAGGACCTTGAAAGTGTCTACACACTCGACGAACTGTCCAAAGGTCTGTACGTCGCCCTCAGCGCCAGCACCCCGGACGAAACGGTCCAGCGAATCGCCGCTGCATTTGCCCGGCTCAAGCAGGAAGGCACGGTCGACAAGGTGATCGCGGGGCAGTAGTTGCAGGCCACCGCGAGCGCATTACCGCCTGGGCAACCTGTATTCAGGCCCCGAAAGCCGCTGCCTCGGACATTTCACAAAGCCTTCACAATCGTTTTGGAAAACTCCGCGCGATCTGTCCCCGCCTCCCCCTTCCAGCAGCCCTCGACTCGCGCTGCGGACGCCTCGGCACCCCGGATGGAGCGGCCTGGTGAACCCGCACACCCGGCACTGCGCGGCCCCTTATACGGAACTGAATTCGATGGTCAAACCGGTCACGTCCACCCGTCTGGTGATGCTGTTCTCGCTGTGTCTGGTGGTGTTTTACAACCTGGCGACCTGGCGCGCACTGGTTGATCTGGCGCAGCTGCACGGCGTCAAAGCCATCGCGTTCTATGCCTCGTTTGCCTTCCTGTTGTGGGCCGCGATCACCCTGCTGCTGACGCCCTTCTCCTTCCGCCCGACGCTCAAACCGGTGCTCAGCCTGGTCGCGCTGTGCTCGGCCGCCGCCGCCTATTTCATGAACACCTACGGCATCAGCATCGACACGACGATGATGCAGAACGTGCTCGAAACCAATCCTGGCGAGGCCGAGGCCCTGTTGAGCGGCACGCTGCTTTTCTACCTGGGCCTGCTGGGCGTGCTGCCGATTGCACTGATCTGGTGGCTGCCGGTGACCTATCGCCGCGTGCTGCCCGGGCTGGTCAACAAGGTGCTGGTGTGCGTTGGCTGTGTGCTGGTGATCGCTGCCGCCGTCGGGCCCTTCTACTCAACCTACGCGCCGATCTTTCGCGATGAAGACAAGCTCACCCACTTCATCAATCCGACCAACTACCTCTACGCCATCGGCAGGCTGACCAAGCAGACCGTGGCCATCAAAGAGACCCTGAACATCCAGACCGTCGGTGCCGACGCCGCCCTCAGCCCGCAAGCGCAACAGCGGCCGAAAAAAAGCCTGATGATCTTCGTCGTCGGCGAAACGGCCCGGGCCGACCACTTCTCCCTCAACGGTTACGGGCGGGAAACCAACCCGGAACTGAAGCAGCAGGACATTCTCAATTTCACCCACGTGGCCTCGTGCGGCACCTCCACTGCCGTGTCAGTGCCGTGCCTGTTTTCGAAGTTTCCGCGCACCGATTACAGCGACAAGAAGGGCAAGACCTATGAGGGTCTGCTGGACATGCTTCAGCGCGCCGGCCTGAAGGTGCTGTGGCTGGACAACAACAGCGATTGCAAGGGCACCTGCCTGCGGGTGCCCCACAGTGACATTCCGAAAAACCAGCCGAGTCCGTTCTGCGACGGCCAGAACTGCCTCGACGAATCGCTGCTGGTGGGTTTGCAGGACTACATCGACTCGCTTCAGGACAACGCCATCATCGTCCTCCACTCCGATGGCAGCCACGGTCCGGAATACTACGACCGCTACCCCAAAAGCCTTGAGCGCTTCACCCCCGTTTGCCACACCAATCAGCTGGGCAGTTGCACGTCCGACGAGCTGAAAAACGTCTACGACAACACCATTCTCTACACCGACCATTTCCTGTCGCAGACCATCGAGTTGCTCAAGCGCAACCAGGACAAGGTCGATGCGTCGATGATCTATGTCTCGGACCACGGCGAGTCCCTCGGTGAAAACGGCATCTACCTGCATGCCGCGCCCTACGCCATTGCTCCGTCAGCCCAGACCCACGTGCCGATGGTGATGTGGTTCGGCCACTCGACCCTGGAAGACGCCAGCGTCGATCGCAGCTGCCTGGCCGCCAAGCAAGACCAGCCGGACCTGAGCCATGACTACCTGTTTCATTCGGTGCTAGGCTTGCTCGGCGTCACCACCACGGAATACCAGCCGGCGCTGGACCTCTTTCACAGCTGCAAACGCGACAAGGGATGAGTTGAAATGACCTGCCAGAACCCGTTGAAACGTCTTGATCAACCGGTGTTCTGGCGGGACGCTCAGCTGCCTTTCATCGAGGCGCGCTCCATTGATGACGGCCGCAAGGTCTGCTATTCCCGTCACGCCCACGACGTGTTTTCCATCGGCGCAATCACCACCGGGCAAAGCACGTACCTGCACGAGAAAACCACCCAGACCATCACCACCGGCACCGTTGTGGTGATGAACCCCGGCGAGGTCCATGCCTGCAACCCCATCGACGATCAGCCGTGGTCCTACTTGATGCTGTACGTCAACGCCCAGTGGCTGGGCGCGCTTCAGCGCGATTGCGGGGTCAGCAACGGCGGCGTGTTTCGAGGATATCCGGCCACCCATTGTCGTGACCCGCTGTTGTTCAACGGGCTGCTGGAGCTGCACCGGCGGCTGGTGGATGCGCAGCTGGACACGCTGGCAAAACAGGAGGCCGCTGTGAGGTTTTTCACCTTGGTCGAACAGCGTCTGGGCGGCTCGACATTAACGCCCAAACGGGCCAATCCCAAGGTCGAACGTGCGGCGCGTTACATTGATGCGCATTATCTGCAGCCGATCCGGCTGGAGGACTTGTGCGCGGTGGCGAATCTGTCGGAGGCCTACCTGATTCGTGCGTTCGAGCAGCATTACCACATGACCCCGCACGCCTGGCTGGTCAACCGGCGCATCCAGCACGGCCAGGCGCAATTGCGCAGCGGCGAGCCCATCGCCGACATCGCGCAGCAGAGCGGCTTTGCCGATCAGGCGCACTTTCAGCGGGCGTTCAAAAAGCATCTGGCGGCAACGCCGGGTCAGTACAAGCCCTGATCAGCGGTTGCTGCTCGCAAGGGAGGGTTCAGACGTAAAACAGCGACACCGCGCAGCCTGCCAACAGCGCCGCCATGCTGCGGTTGAACACGCGAATGCGCCGAGGACTGCGCAGATACGGACCGAGAAAGGCACCGGCGTAGGCCCAGCAGCCCACCGACAGGTAGCACACGACGAAGTAAATCAGCGCAAACAGACCGATCAGTCGCGCTTCGCCATCGGCCACGAATGCGCCCATCCCCGCCACCGCCGCCAGCCACGCTTTCGGGTTCAGCCACTGCATCGCCGCGCCATGGAAAAACGACGGCTCGCGGGTCGGTCTGGTGACGTCGAGGCGGCCGTCGTCCATCGCCAGCTTCCACGCCAGATAGAGCAGAAACGCCACCCCGGCCCAGCGAATGATGTCGGTCAGCATCGGGTAGCGCTGCAGCACTTCATGCAGGCCGAACCCGGTGAACATCAGCAGCACGACGAACCCCACCGTCGCGCCGAGCACGTGGCGCAAGCTGGGGATCAAGCCGAACTGCGCGCCCGAGCTGAGCGCCACGACATTCACCGGGCCCGGCGATATCGACGCCGCCAGCGCGAACGCCGCCATGGACATCATCAGGTTCATTGCACGTCTCCCACCTTATTGACTGTGGGTTGAGTGTACAAAGGGCGCACGAGCGGGCGATTGAACAAAACTGACCAATCGCTGACAGCCTGCCGGGGTCAGTCGTGGGCCTGGGACAACGGCCGCGCCACTTCTTCGAGGGATTTACCCTCGGAGGCCACGCCCCAGATCGCCTGCACCACGGCGGCCAGCACCATCAGCGCGGCGCCAATCAGGTAGCCGAAAAACACCGGGGCCCGCTCATGGGTGTCGATCAGCTCACCAAACAGCATTGGGCCGACGATGCCGCCCAGCGCCGTGCCGAACGCGTAAAACACGGCGATGGCCAGCGCGCGGATTTCCAGCGGAAAGGTTTCGGCGACGGTGAGATACGCCGAACTGGCCGCTGCCGAGGCAAAGAAGAAAATGATCATCCAGGCGATGGCCTGCTGCGTGACATCCAGAACGCCCTGCTGGAACAGATAGCCGCTAATGGTCAGCAGGACCCCGGACACGGCGTAGGTCAGGCTGATCATCACCCGCCGACCGACCACATCGAACAGCCGGCCCAGCAGCAAGGGCCCGCAGAAATTGCCCAACGCCAGCGGCAGCACGTACCAGCCGATCGAGGCCGAAGGCACTTGGTAGAACTCGGTGAGCACCAGCGCGTAGGTGAAGAAAATCGCGTTGTAGAAGAACGCCTGGGCGGTCAGCAACGTCAGGCCCACCAAGGCGCGACGGCGGTAGGTGTTGAACAGCGTATGGAAAATCTCTTTCAGCGGCGTGTGGTCCCGCGCGTGCAGACGCAAGGGCGGGCCCGTTGGCGCTGACAGGTCATGGCCCTGGCGACGCAGGCGTTCTTCGATGCCTTCCACGATCACCCTCGCCTCCTCGCCCTGACCATGGATCAGCAACCAGCGCGGGCTTTCCGGCAGCCACAGGCGCATCAGCAGAATGATCAGGCCGAGCACCGCGCCGATGCCGAAACACAGGCGCCAGCCCATGTCCGCGCCGACCCACGGGGCGTCCAGCAGCACGATGGAGCCGACCGCGCCCAGGGCCGCGCCGATCCAGAAGGTGCCGTTGATGGTCAGGTCGACCCAGCCGCGAAACCGTGCCGGCGTGAATTCCTGGATGGTCGAGTTGATCGCCGTGTACTCGCCGCCGATACCCATCCCGGTGAGAAAGCGGAACAGCAGGAAACTCCAGAGGCTGAAGGAAAACGCCGTGGCGGCGGTGGCGGTGATGTACAGCGCGAGGGTGATGAAGAACAGCTTGCGCCGGCCCAGACGGTCGGTCAGCCAGCCAAAGAACAACGCCCCCAGCACCGCGCCGCAGATGTAGGCACCGCCGGCCAGACCGATGTCAGCGTTGGTCAGGTGCAGGACGGGGCTGTCTTTCAACGCCCCGGACACCGAGCCCGCCAGCGTCACTTCGAGCCCGTCGAGCAGCCAGGTGATGCCCAGCGCGAAGACCAGCAACGTGTGAAAGCGCCCCCACGGCAGACGATCGAGCCGGGCCGGGAGGTCCGTTTCGAACACCTCCCCTTTGCTGTCTGCCGCTCCTGCCTGCACGCCGCTGATCGCCATGACTCGTCCCCGTGGATCGGAAGTGATCTGTGGGTTCAGAGTTCGCGGGGGACGTGGGAGTTCAGCGGGGTGTCGCCCGATATCTTCGGCACGCCACCGAACCTGTGGGACCGAGCTTGCTCAGGAAGGGGCCGGAGCAGTCAGCTACTTTCTTCGGTGGGTGAGAGCAAGCCTTCGCGAGCAAGCTCGCTCCCACAGGATCGCGGCCGGCTCGGTGGCAGAGAGTGACAGAGCGAGTGGCAAAGCAGGGCAAAGGGGACCAGGGGCAAAGGGGACTGATTTATTTACAGCGCTTCATCGTAAATGAATCTGTCCCCGGCTGGATTCAACATTGAGGCTGCCGGTACTGGCGCCTTCCCGGCGGAAGCCGGTCCTACAGTCAATGCCAATCCTGCTGGATGCATGCGATGCCATCGTAGGACCGGCTTTAGCCGGGAAGGGGCCAGTGCAGGCGCTGACATTCGATCGGTACCAAGCGGCGCACGCTAGATCTGCATCAACTGCTGGGCGTAGGCGTGGAGGACCTCTCGCTGGATCATGAAGCTGGCGTATTTGCCCTCGCGCAGGGTGGCGATGAGGCCGGCGCGCTCGAGCTCTTTGGTGTGGTGGGAAACGGTAGCGGCGCTGACCGGATTGACCTTCAGCACCTCGGCGCAGGGGAGCGCCTGTTCGCTGTTGCCAATCTGAACCAGTATCCGGAAGCGGCGGCTGTCAGCCAGCGCCCGGGCTATCAATGCGATTTGCGACTCACTCAACGGAAACTGCTGTGCCGTGCTCTCGATCATCGTGACGCCTCAGTAAAAACCTCCTTGTCCAGAGATACTGCGGAATAAACCGACAGGCTAATGACGGTGGGCACTGGCGGTCAATACTATGGAGGCTCACGGCAAAAGATGGTTCAGCGCCGTGAGGATTAGCCGGCGAACAACTCGACGCTGCCCGCAGACCTGCGTAGCGTTTTCTGGCATCCTGCGCGCCCTTTTCCCCTGCGATCGACCGCCATGCCTGCACCCTCCGACCTCATCTACGGGCTTGAAGACCGGCCGCATTTCACCGCCGCGATCTTCGCGGCGTTGCAGCACGTGCTGGCCAGTTTCGTCGGCATCATCACCCCCACCCTCATCGTTGGCGGCGTGCTCGGGCTCGACAGCGAAGTGCCCTACCTGATCAGCATGGCGCTGTTCGTCTCCGGGCTGGGCACCTTCGTTCAGGCCAAACGCTTCGGCCCGATCGGCTCAGGGCTGCTGTGCCTGCAGGGCACCAGCTTTTCCTTCCTCAGCGTGATTCTCAGCGCCGGGTTTATGGTCAAGAGCCGCGGCGGCGGCACCGACGAAATCCTTTCGACGATCTTCGGCGTGTGCTTTTGCGCCGCGTTCGTCGAGGTGGTCCTCAGCCAGTTCATCGGGAAGTTGCGCAAGCTGATCACCCCGGTGGTCACCGGCACGATCATTACCTTGATGGGCCTGTCGTTATTGAAGGTGGCGATGACCGACATGGCCGGCGGCTTCGGCGCCAGCGATTTGGGCTCGGCGGCGAACATGGGCCTGGCCGGTCTGGTGCTGATCACCATCGTGGTGCTCAACCGGTTCAATATTCCGTTACTGCGCCTGAGCGCGATCATCATCGCCCTGACCCTTGGCTTCGCGGTCGCCTGGCTTATGGGTCGGGTGGATTTCGCGCAGATGCCTCAGGTGCCGGTGATGAGCCTTCCGGTGCCGTTCAAATACGGGTTTTCCTTCGACCTGCTGGCGTTCATCCCGATCGCGGTGATCTTTCTCGTGTCGCCGCTGGAGGCCGCCGGAGACCTCACCGCCAATTCGATGATTTCCCGGCAGCCGGTGAGCGGACCGGTGTACATCCGCCGGATCAAATCAGGGCTGCTGGCGGACGGCCTGAATTCGGCGCTGGCCGCGACCTTCAACAGCCTGCCCATGGTGACCTTCGCGCAGAACAACGGGGTTATTCAGCTGACCGGTGTGGCAAGCCGCTACGTGGCGTTTTTCATTGCCGGGATTCTGGTGCTGCTGGGCCTGTTTCCGATCATCGGCGCCGTGCTGCAACTGATGCCGAAGCCGGTGCTGGGTGGTGCGACCCTGATCATGTTCGGCACGGTCGCGGTGGCGGGGATCAAGATCCTGTCGGAGGCCGGCCTGCATCGGCGCAATATGCTGATCGTGGCGATTTCCCTGGGCATGGGCCTGGGCGTCGCTGCCGTGCCGGAAGTCTTGCGCGAGCTGCCCAAGGCGCTGCACAACATTTTCGAATCGCCCATCACCGTCGGCGCGTTCTGCGCGATCATCCTCAATATCTTCCTGCCGGAGGAGTACCAGGAGCCGGAGCTGACTGAGTTCGACCCGGAAGCCGCGACCTTGAAGGTGCTGCAGGACCCGCCCCCCGGCTCTCGCGCAGACCTTGGCGCAGAACCTGCCGGAGAACCTCTTGGGGCCCGCGAGGTCGCACAGTTGAATCGTCAGAACGTTTGAAGGGGCGTGTTGCGCCCCAGCTGCCTGCCACGGGAGTCACCGATGCCGCTACGCCCGATCCGCACCCTCCTCGCCGGCCTGGCCATGGTTCTGGCACTGAGTGCCTGCGCGCTGTTTCCCAACCGCGACCCGCTGAACATCAACGTGGTGGGCATCGATCCCCTGCCCGGCCAGGATCTGGAAATTCGCTTCGCCGTGAAGCTGCGCCTGCAGAACCCCAATGACACCGACATCCAGTACGACGGCGTGGCGCTGAATCTGGACGTCAACGGTCGCTTGCTGGCGTCTGGCGTCAGCGATCAGAAAGGTACGATCGGGCGGTTCTCCGAAGGCGTGCTGACGGTCCCGGTCACCGTTTCAGCCTTTGCCGCCTTGCGCCAGGCGGTGGGCCTCGCCGATCAGCAGCGCCTCGACAACCTGCCCTACGAACTGCACGGCAAGCTGGCTGGCGGGCTGTTCGGCACGATGCGCTTTGAGGACAGCGGCACGCTGAGCCTGCCGAAACCGGCCAGCGGCAGTTGGTGATGGCGGACTGCGTGACCGGCTTTACGCTTTTAGTGGGACCTGCTTTAGCCGGGAAGGCGTGAGGCACCACACCGCAAAAATCAGGCAAAAGTAACGTCGCCAGGACCGGCCTCTTCCCGGCTGAAGCCGGTCCTACAATGGGCGGGATCGAATGCCTCAGCCCCGCGCCGCTGCCACCTGACGATTGACCTCGGCGCGCACCATGTTGGCGTACTCCGGCGGCGACATGGCGTCGAGTTCGCCGCGCACCCACTCCGACCATTTGCCCTTGCGCTTGGCCCGCTCGCCCATCAGCCGGGCGGCGTCAGCCTTGGCCTTGCCCAGATTGCTCTGCCACAGATCGAACAGGCGAGACTTTTCGTCCTCGATGGCGGCGCGTTCCGGAAGGGTTTTGTTGGCCAGGTTGTAGCTCATGGTATGTACCTCGATGTGCAAAACGAAACGCATAAACGGAGCCGGTGGCCGGCTCGAAAAACGTCAGCATCTTACACCCGCGGACGGTGAATCCCGACCCCATTCGTTGTACTTTTTGGTCGCTGGCAGAATTGGGCTGCAACTTTTGGGGCGCTCAAAACTCCATTGCACACTGCTATAACCACTGAAAGGAAATTTGCCATGGCTCGTAAAACTGCTGCTCAGAACGCCGCTGTCGAACAGATCAAGGATCAAGCGTTCAGCGAACTGGCCGCCCTCATTGAAGAGTCCGATAAACTGCTCAAGGACAGCGCCTCGCTGGTTGGCGAAGAAGCCGACACCGTGCGCGCCCAATTGAGCCAGAAGCTCAAGCAGGCCATGGAATCGGTGGGCAGCGTGCGCGAACGCGCCAAGCCAGCCGTTGATGCCACCGAAAACTACATCGGCGGTCACCCATGGCAGACCGTGGCGATCTCGGCAGGCTTCGGTCTGGTGGTGGGTCTGCTGCTGGGCCGTCGTTGATGAGCGACGTCTGATTCTGTAGCCAGATTCGCTTTGGCCGGTGGCATCGCCTGATGCCACCGGCTTTACATCCTCAAGATCGAGGCGAGATCACTTCCAGCTGTGACAGGCGGTGGCCTTTGACCATCGCGGCATCGATCTCTGTCTTGGCCTTCTCGGCGTCTGCCTGAGACTCGAACGGCCCGATCATCACCACTTCCCTGCCATCGACCTTCACCACATAAGACGGGTAATGGTGCTCGACCAGCCAATAGGTCATGTCGCTCAGCGCTTCTTTCAAATGGACACGAATGGTCCATTGCGGCGAAGCCGGCGTCGGCGCTTCCGCGGTCGAATCAGTGCTCGGAACCTGGGCGGGCGTTGCGGGCTTGCCGCCATCACAACCCGCCAGCATCAACACCGCCACCATCATTGCCATCTTGCGCACGTCTGTCGCTCCTCGTTTGAAGTGGCGGGAGTCTACCACCGCAGGCGAGTGCGAGTTTAACGTCCAGCCGGTACACTGCTCGGCGACCGCCCTGAACGGGTCTTCAACCCTCACCGGTGACCGAGCCCCTGGAAGATTGCTGCCGGGCCCACAAATAACCGAACGCGATGATGGCACTGTGGTCAATCTCTCAAGTCTTTTCGCAGGCTCACCTTGATGACGTTCATTTCCGATAATGCCAGCCTGCGCGTCACCGACCGGGTACTGCTGCCCGCCCGCCCCACAGGCGCGCAATCGACAACAGCCGATCTATCGCGAACACGCCCATGAATTCCGCGACGCCCACGCCGATGACTGACATTTCTCACCGCCAGGCTCATGCCCCCGAGCAGCCGACCGCGCCAATGATCGCCGAGCCCCATAGCCACGGTGATCAGTGGATCATTTGCGAGCACTGCGACTCGGTCTATGAGTCCATGCCCCTGAACAAGGGCGAGGCAGCCTATTGCCTGCGCTGCGCCGCGATCCTGCGTCGCAGCCATCGGCTGACCCTCGAGCAACTGCTTGCCCTGAGCATTGCGGCCTGCATTCTGTTCATCTTCGCCAACGTATTCCCGGTCATCACCATCAGCATGCAGGGCCTGCACAACGAGGTAACGCTGTGGGGTTCGGTTCAGGCGCTGGCCCAGGGGCAGATCACGTTGATTGCGCTGGTGGCCGGGCTGGCCATCATTCTTGCCCCGGCACTGCAGATCGCCTTGTTGTTCTGGGTGCTGGCCCATGCCCATCGCGGCGAAATCGCCCCCGGCTTCAAAATGTGCATGCGCACCCTCGAACACCTGCGGCCCTGGAGCATGCTGGAGGTGTGCCTGCTGGGGATTCTGGTGGCCATCGTCAAACTGGCGGGCATGCTCGATGTGCACGCAGGCGTCGGCCTGTGGGCCATGGCGATGCTGATGGTGCTGATCCTGCTGATCGCCGGCAAGGACATCCGCCGCCTGTGGGATGAACTGGGAGTCGAACCTGAATGAACGGCATTCCCTACGCTCGGGAGTACAAGATCACCCTGTGCCACGTGTGCAGTTACGTCTGTGCGGAAGAGGCCCATGAATGCCCGCGCTGCAACTCGCCCGTGCATCGGCGCAAGCCCAACAGCCTGACGCGCACCTGGGCCTTTCTGATCGCCGGTCTGATCTTGTATATCCCGGCCAATCTGTTGCCGGTGATGTACACGACGATGCTGGGCAGCAGCAGCGAGAATACCATCATGAGCGGGGTGATCGAGTTCGCCGAAAGCGGCTCGTGGGACATCGCCATTCTGATTTTCATCGCCAGCGTGGTCGTGCCCTGCATCAAGTTTCTGGTACTGGGGCTGATGCTGGTGACCTGCCAGCGCCGCAGCACCTGGGCGATGCGCGAACGTTCGCGGCTGTTTCGATTCATCGAGTTGATCGGCTACTGGTCCATGCTTGATGTGCTGGTGGTCGCGCTGGTGGCAGCCCTGGTTCAGTTTCGCGGGCTCAGCACCATCGAGCCGCGCCTTGGCATTCTATTTTTTGGTTTGGTGGTGGTGATGACCATGCTTGCCGCCATGACGTTCGATCCCCGGCTAATCTGGGACGCAGAGGTTGAAGATGTCCGATAACACCCTACCCCCCTCCCCGCCGACTCGACCGCAAGTCAAAGCGCGCAAGATGCGCGTTTCGCTGGTCTGGCTGGTGCCGATCGTCGCGGCCCTGATCGGCCTGTCGATGGTGGTTCATGACTTCCTCAACGTCGGCCCCAAAGTGGTGGTGAGCTTTCTCACGGCAGAGGGCCTGGAAGCCAAGAAGACCCAGGTCAAGTACAAGAACGTAGTCATCGGCATCGTCACCGACATCGAACTCAGCGATGACCGCACCCACGTGCTGGCGAGCATCGACCTGAACCAGTCGGCCGCGCCGTTCACCCGCGCCGATACGCAGTACTGGGTGGTGCGTCCGCGCATTGGTGCCCACGGCGTCACCGGTGTCGACACGCTGTTGTCGGGGGCTTTCATCGGCGCCGACGCGGGCAGCTCGGAAGAAACCAAAAAAGACTTCACCGGTCTGGAAACCCCGCCCGCCGTGACCTTCGGCGAGAAAGGCAAACGCTTCATTCTGCACACCGACGACCTCGGCTCGCTGGACATCGGCTCGCCGGTGTACTTCCGCCGCATCCAGGTGGGCCAGGTCGTGGCCTACGAACTGGCGAAGGACGGCAAGGGCGTCGACGTCGAAATCTTCGTCGGCGCGCCCAATGATCAATTCGTGCTCACCGACTCGCGCTTCTGGAACGCCAGCGGCGTGGACGTGACCCTCGGCGCCTCGGGCCTGAAAGTGTCGACCCAGTCCATGGCGTCGATCCTCTCCGGCGGTATCGCCTTCCGCGAACCCAAATACAGCCCCGACGCCAAGCCAGCCGACGGCAACGCCGAATTCAAACTGTTCGAAGACCAGACCACGGCACTGGCGCCGCCCGATGGCGAACCCAAATACATCCGCATGCGCTTCAACCAGTCGCTGCGCGGCCTGGTGGTCAATGCGCCGGTGGATTTCCTCGGCGTCAATATCGGCCGTGTGGTGTCGGTGGACCTCGACTATGACGCTGCCACGGGCACATTCCCCGGCATCGTCGGTGCAGTCATTTATCCCCAGCGCCTCGGTGCGGCCAATGACAAGCTCAAAGAGCAGGCAGGCGCTGGCGATGACGAAGAGCAGACCTCAAGGATTCTCGGGAAGTTCGTCGAACGCGGGCTGCGGGCGCAAGTGCGTACCGGCAACCTGTTGACCGGCCAGCTGTACGTCGCGATGGATTTCGATCCCAAGGCGGCGAAGATTTCCTACAACGCCAAGGCGCGGCCGCTGGAGATCCCGACGGTGCCCGGCAGTTTCGACAAGCTGCAGGAGCAGTTGCAGGCGTTCGTCGACAAACTGGGCAAGATCCCCCTCGACGACCTGGCGAAGAACCTCAACGGCAGCCTGATCGAACTTCAGAAAACCATGAAGCAGGTCAACAGCGATGTGTTGCCGCAGATGCGCGGCGCGTTGCAGCAAGCGCAGAAAACCCTGGGTACGGCCAACGAAGCGTTGTCGGATGACTCGCCTGCGCGTCAGCAACTGGGTCAGGCCATGGACGAAGTCCAGCGCACGGCGCGCTCGGTCCGTGTGTTGACCGATTTCCTCAGCCGTCACCCTGAATCGCTGATTCGCGGTCGTACCGGCGATGCGGCGCCCGGCTCGTACAAAGGATCATCCTCTTCCCGTGAAATTGCTCCGGAGCCTGCTCAATGACCTTGCGTAACTCATTCCTCGCCCTGACCTGTGTGCTGGGTGTGACGGCCTGCTCCTCCACGCCGACCCACTATTACACGCTGATCGCGCCGGCCACTCCGACGCCTGCAAGTGTGGGTCAGACGCCGTTCCAGTTTGAAATGCAGGCGGTGCTCATGGCGGTTCAGGTCGATCAGCCGCCGCTGGTCATCCGCCAGGGCAACGGCAGCCTGGCGATTTTGGAGAATGAGCGTTGGGGCGCCCCATTGGGCGATGAATTCCATGACGCCCTGACCGGGCAACTGGAGCGCCGCTTCGGCTCACGGGACTTGGCGGGCTTGCCCAAACAACGTGATCAGCCGGTGCTGTCGGTCCGGACCGACGTACGTCGCTTTGAATCGGTGCTGGATCAATATGCGCTGATCGATGTCGTCTGGAACCTGAGCCTGCGAGGCATCGGGGCCGAGCCCGGTACCCAGCGGCAAACCCTCACCTGCAGCAGCGTCATCAGGCAACCGGCGGGCATCGGCATGGAAAATCTGGTCATCGCGCACCAGAAAGCCGTGTCAACGCTGGCCGACACCATCGCCCGCACCGCCACGCAATGGGCGCGTCAACCCGACGCCCACTGCCCTTCCTGAGAGCATCGACGCCGGGGCTGCAGAGGCCCCGGCTGTTTACCGCCCTTCGCTCCCTCGCCCCCCCCCGCTCAGAACGCCGAACAGTCCACATAAAAGCACTTCATTCGGGCAGTTATCGTACAACTGTTTGAGAATAATCCTACAAACCGGTATGTTTGGATCCACATTCCAACCAGATGGTTGTATTGTCTGGCCCGGTATGAGTTGGTTAAACCTCATCAGCCGCACCCGTTTGCGTTGATCTGCTCATTCTCGCGCCGAGTCGATTCATGAATTCGCAACCAGCTGCTTAACGTCAGGGATCGTCAAATGGAGTTGATCGCATGAACGGCATAGGCCTGCGACTCAGGCAGGAACGCAACAGACTGAAGCTGTCACAGAGCGCATTGGGAGCGATTGGTGGCGTCGAGACGAACGCTCAGGGCAATTACGAGAACGGCACTCGATCACCCAAGGCCGATTATCTGCTTCGCATTGCGCAAGCCGGTGTCGACCTCAACTATGTCCTGAGCGGCAACCGATCTTCTGGGGACGTCATGAATATGGCGGCTGTGATTGATCCTGAGGGGAAGCCGGACGTCTATCCCCATCTGACCAAAGTCACCCACCAACTGCACCGTAACCTCTATGGCCTCATCGACGCCTCGTTGCAACTGACGCAACTCATTGAGGTGCGCAATCACGACGCCCGGTTCAACGAGGCCAAAGTGCAGCTGGAGACGATACGGGTTGAAGCGCAGTCGCTGGCCCAGGCGACGATGAAGTTGATCTTCGAGACCTCGAAGCTGGTGTAAGGCGGGTTCGTAGCAGGCTTGCGCTGTGTGGGGAGGGCCTCTTCCTACGCAGCGCACGCCTGAAAACTCCGAATCAGCGACGCTTCAACCGGTCGATGATCACCGCCAGCAGCAGGATCGTGCCGCGAATCACGTATTGGTAGAACGTGTCGATGTTCTTCAGGTTCATGGCGTTCTCGATGATCGCCAGAATCAGCACTCCGGCGATGACATGGCGAATCATGCCGATGCCGCCACTGAGGGAAACCCCGCCCAGTACGCACGCGGAAATCACCGTCAGCTCGAAACCCTGGCCGATCATTGGCTGACCTGAGGTCATGCGCGAGGCCAGCACCACACCGGCCAGCGCACCAATCAAACCGTGCACGGCGAAGATGATGATCTTGGTCCGATCGACGTGGACGCCTGCGAGCAACGCCGCTTCCTGGTTGCCGCCGATGGCCAGGGTATTGCGGCCGTAGGTGGTGTAGTTCAGCAGCCAGCCGAAGAAGATGAAGCAGACGATGGTGATCAGAATCGGCACCGGCACGCCGAACAGCTGACCGTTACCGAACACGAAGAAGGCCTCGTCGCCGACGCCCACGGCTTTACCGTTGGAGAAGATGTAGGCCAGCCCCCGCACAATCTGCATGGTCGCCAGGGTGGTGATCAGCGCGTTGATGCGCAGCTTGGCGATGACGATGCCGTTGATCAGCCCGACCAGCAAGCCCATGGCCAGCGCCGCCGATACGCCCAGAAACACGCTGTCCGTGTCGCGAATCACGATCCCGGCAATGACCCCGGAGCATGCCAGCACCGAACCGACCGACAGGTCGAAATGCCCGGATGCCAGACAGTAGAGCATCGTGCAGGCGGCGATGCCGACCGTGGAGATCGCCAGGCCCAGGCCGCGCATGTTCAGCGGCGACATGAAGTTGTCGATCAGCAGCGCACAGAGCACAAAAATGCCCAGGGCGGCCATGAGCATGGCCCAGTCGTCGACGAATCGACGCAGGTTCATGCCTTGGCGGGGAGCCGTCAGGCTGGATTCGGTAGACATACGCACCTCGTTCTTATTTTTCATAGCCAGTTTTCATAGCCAGGTTCAACCGCGCGTACGCGGCAATGCCAGTTGCAGAAGACGCTGTTCATTAGCCTCTTCCCGGGACAATTCGCCGGTGATGGCGCCTTCACTCATGACCAGAATGCGATCGGAAATCCCCATCACCTCCATCAGGTCGCTGGAGACCACGATGACCGCGATGCCATCGGCCGCCAGGTTATGGATGATCTGATAGATCTCGGATTTCGCGCCGATGTCGATGCCGCGGGTGGGCTCGTCCAGCAGCAGCACCTTCATTGGCATCGACAGCCAGCGGCCCAGAATGGCCTTCTGCTGATTGCCACCCGACAGGAACAACATCTGCTGCTCGGGCGAAGGCGTCTTGACGTTCATTGATTTGATCTGGTGCCGGGCGTTGTCACGCTCCCAGCGCCCCTGGATCAGGCAACCCAGGCTGAGGTGCCGAGGCCGCGCGCCGATGTTGATGTTCTCGGCGACACTGGAGAGCGGCACGATGCCTTCTTTCTTGCGGTCTTCCGGGCAAAGCAGAATGCCGGCGTCGATGGCGTCACGGGGTGAACGCAGGTTCAGCGGCTTGCCTTCCAGTTTCAAGGTCCCGGCCTGACTGCGCGTCAGCCCCGACAGCATGCGAAACATCTCGGTGCGACCGGCACCGACCAGACCGAAAAAGCCGAGAATCTCGCCCTTCTCCACGGCAAAACTGGCGGGCTCCTGCAAGCCCGGGCCCATCAGGCCGGTCACCCGCAGGCTCGGCCCCTGGTGCTGACGCGGCCGATAGTTATAGATGTCCTGAATATCGCGCCCGACCATGCAGGTCACCAGGCGGTCATGGTCCAGATCGGCCATGTCCTCGAAGGTGCGCACGAAGCGGCCGTCTTTGAACACGGTGACGGCGTCGCAGACGCGGAAGATTTCTTCCATGCGGTGGGAAACGTAAAGAATGACCCGGCCTTCATCACGCAGCCGGGTGATGATCGCCATCAGACGATCGATCTCCCGCGCCGACAGGCTGCTGGTGGGTTCGTCGAACGCGATGACGTGGGCATTGCGCGACATGGCCTTGGCGATTTCCACCAGTTGCCGTTGACCCAGGGACAGATCACCCAGGCGCGTGTTCGGGTCGATCTCGTCGGCCAGGCCTTTGAGCAGTTCCCGCGCGCGGCGGACCATCGCCCGACGGTTGATCATGCCCCAGCGATTGGGCATGTGACCAAGCAACAGGTTTTCCGCCACCGACATTTCCGGGACCAGGTGCAGTTCCTGGTGAATCACCGCCACGCCGGCCGCGATGCTGTCGGCAGTGGATTTAAACGCCAGGTGCTGATCGCCGATCTGCAGATCGCCGCTGTTGGGCTGGTACGAGCCGCCGAGAATCTTCAGCAGCGTCGATTTACCCGCGCCGTTCTCGCCCATCAGCGCGTGAACGCTGCCTGGCCGAGCTTCGAAATTGATGTCCGACAGCGCCTTCACGCCGGGGAAGGTTTTACCGATCCCGTTGAAGCGCAGGCTGCCGCCGTGCTGGATCTGTTGCTGAACCGATGCCTGTTGCATGAACCACCTCCACCCCGCCCCACCCTTGTCGGGTGGAGCGAGGCCTCGCAGATATCCGCCTGATTGCCAGGCGTCCCGACTCGACTGCCGCGCTTACTTGTACAAACCGAGCGGGGTCAGCACGTCCTTGAAGTTGCCGCGATGAATCAGGGTCACGTCATCCATGGCGGTGTATTTAGGCGGTTCTTTGCCGGTGGTGACCCACTCGTACACCATCAGCGCCGTGTTATAGCCCTCTTTGTCAGGGCTTGGCAGCATCGACCCGTAGAAGCCGCTTTCCTTCTTCTTCAGTTCATCGATGGCGTCAGTGCCATTGATACCGATGCCGATCACGTTGGCCGGTGCGAAACCTGCCCCCGCCGTGGCGCGCACGCCACCCAGAACGGTGTTGTCGTTCATGCCGCCGACAATGAGGTTTTTCGCCCCGCTTGGAAGCTTGGGCAGGGCAGCGCCGGTGGAATCCATGCTGCCCGGCACATCGAGGGTCTTCTGTGGTGCGAAGAGGATATGATCCTCAGGCAGACCGGCTTTCTTCAACGCATCCACCGAACCGTCGGTGCGTTTCTTGCCGGTGTCCAGCTCGTTGTAGGTGTTGATGATCGCGTAGGTTTCTTTCCAGTCCCACTTGCGATTCTTCGCTTCGTCGGCCATGGCGGCGCCCTGTTTCTGGCCGACTTCGAACGCGGCCATGCCCAGGTACGGCACGTCTTCCATGAACTTGCCTTTGGCATCGACGAAACGGTCATCGACGGCCATGACTTTCAAGCCGTTGGCCTTGGCTTTGGCGACGATGGACGGGCCGAGGGAAACATCAGGCGGGCAGATGACAAACCCTTTGGCGCCGTTGGCGGCGAGGCTGTCGATGGCAGAGAGTGTTTTTTCACCGTCGGGAACGGCGATTTTGATGACTTCGAAACCGTGTTCTTTACCGGCCTTTTCGGCGAACTGCCATTCGGTCTGGAACCAGGGCTCTTCAGCCTGCTTGACCAGAAAACCAATCTTGACCTTTTCGGCGTCGGCGGCGGATGCACCGGCGCTCATGCCCAGAATGGCGGTGGCAACAGCAGCACAGCACAGGGAACGAATCCCGTGGCGACTCAACATAGCTAACTCCTTATTTTTATTGACTAGCTACAGCGTTCAGCAGTGAGTGTCGGGGCGGCATACAGCTGGAAACAGTGCAGGCCGCTCGACTGAAAACAGTCATATCATATTATCAATGAAGCCTATGTAACCGAGTGTCACACCCCTTGAGCACAGGGTTTGGATCATCCCGCGAACCGGTGTGAGGCCATGCCCTTGACGCCGATTTCCATCTGAATCACAGACCCGTCCAACTCCAGTGCGCCCTCCGCAGGCCGCGCGCTGGTCACAAATAAAGTGGTCATGTCGGGCCCGCCGAACACGCAGCTGGTCGGGTGACTGACCGGCAGCTCGACGATCCGGTCAACGCTGCCATCGGGGGCAAAGCGGATCAGGCAACCGCCATCCCAGCGGGCGTTCCAGACAAACCCGTCTTCGTCCATCGCCGAGCCATCGGGTGCGCCGCGAGCATGCTCATGGGCCCAGACTTCCCGCTCGCCGAGGGAATGATCATCGTTGATCGGGTAGCGATAGATCACGCCGTCCAGGGTGTCGGCGGTCAGCACCGCTGAACCGTTTTCCGGCCACACCAGGGTGTTGACGATGCCCTGACCTTGGACCAAAGGAGCGACCGAGCCATCGCCGTCGACGCGGTAAAGCCCGCCAGAGCGACGCTCGATAGGCAAGTCGCCGCCCTGCTCGTCCAGGTTGTTCTGCATCGTCCCCAGCCACAGTCTGCCGTGCCGGTCGCAACGGGCTTCATTGGCACGGTTGCCCGGCACCGGGTCGGCTGCGCACAGCAGAGAAACAACGGGGTGATGGAACAGGGAATCAAGGTCGAGACGATGGACGCCGCTGGCCAGGGTGACCAGCGCATCACCTTGCGTGGTGGGGATGAAGGCCGAAACCGGCTCGCTGAATTGCCAGTGGGACAGCGTGCCTGCATGCAGGCGCAACGCACGGAAGCCGGCGATATCGACCCAGTACAACGCCTGCTGGGCATGATCCCAGAACGGCCCTTCGGCCAATTTGAAACGCTGGTCACAGACCGGCAGCCACTTCATGAACAATTTCCTGCTTATTATTGTAGGTCCGTGAGCCACTCAAAAAGCTCACCTGTAGAACGTCAAACTGGCCTGTTCAGGACTCGCGCGCCAGCGGTTGCTCCCGTGAACGCGCAATCACTTCACCCGCGTTTTCAATCAGGCTCATGCAAGCCCAGACACCCCGCGCCGAATCCCGGTTGGCGATGGCATCCGCCAGATCCTTATGCAGCGGCAAGGTTCTGCCGAGCTCTCCGGGCACCCCCGACGACACTTCGAACGAGATCGCCAGCAAGGCGCCCAGTGCCGGCAACATCTGCTCGATGAACTGGTTATGACTGGCCGCCAGCACCGCTTCATGGAAACGTTGGTCCGCAGCGTTGTAATCACTCGGGTCCGCGACGCTGGCTGCAAGCCGCGCATAGGCCGCGTGAATCCCGGCAATCTGCTCCGGCGTCGCCCTTTCGCAGGCCCAACGCACCGCCATCGGTTCAATAGCGCGCCTCAAATCCAGCAGGTCCAGCACAAAACTCTGGGGCAGGCCTTTGGCCGCCAACCAGCCCACGACTTGTGGGTCGAACAGATTCCAGCTGCGTACCGGCATGACCCGCGTACCCACTTTGGGCCCGACCTCCAGCAACCCTTTGGCCACCAGTGTTTTGATGGCTTCGCGAATCACCGTACGGCTGACCCCGAATTCTTCACCCAATGCCGCTTCAACCTTCAGCGACTGGCCCGGCGTTACATTGCCTTGAGCAATCCAGGCTCCCAGACGGTCTACCGTCGACGCGTGAAAACTGCTGCTCATTGATCCGCCCCTGTCTGCGTTGTGTTCCGCAAATCGAGGCTAATGATCATACGATTAGGAGTCAAACGCCTGTACAGACGGGCAATCCTGGGCTAGACCTTCCCGGGTCGTAACCGACACGGCCTTTCGCCAAATAGTATTACAATTTATTTTTAAAGCGAGTGCTTTTGATCTATAACTCGAAATATCAGGGCCGACCGGCTCAAATAGTATGACCAATCAGCCGTCGCTGCGCCTTCTTCGGTGGCGACGGGCTGCAGCATCCCGCGCAACAAGGGTGCTGCCCTGAGCGGTACCCGCGACAACGTCCACAGCAACATGCTCATCACTACCTCCCATAAGAAGAAAGGATCAACGCAATGAGAAAGACGCTCATACCTGCCCTAGGCCTGTCGCTGATGGCCGCCGCCCTGCAAGTGCACGCCGCCGGACTGACCACCGAACACGGTGCGTTCGGCAAACTCGCCGATGGCACCCCGGTCGAGAAATACACCCTGCGCAACAGCCAGGGCATGCAGGCGACCGTGATCACTTACGGCGGCACGCTGCAGTCGCTGCTGGTACCGGACAAGCACGGCAAGGCTGAGGACGTGGTCCTGGGCTTCGATGACGTGGACGGCTACGTCAAAGGCACCGCGTTTTTCGGCGCCACCATCGGCCGCTTCGGCAATCGCCTGGCCGGCGGCAAGTTCTCCCTGGATGGCAAGAGCTATCAGGTGCCGCTGAACGACAAGACCAATTCCCTGCATGGCGGCCCGAAAGGCTTCGACAAGCAGATCTGGAAGGCAGAAGAGGTCAAGGACAAAGGCTCGGTCGGGGTCAAGCTGACCTATGTCTCCGTCGATGGCGAGATGGGTTTCCCCGGGACGTTGAAAACCGAAGTCACCTACAGCCTGAACGACAAGAACGAGTTGCGCATTCAGTACCACGCCACAACTGACAAGCCGACCGTGCTCAACCTTACCAACCACAGCTACTTCAACCTGGCCGGCGCTGGCAACGGTGACATCCTCGACCAGGTGGCCGTGGTGCACGCAGCACGCTATACGCCGGTGAACGAGACGCTGATCCCGACGGGTGAGCTGGCGCCTGTGGCGGGCACACCGCTGGACTTCCTCAAGCCTGTCGCCTTCGGCAAGCGCATCCGTGAAGACAACGTGCAGCTCAAGTTCGCCGAAGCCACGCAGGGCGGCTACGACCACAACTGGGTGCTCGACACCAAGGGCAAGCTGTCGAATATGGCAGCGGACGTGGTCGATCCGAAGTCCGGTCGCCGTTTGCAGCTATTCACCACCGAGCCTGGCGTTCAGCTGTACACGGGCAACTTCCTCGACGGCACCGTCAAAGGCAAAGGCGGCAAGATCTACCCGCACTGGGGCGCATTCACCCTGGAAACCCAGCACTACCCGGACTCGCCCAATCAGCCAGCCTTCCCTTCCACTCGCCTGGACCCGGGCAAGTCTTACACTCAGACCACTGTGTTCAAATTCCTGAACAAGTAACCATTTGAGTGTAAAAACGGTGCGGCAGGACGGCTTTCATCGTCGTCCCTGCCGCATCGCGTCCTGCTTCACGCCGCCATGGCGCCGCTGAAACCGCTCAACACCGGGGGTTTGCCATCCATTTGTGAGGGTGGCCGACGTTTCGCTCACCGTTCTGTACTAAAGCTAACCGTTTGGCTTAGAACGGTAATTTCGAGTGAATTTTCCCGGCGGTGACGACTCAGTTACAAAGAGAGTGACTGATAGGGAGGTTTGCAAGCGTGGCACAGTACAAGCATTTCAGAATCGATTATCTGCTGCACGGCAGTTACAAAAGCTTTTACATCAGCGCCGAAGCCATGGACAACGCGTCGGCCTGGCACTGGGCCTCGGTGGATGCCGGGTTCGGTCAGATTCCAAAATACCGCTCGGACCGAGTCCCTAAAGTGACGAAGCCAAAAGCCGAGCAACTGGGTTTGACCGATGTTGAGTGGGCCGAGTCCTGATCAGCTGATCAGGACTTCTCACCCGCTAACCTGTTCGCTTAATCACCTGATTGCTCCCTACGGGAATCTGCCTTGGCAGGGCGTCATTGTCGTCGTCCTGCCGGGCATACCGTCGCCCCATCCCTCCCCCGCGTTCACACGCTCAGTCCAGGCCTGATCCGAAGACAATTCTGACGATTAACTCGCCCCATCGACGTCATTAGCAAACCTGATCATTAAACGACCATTGCAGCTAAAGCCTTGCAACTACAGGCTTACAGAAACTTATCCACAGAGATATTCACGCTTTCCGTGGACAACTTTTTCAACGAAATGGCGTTGACTTTATTGCCCTCTCCAGCCTAGCCAGCTTTCTAAAAAAAATCCTGTCCATCCCGACGACAGCCTGCTTCAAGCGGCGCTGAGCACCCTTGCCAGTGTGGCCTTGACCTTGCCAATCCCGTCGTGCAGCGCCTGCTCGATTTCCGCCATCGTAATGACCGCTGCCGACTTGCCGGCTGCCGGATTCACCACCAGCGCCAGGCAGGCGTATTCCAGTTCGAGCTCACGGGCCAGGGCCGCTTCCGGCATCCCGGTCATGCCGACGATGTCGCAGCCGTCACGCTCCAGCCGCGCGATCTCGGCCACGGATTCCAGGCGCGGGCCCTGGGTGCAGGCGTACACGCCGAAGTCGCTATGGGCGCACCCTTCAGCGGCCAGCGCTGCAATCAGTCGAGCCCGCAGTGGCGCGCTGTAGGGGAAGCTGAAATCGATGTGGGTCACGTGCTCCAGGTCATCGGCAAAGAACGTATGTTCGCGACCGCTGGTGTAGTCCACCACATCATGGGGCACGCAGAAATGGCCGGTGCCCATGTCGGGATGAATCCCGCCGACGGCGTTGACCGCCAGAATCGCCTCGGCCCCGGCCTGCTTCAGGGCCCAGATGTTGGCGCGGTAGTTGACCTTGTGCGGCGGAAAGCGGTGCGGGTGCCCGTGACGCGCCAGAAACATCACCTCGCGGCCGGCGTATTCGCCCAGATGGATATCGCCCGACGGCGCGCCGTACGGGGTATTCACTGACAGGGACTGACGAATCGTCAGCCCGTCAAGCTGGGTCAGGCCGGTGCCGCCGATAATTGCGTAAACAGTCATGGGGATTCCTTATTCGATCAGTTGAGCAGCGCGCAGGGCACTCAGCGCCGCCAGCCAGCGGGGGTGCTGCCGATATTCGGTGGACGCCACGCCCTGGCCGCGCATCCGGTCAAGTCGCGCCGCAGGAGCCGAAACCTTCAAGCGCTGCGCCGCGCTCAACGCGAGCTCAGCCGCCGCCCGGTCGTTGCAGACCAATCCCATGTCACAGCCTGCAGTAAGCGCCGCCTCGATGCGGCTGGCAGCATCACCGACAACATGGGCGCCGGCCATCGACAGGTCATCGCTGAAGATCACGCCATCGAAGCCCAGCTCGCCACGCAGGATGTCCTGCAGCCAGCGGCGGGAAAAGCCCGCCGGTTGCGAATCGACCTGGGGATAGATCACGTGGGCAGGCATGACTGCGGCCAGGTGTTTGCTCAAGCGCTGAAAGGGCACCAGGTCATTGGCGCGGATGGTTTCCAGACTGCGCTCGTCATGGGGGATGGCCACGTGAGAGTCAGCCTCGGCCCAGCCATGCCCGGGAAAATGCTTGCCCGTGGCGGCCATGCCCGCCGCGTTCATGCCACGGATAAAAGCGCCCGCCAGCATGGCAGCCCGCTCGGGGTCGCCTTCGAACGACCGGGTGCCGACCACCGCACTGCGTTGATAGTCCAGATCCAGCACCGGCGCAAAGCTGAGGTCCAGCCGCACCGCCAGCACTTCGGTTGCCATCAGCCAGCCGCAATGCTCGGCGAGGCTGTCGGCATCCGGATGAGCCGCAATGGCGCGCATCGGCGGCAGTCGCACAAACCCCTGGCGCAAGCGCTGCACCCGTCCGCCCTCTTGATCGACAGCGAGCAGCAATTCGGGACGAATGGCACGAATGGACGCGCAGAGTTCACGGACCTGCCGCGGACTTTCGATG